>Ga0116231_10006482_pt1 | contig 22275 bp, 13 predicted proteins | sample S1TSphgellanicum_2_FD_89695 | JGI IMG/M metagenome (GOLD analysis project Ga0116231, IMG submission 89695) | Host-associated microbial communities from peat moss isolated from Minnesota, USA - S1T2_Fd - Sphagnum magellanicum MG | ecosystem: Host-associated > Plants > Peat moss > Unclassified...
AACAAAATAAAAAATAAAAAATAAGAAATGAGCAGAAAAATCTAAGGCTACGTATTTGCTTCTTTTTTTATCTTTTTTTTTTTGGATGACGTCTGGCCAGCAGCTCCGGGGACCATTCACAACAACCATTGCAGGAGAAGTAAGTAACGGCGAGGGGGGGGGCCATGGGTGCATTATGCACCGGGTACACACTAGTTACAGTTAAAAGCCAGAGTAGCTTTGCTTTTGCAGATATTTGAAGCATGGAATTGCTGGTTTGTGAAAATGAGATGTTTGATTGCACGGACATGGAATATATGGCGGGCACCAAGATTGCCGAGGACAGCACAGTATTAATGTACTCCCATGTTATAAGTACCAAGGGGCACGGAACATGCTAGGTAGCATGTACCAAAGGTCTCATAGCATGCCCAAAACATGGACTCAAAAGTGTCTGGGACTGCCAAGGTGAAAAAAAAGTTGCAAATGGCAGACTGTGGGAAAAAAATTGCAGCAGCACTCTTGTACTAAGGGTCACTTTAGACAAGGGTCCAGGAACTAAAAGCTCAGGGACCAATTTGAAGCAAATTGAACCTTGAATTGGACCTTTCTTCACATTAAAAGAAACATTTTTTTCAAAGGTACAATGAGTGTGTTTAAAGGCTTGGGGTTCAATTCAATTGTCCAATATAAAAAATGTGTGCTTAACATATGAGAGGATTGAGTTCATATTTGATCTTTTCTCTTTTTTTCTTAATTTTTTTTTTTTATGGTCTCTTCTGTTTTTTGATTTTTTCATTCATTTTTAGTCTTGCTCCACACAATGGATGAGCATAGGCACAAAATATTGATGACATTTGTTTTGATTCTTGACATGCATTGAGTGATTGCATAATAGTGAATAATCTCTTCACTTTCTGTCTCACTTTCCGATTCACTTATATTTCGTGCACTTGGAAAAGCTGAAAATGCATTCCTTCTAGCAACCACCTTTCTGATTCACTTATATTTCGTGCACTTGGAAAAGCTGAAAATGCATTCCTTGTAGCAACCACCTTGTGAAGATTACAAAATCAATCATATCAACTTTAAAATTGATCAAAATTGGAAGAATTGATGCACTCTCAACAATGTCCTCAATCCATAGCATGTCTTTCATTCTCACAAAATTTGAACAAGAGTAAAATAAAATAGTGGAAAAGAGCCAAAAACAAAGAAATGAGTGACCTTGGACCCTGCCTTACACTTTGGTTCTCCAAATCATGAGCTCTCCTTGAAGCTTTTTTTTTTCCATCCATACCTAATTGGATTTCCTTCCAAAATGATGCCATGTAAACTAAATCACAATTTGATTTGCCTTAGTCCTGGACCCTCATCTAAAGGCCTTAGAACCAATTTAAATCTCTTGACCAATAGGAATGCTCAATTTCATTGGACTGTGCTCCTTGGACTCATGTCTAAAGTGGCCCTTAATCTCTGATTTGCCAGACACTGCTCTTAGATGAAGCTTAAGGTATCAAGGTTGTATCCAGTCAGTTTTTTACTGTTTAGGGCACTTTTTCTGCCAATTTTCTACTGTTTTGACAATCTCCTCAAATCTTTTTGCCATTACAGATAAATCTATTGTGGGATCATCGTCACCCAGGCCACATCACACAAATGAAAAAAACACACTGATTTGGATGTTTTTCCTCACCCGTGGGCTTTACTTATCCTAGAACATGAGGTGAAAGGTATTGTCAAGACCTCGTCCCCCTTCTTAGTCTTAGGGCTGACTGCTGCATAAAGCAGAATTTCCCTTCTCGATACTTGGAGGGAATTATGGTTTTCTGAATTATTGGTTGCTGATGGGCACCTTGCACTCCCATTTGCCGAGAGGACTTGAGTTCCAAGCCATAAACAAAATGAGTGGCCTAGCACCTGATTGGCCGACCTCATAACCTCATCTCCACACTCCTTTGGTGCTAGCAATTGGTTAATCCTCATTACCCACAACGACCAACAAACCTAGACAATACAGGCAGTTGGCACTAATTTATATCTAAGCTTGCAACTATGCACTCGGCACCAGCAACAACCAGTTATATCCAGTAACAGACTTGAGCAGCCCAGTTGCCACACACAGAATAGCTCACATGCGGTAACCTGGCTACTCTCACTGGTTACCTAGTCCACATCTTTTCAGTTTGATTGAGAATTCCCTCATATGGGGGCTTTACTAGAATAAGGGGCCCCTCAAGAATTCCCTCATTCAAGGGCTTTCCTAAAATAAGGGTCCTTGGAGACAGGGGCCAAAAGGGGTCTGGCATTTTAGTAATTCTTTGGTTTGAGGGATTTACCTGACATAAGGATTTGCTGGAAATTTGTTTTCACTTATGCTTGTATATGGGAGGGCCCACAAGAAATAATGGCAATGATAAATGTGCCCTCTAAAATACACTAAGATATTTCTTGCAGTGATTTTCTTTTATGCTAAAAACTTGGGGTGGAAGCAATCTCAAAATAAGGGACCTAGGATGAAACAAATAGTTGAGTCCAGCATTACATGTTGGGAATGTCCCATAGTGCCCTTGGGGCTTTACCTATGGTAGAGCACAAGGCGAAGTTTACCATGAACCTACACATATGTAGAACATGAGCCTCAGGTGGAGCACATTTAATCAGGTTGGTATTTTGCACCTACAAAACTCATCAGTGGGACAGATGGTACACTCCTCATGAGTGGATGGGATCTTACGCCTATCTACAAGTGTAAAGCATCCCTTGGATTCTTGTAGTATAATCGGATGGCCCATTACTACACAGAAATTTTTGTCTGCTCAGGGTGGGCATTTCAAAACGTAGTGCTGATTTCCACAAAAAATTGGCCAGTGGTTTATGCTGGATAGAACCCAGAAGTACGCATAAAATCCCTTAGTCTTTTCTACCAGGGATACATGGAAGCTTAATGGAAATTTCTCTAGGGTCAAATGTTTGGACGCTAAGTTGGTGGAAGGCTGATTTGTGCGAAACAGGCAGTTGCTGCGCAAATGTTGTCCATGGAGAATTGGTCCCTCGCAGGGAACGTGTTGGACAAACTACTGTGCTTGCCTTGGTCTGCAAAACTTCATGTCCGCCCGTATATGACCAGTCAGCTTTCTGTACTTCACAGTAAATGCGCAATCGAGCAGTTCCCTGTCTTCAAGTATCTGTGAAAGCCAACTTCTCTGCTTTTTTACTGCAATAGAGTCCCCAATTGCCCTTGAATTCCCGATTCCTGATTCCCAGTTCAATCGATTTGGAAGCTTCAAGTATCCTTAGATATTTGAATCTCATTTTCTCTGTTCATTTTCGTTGTTGAGTTCCCGTTGGCAGGGGGTGACCAGCTAATTCTAAGTGTTGTTGTCTTCTACTTTCCTGTTAGTTCTGCTCTGGTAACCCGACATTTATACTGCAAACTGCATTCTGTGGAGAATTACCGTCCACGGTCAACCCAGGAGAATCGTCAGGCAAATTGCAAAAAGTTTTCCTGACATGTCCCCCAGTTCATCTGTTGCCAAATGCAGCCCTCGCTGAGCATGAACAGCAAATATTTCAATGGCAACATCTTAAAGGTTTAGGGTCTGTAAGTTTGTCAATCTTCTTACTGACCTCTAAACACCAATTTAACAATTAAGCCGACATTGTTACTGGCCTCAAAAGATTGTCAAGATTTTTGAGGTCAGCTTGTCAATCTTCTTCTAGCAGTGCATATTCCTAACAGAAAGCATCTGATTAATGAGTACTTCGTTCTGATGAGAACTTGCATGAGACCTGATAGAAGGATGTAAGCCTTGAAACTTGTTCATGACATCAAGATCAAGTTTTTTTCTTGTGCAGTATGTATAATATGGTCTTTATTTATATAAAACTGGAAGGCACATTCAGTGAAGCTTTGGACATTTATTTCCACAAATCTTCATGTTGCTCACTGTCCAGAGTGTCAAGCAATCACAGATTTTGCAAGTGGTTGAATGACTATAACAATACATTCATGACATAGAAATGTATTTTTGGCATTTCAATTCTATGGTACAATGCTTCATTCCTTATCTGGATTGCAATTGATCAAAATGGGTATATGAGTTGTGCTTCCAGGCTCTCAAGCAGAGCTGACAACAAAGCACAATTTGCTCAAGGTGCTCAGTATTGGTATGATGATAAACATCTAAAGAAAGTACACTGACTGTCAAAATCGAGAACCTAAGGTGAGGAGGAAAGAAAGCTGTTGACAATAGAGCCATATTGATCCTTTCCTTGAAAATCTGAAGGTTCTGAAACCTGAAATGTTTGGAATAACAAGCTACCCAGGTGAATAGCACAACCTTTGAGCACCTTTTTAGGTCTAAGACTGGGTCCTCCTGCCACCCTTTGATTGCATGACCGTGTTGACAAGCGGGTTCCTTTTTTTATATCAATGTGGGGAAGGTGCAGTATGAGAGCTGCCAAAAGGTGACAGCCTACCAACACCATTCTGTCCAGCGGTTTTTTTTACTGGCGAATTTTAGCCAAATCCCTACCTGTGTCACCCCCAGCAACCCCTAAGCTTGAAAAAAAGTTGAAAATTTGAAATAATTCCTCAAATTGCTCAGAAATTGTGCAAGACATTTGCATCACCACCCATGAAAAAAGACACTTGTTGCCATCGTGTGGCCTCTACTTGCCATGTGTATGTTCACTCCTCGATAGGGTTAGGGTTTGCTAGATTCTACTTTCGTTAGGATGGAGCCGGTTTTTTTTTTTCATTTCTATCACTACTTTTGCCATATCTTCTCACCTCCATTGGAGATGGAGGAGCCATCAATATCTCTGATGTGCATAATTGGTTCGTCAACTCCGTTTGTTGTCTCCTACATGCCATTGCCAGGAAGCTCCTACTATGCATTCAAGTGATGCAATTGTCGACACACCAATGGATTGTGGCACTATGGCAATGTGCATTGTGCACATTGCATCTGGTGCTTTGAGCTTTGAAGTTCAGTAGATCCTAAGTTCTTCAATGCTTAACGTTCATGTTCGTACATTGTAAGAATCAGATCATTTGTGAAATGGAACGGGTTGTTATGTCGTGCAACAAGCGGCAAGCCTCAAACAACTTGTAAGTTGTGTGCAATATGGATTCTTAGATTTTGTACTTTCTTTCAAGCTTGGTAATAGCATGTAGGTACAATAATATCAATATTGATTTTGTTGTAACCATGGTTTACAAATTCAAAGATCAAGATCGTGAACATTGAAGATTCAAATTTGGAGATTGACGAGTTCAAACGATTATATGTATATAAACCAATTCTGATTTTGATTAGAGACGTGCAGTAAACATGTTGCACTTTTGACCAACTCACTGCTCATTGAGTCCAATGGTTGCTCAATGTTCCTAATACTTAGTGGTTATTATCAATGCTTAGGGGTTGTTAACACATTGGTTGTTGTTGATGTTTAGTGATGTTTAGTGGTTGTTACTACATGTTTAATGGTTGCTATCAATGTTTAATGGTTATTGTTGATGCTTAGTTGCTTAGTTATTACTAAGTTTTAGTTATTGTCAATGTTTAATGGTTACTGTTGAATCGTTGATGCTTAGTTGATGTCGATGCTTAGTGGTTTAATGGTTTGTTGCCAATGCTTAATGATTGTTTAATGGTTGTTGCCAATGCTTAGTGGTTGCTACCAATGTTTAGTAATGGTTTAGTGGTTGTTAACAATGCACTAGAAAAAATGTGGGGATATGAAAATCTCTTATTTACAACTGCATGTGATTTTATGTTGTTTGTGACTCCTTTTGCAACTACTTACCAACTTCACCAAATTTGGGAAGATTTGTGATTATATTGCGATTAATGTGCAACTACTATCTTTTTCATCCTTCAATGTGAATGTTCATAAGATTATATTCATCCATGAATAAGCCCCCATGGCCCATTAGTTGCATGTACAATGTGTATTATTGGCATGATAAATATACATATTTATGGTTGAACAATTAAAAACTTTATTTAGATACTATAATAAATATTTATTATGAATATTGTCAACGTATTTGTAGGGTTTAATTTAATTTTTTTGTGAAAAATACATTAAGAGTATATTAAAGGTGTAAAAAAATGAATTAAGTTTATATGTTTTTTCTTATCAATAATTATGATGAAATTAATTAATATTGAATAATTATTTAATTAATATTAATTAGTTATTAATAGTTGATAATTAGTAATGAATAATTAATATGAAATTAAAATTTAGTCAAAAAATATTAATGTTAGTAAATTATTCATTTAATATTAATCAATCAATAACAAGTTAGAATTTAATATTCAATTATTTTTAGTTAATAACTATAATTATAAATTAATTATTTAGTCATTAAAATAAAATAAAAATTAATAAAATAGAATAATATTAATTGATTGATATTACATATTAAATAAATGATAATTATTACTATTTATTCATTAATTAAATGAAAATTAACTAACCACTTTATTAATTAATTAAAAAATAAATATACTATCCATTTGATATAAATTGAATAATAAATAATAAGTAAATTATGATTATTAAATTAAAAAATTACTTAATTAAATAGTAATTAATTAATTAATTATTTCATTTTATTATTAATTTAGTAGCTATGAATTAGTATTTGATCATTCGTATTAATAATTTTAATAATACTAATTATTGATGGGTATTTACTATTAATTAGTTAATAATAAAGTTTAATTAATATTTGATGCCATTACGACCTATTATTATTAATCGGTAGATAGGAAATTAATGAATTATGTACTAAGTCCATGAGTGAGTTATTTACTTATGGAGCTGAGGCAATTGAAAAGGAAACCAAATTGCATGGGATAAAAAATCTAGTTAGATTCTAATTGCAAACTATTTGCCATTAAATGGCTACTAGGTTTTTCATCCCATATTGTTTGGCTTCCGTTTCAAGTGTGCCAATAATAGAACTAGATGCATTGTAATCATTAAAATACACAAGATTTGTCAAGTGGGATGAGCCAATTGAAGAAGCTTAACCCTAATTTGGTTAAATCCAAAACAAAACAAAATAAATTCAAAATGTCGTAAAACTTACCTACCTACCTACTTTAACCTACATAACTACTTCAACCTATTTACCTACCTACATACCTACTTCAACTTACTTACTTACCTACCTTCCTATTTAGGCCTATTTACCTACTTACCTACTTACGTACCTATTTTAGACTTCCTTACCTACCCACCTATTTTTATTTTAAGTGTTTCAAAATTCATAAATGTTGCCATGTGGCACAAAACTATTTGTCCATGTGTATGAATCAAAGACCTTAAAAAATAAATGGCTGAAATAAAAGCTTGGTAATAAAATTTGATTTATTTAATATTCTTTTAATATGCCATGTGGCAACATGACATTGGTCATTATAAATTGGTCACTAGTTGCATGATAGTTGCATGATAATTGCATGTGTTATATGATCAACAAATGAAAAATAAAATCAATTCAATTACATATTTCATTCAGTGTCTATGTGATGACATCATCATTTGTAATTAATGTTTTATGCAACTTGTCCAATGCAACTACAAGTCATTTTAGTTGCAAATGTCATTTGTAACTAAGAATTAGTTATAAACTATAGTAAAAAATATGCAAATTTTTTTTTATGATGTTTAGTGGTTGTTGCCATTGCTTAGTGTTAGTGCTTAAGGGTCACTACTAATGTTTAGTCTAGTTTAGTGGTCATTGTTTGACTCTAATGCTTAGTGCTCATTATTAAAATCTAGTGTTTAATGTTCATTGCTTAGTCATTAACACTTGGATGTTTAAGGTTTTTCATTTGAGGTGATACATTTTAATTTCTATTTTTGTTGTTGCATTTGCCATGGCACCACTTTTATTTGTGCCTAAAAACTTCAAACACAAAGTTTTTTCTTTGATGGTGTTCCTATGGATCTTTCTATTGTTGTAAGTTCTAGCCAAAATGCTGAATTTGTTGTTCTAGTTGTTAATCTAGCCGAAGTAGAAACAAATTTGGCAAGTAGTAAGAAGTTAAAAAAAATGTATGAGATGAACTATCGTTTCCAAGATTCATGGGTTGCAAAGTTGCCTTGGGCAAAATCTATCGTGGGTGTTGATGGGAAGGTCACATAGGTTAAATGCAAAGTGTGCATTGTCATTGAAGGCCAAAATAAACTCTTTGTGCCTAAGTTGGATTTGTTGTGGAAACATGTCGGTTGAAAGAAGGCCACAATTGCATTAACGAATATGGCAGTTGGGATTTTTATTTTTTGAAGACAAATCAACATGTGCTTAATGAAAAGTTGTATGTGCAGAAAGGTAAGGATTTTATTTGGTAGCAAGTTGCTAAGGGGGTTTTGGTGAAAGGAAAAATAAATTAATGCAATTTGCATTCATTTTCCACCTACTTTCCCAAGGCAAACCCATGATTGAATATGAGCAAATGTAGTCCTTGTTTGCATTCTTGAAAGTGCTTAACAACCCTTTTAAGCATTAGAGTGATTATGCAAGCTTGGAAATTGCAGAAGTTTTGCACCATGTGGTATTGACTGCCACTAAATGGGCTATTTTGGCCTCAATTTTCCTTTCTATTTCTGTAGATGAAATGATTACAATTGATAACTAGAGTTGGATTTTTGTCCATTGTTATGTGGTTGTAGGTTAGAAACGAGTGCCCATTTTGCTCCCACTTGAGTGTTTGGTTGAAGGTGGAATTACTACCAACATAAAAAAATGTGATCTTGGTTGTTCTCATTACATATGGTGGTTTGATTGATGAGCAAATTTCTAAACATTTTATGTGTTTAGGAGTTAATGGTGTTTCCATGTTTCAAGGGGTTAGATCAAAAAATATTGTTTTGATGAGAACTTAACAAACACCTTTCCTCATTGGAATCCATTATATGGCACATAGAACAAACCTTGCAGTGCAAAGTTTATCTTCCATGCCAATGGTTTCCAAATTGGAGGATCTCTTTCAATCACTTTATGGGTATTTTTTTAACTCCCCAAAACGCCATCTTGAATTCATAAAACTTGTTAAAATTGTGGAAATAGAAGGTCTGAAAGTCTTCCGAAATGTAAAAACAAGGTGGATTAGTATGTTAGCACCTTTGAAACAAGTTCAGAAAGAATACAAGACCTTGCTTGTTATGATGGTAACTGATAGTGGGTCTTTGGAGGCAGCTATAACCAATTTGGTGATATTGGTACAATTTTGGGTTTACTATGTACTTTACCTATGCTCGAATTTGTTAATGTTTTGATGAAATTTGCCTATGCCAAGGATGTTTTTATGTGTGATTGTATTGCAGTTGTTAAAATCTACCAAGCTGATTTATACAAAATGTACATTGATCCAACCACTTCATTCTGACTTGAAAATTTTCCTAAATTCACAGATGTTGTTGTAAGCACATATTGTAGGATTATTCAAGATTGGATGATTCACTTGAATGACGAGACAGAACACTTGGTTTTCCACATCATTGGACAATTTCAAATGGTCCATTGTGTTGATTCTTTAAGTGGCATCCACTTTGTAGTTACTTGGGAGGGTTTTGATCAAATTATCACATTTGTGAAAGTTCAATGCATTATTGCTTGTGATTTGTTGGTCATTGAATTAGAACGAAGGTTTCTAGATCATGAATTGATGAATGTTCTTGGTATTATCTATGAACACAATACTGTTTATAACCAGATTGTGAGTCCACTTTTGTGGACCATATATCTTTGATCAAATGACATTATTACATATCCCTAAAACTTGGTGTTGACAGTAGATGTGTTTTTGAAGCACTTTTAGGGGAGGTTTTAGATTTACAAACCTCTCTTTTCAAGCTAACTATGAAGAGTCAAGCTTCTAAGGCTATGGTAGAACCTAGAAATGAAAATCCAGTGACAAATTTGTGGTGTTGACTTGCCACAAACAATCTATTGGTTCGTTGTCTTTTTGAGTTTATGCAACTTGCTGAACTAGCAATTGTTTAGGTCATTGGTAGCATGGAAGATGAAAGAACCTTTTCCACTTTAACTTTTAGGAAGTCCAAACTATGGAATTGATTGGTAGGGCATTTGGATATTGCCATCCGCATGTTTGCTCAAGATTTCTTCACTAAAGAAATTTTTCCTTTCCAAGTTGCTATTATGGATTGGAATGATGAAGACAAGGTTAGGATAGGAATGAATGCATGATTGCTGGGTTTCGTAGTTTTAACTTACATTTTGTGAATTGTAGCTTATTATTTTGTATTGTTTTGTTGTTGAGCTAACCTTTGAGTTTTTTGGTGATGTATATAATTTTCTTATATGGGCTTGAGCCTTGGAGTATATGAAGCCTAAAGATTGTAACTTGTACGTTGTAAGTGTGTCTTCTACCTTGCACAATCATGTTTTGTTTGTATATCAAAATACTAACATTATTAGGTTGCTACAAGTACTTTGTGCTGCAATGGGCAAGGTCCTTACGATCGGGATTCAAATCCCCTACAAGGTGTGTAAAAAAAATACTCTAATTGAAATTCTTACATGTTGTCAAATTTCATAACATAATTTTTGCTAGATGCCTAAAATCTGAACACCATTACATGTGTGGAGCCTACTTTTGTACACATAGAGGTCCAAGTAGGAGCCACTTCCAACCTCTATAACTTCATAATGATTTGCCTAATTTACATTTTTTTTGTTGTAATGTAATCACCTACATCACACTGATTTTTTTTTTGCAAATAGCCAAAAAGGCTTTGCCTTGTCACATCCCCTTGCCACTTGTGCTACAAATTTAAAGCATAAAAAGAACACTGATTCTGTCCCTGTCAACCTCCCTTCACAACTTCCCTGTTTACTGATCATGTTGCACAAAATTCGTGCATAAGAGTCTTCTCCATGTTGTAAATGAAAAACTCAAAGGACAACAGTGTGTTTGCATGTTTCAATTTTTTCATCACATTCAGGGATCATTCATTGACTTATTGTCCTACCCAAAACAAATATAGCACCCATAAAACATGCATTGGCTACCCTTCTGACTATGAAACGACAAAGACAAAGGGATGAGGAAGACCCACTGGTTCTTGCCTCCTGCTGGAATGAGGTTCATTTCAGTGGCTTCCTACAAGAAGACCTCCGAGTTTTAGGGTGAGGAAGAATGTGAGGTCCCACTTGGGCCACCAATCAACCCTGCATAAGCAATTACCATTGTCAAATTTCCCTTAAAGAACATTGGCTAGATAACAGATGCAACCACTTGCTTGTTTCCTTTTTGATTGTGTCACAAGTATGGAGTTTTGGTTGCAGTTCAAATAACAAATCTTGATTCAGAGAACATCAGTGTCACAATAGAAGCCGCCAAAAACACTTGGTCATGTATGTGAAGCATAATTTTCTTTACAGGGACTGAAGAATCTTGAAAGGATGGGAGCTAGTGAAGTCATGGTCAGCTGACCTTATTCAAAGATGACAAATGCAAGTCAGTTGCATATTCTATGTATGACTAAGTTAATTTGAGTGGTAAGATTGCAATGAATGTAGCAATTCTCATTAAGAAAACATCAACCACAACATGATTACCGATGAAGAAAATTCTTTGCAAACAATTCGATGCTTGTAGAGAATAGAACATCTGAAGAAACATGAAGTGCTCAAAAGCATGAAGTTTCTATGAGTTGACAGTTGGGTTGGAATTTAGACCAACCTAATAAATTCTGGGACTCATTGGCAGGAGAAGCAAACAGGAACCAACCTTTGTTTCGTGCTTTTGCTATGCATGTCTAGATTGTCAAAGAATTGCAGAGTGTGGTGGGTGAAGTGATCAACTTCCAAATGCCTACTTGCCATTCACCAACACTGCTAACTTTCTGGAAATATATGAGAGGACTAAAGCAACCAACCAGCTGGGTTCATTGTTTGCATGCATTCACAATTGATCAATGTCAGTGAAATATACCTGGACATGTGTTCCTTTTCAGATTTTGAAAACCATGTAGAGAATGTGATTTATAAGTCGATCAAGTAAAGATTGCTGGAGATGCACAAATAAAAAAGGTACATATTCATCAAGATGATGGGAATCCAAGATGTCCACTTTCAAACTTCTTGCAACACATATGCCTTGTCATCACTGATTTCTTACTGAGTAATAAGGATTCAGAAGGCAGGGTAGGTGCATACATATTTTTATCATTCAAAATTGATTACAGAGTCTCACAGGATAAAAATCTCTAGTAAATCAGCTCGGGTTAGATAGAAAACTGGTGGTGTCAGCAAAAGAGGGTAGACATTTAGCAGAAAGAATCTGATATAGGCACCAGCGTTTTTTTTTTTGGGTGCAAAATTTCACCAAAATGCAAAAAAAAAGGGGGCGGGGGCGGGGGTTGTGACCCCTACAAAGGCTTTTTTGAAAACAATTGAAAAAATTCGTCAAAAAAGTAGGATTTTCAAACTCAGTTCGCCAGATTTAGAAAGCCTACTCGTGCAGGTCGCCAAACAGCACCAGGATTACAATTTTTTTTACTGTTCTGTTCTACCTGTCCTGTATCTAATTCTGGGTAGATCCTCCTGTGGATGGTTGCTAGCGTGGCTACACCACAAACTGATGTAAAAGCACTTGGAGAAAATCTGTAGTGTATTTGGAGGCCACCTTATATCCACTTTCCCTCCTAAAAAATGGGAGTGATATTATGCCTACTCCTCAATAGTGGCAGGTTCTTACACCTATTAGTAGGCACAATTTGCCTCCCACTATTGAGGAGTAGGCATCATATGATCCCTCCACTCCTACACCTTTACGATTTGTAAAGCCCATGGATGGAGGACATTCCCAAAATGTGGGGCTGGACTCAGCTATCCCCTCATCCTAGGCCCCTTATTTTCAGAATGCCCCCATCCTAGGGGCTTTACCTTACACAAAAGGAACACCAAAAAAATCCTGATTGTCACCTGAGAGTGAAGTGTTACTGGTTGGCACGTTTCCACCATGCCAAGGAACTCAATTCTTGCAAAAATAGGTGCGGTAATATCAGATGGAATATCTAGCAGAAAAGGAAAAGATTATCTGCATATCTGAAGACAATAAATTAAGCAGATAGTGCATTTAGATGAAGGAAGAAAAGCTGCCACAAAACAACTTTGTTCAGGTAAGGTGATGACCTTCTCTTTATTTGAGCAAAGGTCACATCTCTAGATTTCCTCCATATCTTGGAACTTGAGAAACTCATCACGATATGACCAGTCATACAGAGCTACAAATTGTTACCCTTGCTGAGTAGAAGGATAGGAACTATCATGGTAAAAGAAGTTGGGCAGGGGGTGGTTTCTGTCCCTGTTTCTAATAACCTCGTAAACATTGGTATTTTCAATCTCAGAAGTAAAACCTGCTCCGACTATTCCAAGTAGAAAGCTAAATTTTGAGTGGGGTTTTCATTATATTTCAACAAAAGACGAAATTCTCTTACCCTTGAAGGCCTTGGAATGAATAAATAGGTAAGGTCATTTATTTGTGCTGCAACTTGCGAATGGTGAAATGCCAATTTCTACCAGTTGAAAGGTTGATAAGCATGTAGGGGTTCAAAAGGCATAGGACATGTCCTATTAAGCTGAGGCTTGTATCATATCAATGCTAGAACAGTTTTGGTCTCCCTAGCAGATTCCCAGTCTAAAATCCATATATTCAATGAAATATTGGCACTTTATATGGTGCCCCACCCCATTCTACCTTGTGGTTCAAATGGAGGAATGTGAATCAAAATGTTGTGGTGCATCTGAAGTTCTTGACATGAGGTGTGCAGCTGAACCACATCCAACCTTGACCAAGACAAATGTGTTGGATTTCAGATGATCTCAGTATGCTCCGAATTTGGACAAGGAGAACTCGACATTGTCAAGGGCTGATTCCTGAACAGAGTGAATCTGCTAGACTAGCACCATCAGGGATGGATGGTGGGTGGACTGGAAACACCAATCCAATAATGGATTCCAGTTCCTTAGCTATCACAGTGGATAGCTCAGTGTCTGTTCTTCCTATATGGCTACTACCATAGTATAGCTTCAGCACATGTCTGGCAAATAATTAATTTATTTTGAAGGTTCCATTTTAAAAGATTCTTGGTTTTCCTTCACAAAAAATTGGTCTTTGAGAAGAGTAATTTTTGAAAATTTCGGCATTTCTAAAAATAATATGTGACAAAGTTGCCTGGATAATACAGTAATAATCCACTGTCTTACCTATGTACTATCCACCTACATCCATCTGTTTACCCAACAGTCTCATGTTTACCCATTTACATGCCTACTTGCAGGGCTTTTTACCACAGAAAGGTTATCAAGCTGAAACGGGACACTCTATTGGGGTTCTTCAACAACTAAGTCATAATGGGCTTCCAATGGATGGTGCCCTGGTAGCTGTAGGTTCACCTCTAGTCCTGGTACGTTTTATATCCTTAATTTGGAGTCAGTGCGCACCACAGGCATCCAATGAATGGTTCATAATTCCTGAATTTGAAGATGTACAAACAAATCAGTACCATCACTAACTTATTTCCAGATTTTGCAAGCTAGTCCTTATGGAACAAGCATTGGGGCACTGAATACAGGTGCTGGTGTCCTGCCCTTGCACAATCAATCTTGAGTTTTGATGTTGTTCTGTGAAACTGAACGTCATATCCTTAACATACTGATCTTTTGTCATCGTACATATGCAACTGAGCATGAAAAGTCATGACATGCCTGCACCATGCAACTAACAAAATTTGCAATGAAGACCTCTCAAAACCTAGGTTTCACGTGTCTCTAATCCTTGCCTTTTGCTTGAGGTGCAGAAGGCTATGTTAACCTAATCAATCATTCTGAGTTGATCTGTTCACTGAATCAACCATAGCTTCTAATCCCGTGGTCAGATTAAGATGCCCTCTAAACAGCAAAAATTCCGCAAATGGTTCAATATTGCAAAAGTCCCCTTTTTGGATAACAGAAACTATTGGGCAGGAAAAAATATCACAGTTAAAAGTGTAACCATCTGTGGAGATAAACTGGGAAGAAAGATGGCCACTGGCCCATGCTTGCCAGCCAGACTGAACCAGCACCCACCAGAGCACCATGCAGGATGGATGATGTGTAGACAGGAAATACTTTTCCACTGCATTCATGTCTCTTAGCTAACCAAGATGGCTAGCTACATACCAACCAGTCAAATGCATCTACCTACCTAGTAGCCATCAAGTGCCTTACCTCCCACCACAGAGCTCTCACTTACTTACCAGTGTTGGGTGATTCTCACCTTTTCTAGAGAACTGCCAGGGCTGGTTCTGGAAAGGGTTTAGGAGAGCTGGCCCCATTCTTGAATGTATGTTATTTTTTTCTTGATACTCACCATGGTTTTCAGATTACCCAAAACACTGAATTGTTGGATTCAGGTAGGATAGACTGGTTCTCACTGGTTCACTGGTGAGAGAGCAATCAGGTATCAGCTTGGAATTCAAAGGTAATGGAAGTTGAACTAGAGGGGGACAAAAACCTTAAACCCTAGGCCACAAGTTGTGGAGTCTTTTTTTCTTAAAATTCACATGTATGCCAATGGGTTTAAAGCTAAAGTCATCAGCATTGTGTGAACTTCAAATAAAACATTTCACTATGTTCCACACTAGCAACTACCCATTTTGATTATCATAGTTGCTCAAACATTAAGAGTAATTGCATTACACAACATCCAACAAAATTCCATTGCAAACTTGAACTTTCCATGGGAAAAAAAGTCATATAAAGTCAAATTCTAGCTTAAGAACAAGCACATAAATTAATATGCTTTATAGATTCTCCTTACAATGGAGTTGTCAGTATGAGCTTGAGGTAACATCTTTTGCATTGGAATGAGAAGAGGCAAAAAAACACTGTGTTCTTTGCCTACTCTATAAGAAATTATAGAATGTTCAAAGTTGAATAATGCTAAATCTAAAGACAAACTAGGACTTGCAAAACAACAATAACAGCATTTTGTAATTGACAAAAGCTAGTTCAACTCACAAACTTATAAAACCTGAAGGCTCATACCCAACTTTCAAAACAAGACTTTCAATAATCTCATTTGTTGTTATGGGTGAAAACATGATTGGGTGGACTCATTAGGAATCACTTCAAAGAATGATTAAGAAACAAAAATTGGTCAAATAATATTTCTGGGCCCTTTCCTTTAAATCTTTTCATAATTATAATTTTATTTTTTTCATGTTTATTTATTGCATGCTAATGTATATGGCTTGAAGTTTCCATTGTATTAAAAATGTGGAAATCATTACAAACTTATATTATTTATTTTTGTAGCTCTTTCAAGAATCAAGTTCTTAAACTTTGGAAATTCATAACTAAAATTATACCTACTCAATTTATTACCCAACAAAAATATCAAATAAAATACCATCTAAAGTACCTTAAAAAATTTATATTCACAAAATAAAAACCCCTAACATGGTTTTAAAAATGTTCCTAACAAAAAGTTCAAAGAAAATAACCATTATGACATTCTTAAAACTTTGTATGAATGTAATGAATAGGAACATCAAATATTTTTTACATTGTTGAAGTTTCAAAATTTGTACAATGTAGTCAATGTATTCAACAAAAAAATTATTAAAAATCTTTCTTTATGTGTTTCCTATATTTTTCCACAGTTTGATGGGTCTTGAAAAAAGACAGTGTGACATTCCTTGCTATACCACATACTCACACTTTCATTCATGTGACATCTTGAGGCTGTGCATCATGTTTCAGATTTACAATTGTGTTCTAAACTTGACAATGATGCCCACTCTTATTAAGTTTTGCATTTAACCTATTCACAATAACAATCTTCTAAGCAATAAAAATCAAGAAAAATTTAATGCTTAATTAGTTGCTATTACATTGTTCTCATTCCCAACATAAGAACCCATTGAATAGATCAACAAATGTGTGGCATTCTTCACCATTATTGGAGTCCATTGACAAGTCACAAAAGCCTTGTTATTTTTCCTAAGTCTTCATTTGTAGGAACTTCTAGAATTTTCAACAATTGTTTTGAAATTTTAACAATTTAAGTAGTGAATTTTTCAACTTGGCAACTTGAAAACTAATTGCTAGCAAATTAAGTTGTGTATTACAATACCTAATATTTTATACTTGTGGTTTGCTTGGAAAGGCGTTAGGAATGACAATTATGTATTTCTATAACCACTTAAATTGTTTTTGCAAAAAATGTTATAAATAAATCAATTTGTAAGGGAATTTGCAACAAGATACTACCACCAAAGGTGTTCACGGGGCTCATGAATTGTTGTCTAGGGTGGTCACTTCAAGTTGTAATATGAAATATTACAAGATTTATGAAAATTACAAAAATCCTTGAAATAATTTTAAGGAATAATTTATTTCAAACTCATTTTCATTCTCACATTTATAAGGTAGCAATCACTTCTTGTCCCTTCCAATGGCATTACAAGCACAACAATTTATCATGAATTGAACTAAGTATCATGCAATGACAATTGCAACCTACATTGGAACAATTTTTTTTTTAACTTAGTCACATTTAATGGATTTTACCCAATGGTATATTGAAAGTAGAATGTTGGGTTATGGTATTGAAATATCGATAAGGAAAGGAATGTTTTTGAGTAATGGGTCCACCCAATGGTTTTCTAAAGAAAAATTTCGTTATTTTACAAAAAGAAATTGAGAACACCTTGGAAAATTTGAGTTTTTCCACCATAAAATTAAAATTTCAAACAAAGAGTTGTAAATCTTGTGATGTCCAAATTTTGAAAAAGGAAACAATTGGGCTCATTATGCTCATAACATTCAAAATCTAGGTTGTATTAAGCTACCTCTTTTGCAAATTCTCAATCACCTTTTAGGTCAAGGGTATTTCAACAAGCCAAATGGGATTTAACCTTGCAAACATGCATGTTTGCTTCCCATTATTCATCAAGGAAGCATTGGTCTCATTTTAGCAATTATTATCACACTAAAATTGTATTTAGGAAATGGTGTTTTGGTTGTTTCAACCATTACCTTTAGGTTTTTTTCTTGACCAACTCCCTTTCCTTCTAAAGGTTTTAGTTTACGTTAATAAGAATCAACAAGGGCCCTTTTTAAAAAAATAGACTTATGCCCTTATTATCATATCATTTCTAACCTCTTTTCCCATTTATTTCTGAAATAATGTTCACCAACTTTGTATATTTTCATGTTCATTTGATGTGGGTGCATGATGGTTCATAGTTTGACTTGTTCTCCCAATGTTTTGTTTATTTTCTGCAATTTTTCCATTATGCTTTATACCAAGATAAACATTGGTCCAAATAAGATAATAAGAATCACTTAAGGATGTAAACATTGCTTAATTTTTCATTGTATTAGTGAAATTTAAATTGATGTTGAAATTTGTAAATGAACTCGTACAATAACATTCTTAAGGTATTCACTATGTTAAAATGTGATTTTCATGACTTTGACACTTTATAACTATGTTTGAAATTTAGTCATGTAGTCATGTGAACTAAGGTGTCGTACTTGGTTGGTCATTACATGATTAGGTACAATATAACTAACTATTTATAATCATATATGTTCTTACATGATCAAAGGTGCAATATGACTAAATATATAATGTGATTACAAGGTATAAAATCTCCTTTCCTTTTTCACAAAAAATTGACCAATTTCAACTTTAATTTGGTCATTTACATCAACTATATAGGTAGGTCGGTAGCTAAATTAAGCTATATTAGGTAGGTAGTTAAATTAATTATATAGCTAATTGGTTAGGCTAAGCTAAGTAACTAGCTGGGTTAGGCATCAAGATGAATATGGGTCCATTCACAATTGGGTTACCAAAAAAGAAAAAAAGGACTTAAGGAAATTTTCAAGTTATTTTTTACAAATAACATTTACATGAAACAAACTTAAGTGAGAAAAATCGAATAGTCCAATATAAAAGAATTCATGTGTCAATGGTGATTTTTCACAATCATACATAATTGTGTATGAATATTTTAGTTGAATGCTAGAAATGCAGAAAATCGTAGAAAATCCTAAAGTGACTTTCAATGGACAACCAAACATGTTTTTTGACATGTTTATTTTCTACACATGTGACTTACATCTAAAGCTAAACATTTTGAACCCATTGAATACAATTTTTTTTATCAAATAGTTTAAAAAATGAACCCTTTGCCTTGTAGCCCTTTCTTTCAAAATTTCAAGACTTTGAAATTTTTGAATGATTTGGTTTTTCATCAAGTTTTTCCAATGAACATGTACTTTCATAGAAAGGGGCATGTTTTTGTTGTACAAAAAATTTGAAATTAATTGTATGATTTTATGCTTTCCTTTTGATTACTTTTTTTAAAAATGTATTTTAAACACTTGATTCCTTTAGTTTACAAGACTTAAAATGACATTAACATAGTATCCAAATTATTTTTAAATATTTTTATTAACTTAAAAAGACATCATTTTATCTATTGACATACAACAATCCACTACAATTATAATAATGTAAGATAAACAAAAATCCAAAGTTGTCCTTTGTAGTCCTTTTTCAATTAAACCTGTTTTTTTGGTACCTTAATCATGAATGGACCCATGTAGGTACCTACTAGGTTAACATACCTACCCAACCTAGCCTATGTATCTTGAGGGGGACAGTTAGTGTAAAGTTTAGGATTTATGTGTGTCAAACAACCATTTTTATAGGGGGTAATAAATAATTATCCAACCTATTTTTTATCGCCCTATTATTATTTAATTTTTTAATATATACATATTAAAGCAACCTTATATGAATTATAATTGATTATTTGAATAAAATGTACTTTATTTTTTAACTAATTAACTTATAAAACTTACCCAACAACCAATATATTGCACCCAATATTTTTACTCACATATTTTCCATTTTTTTTACTAGTGTCTTCCCTAGGCTACGTATTCAAGCATTAGAAGAAATTTGAAAGTAAATGACAATAATTTTTGTTGCAAAAAATAATAATTTTAGTCATAATAAACACATGTGACTATAAATTACCTTGCAATTGGTTTAGACAAGTGGCAAAAGATAACTAATGACACAAAATTCCATGCGACATGTATATTCACATTAGTAGTTGCATATCACTTGTGACTATAGGGATTTTTGACCCATTAACTAGTTGTAGGATTATGCAACTACATATGAATACATAAAATATTGAGCAACATTTTGAAAATTATTAAATTTAATTGATATAATATAATATTTTAAATCCACATATATTAAAAATATATATATTTATAAAAATAATGCAACATAATAATTCATATAAAATTGGTAATTTCATAAATTTTCATCCTTTGAGTTGTTCACATGTGTCATTACTTGTTAAGCTAGGCTAAAAAGCTAATTTAAGTAATTAGGTAACCCACCTAGTTCAATCACATTTAAGAAAAATATAATAAAATTTTAATATATGTTACAATATTTATGATGCATAATATTATTCTATATTTTAAATTTTAATTGAAAAATATTTTGTAATGCTAAATAATTAATGAATTTGATGGAAATTTATGTTTATATTTTTACAAAATATAAATTTATCAAAAATATGATAAAAGTCTTATGATCAAATAAATGATATATTTCTTAGACATCTTAAACATTTATTTGATTCAAAATATATTTCATATTTGATTATAAATATAATATGTTATAATTTTACCAATAAAATTAATTTTCATGTATAATATATAATTAAATAATGATCATATATAATATTTGTAAACATATCATAATTCAAATATATTTCATACACATTAAATAATTTCTATAATTAATGTCAAAAAAAATAAAAAAACATCAATAAATAGTTAGACACAAGTTGATTATGGAGCAAATATTGTACTTCCAAAGATGCCACATATGTTTTAATCATCAAGGTAGTGTAAATGGAAAAATTATAAGGTCCCAATTTTTAAAACAATTATGATTAGTTCCAAAAGCAACTAAATTTCATCCATTCAAGGATCCATTCAATATTGGATGAAAAATTTGCATTTTCATTGTACTTGTCCATCCAAACATGTAATAGTCACAAACTATAGTTGCACTTGCAATTTCATTTCATTATATCAACATTGTAATCACATATGTGACTGCAATAGTTGCATATATGACTACACACATTTACAACTAAAATGACATGTAGGATTAACCTAAGTGTAGTCATAAAAATAGTTGATTTGGACACTAGTTGCATTTATAGAAATAACCATATGGTTGTAATGAACAAGATTTCTTGTACTGTAACCTAGCTATTAGGCTAATGTGCCTATTTAGCGGTTAACCTAGCCTACCTATTCAAGTTAACCTACTTATGAAGCTAGTGTACCTACTTAACCTAACCTATTTATTTAGTTAATTTATACCTACTAAGCTAGCATTCTTACTAACCTAACTTAACCTACCTTAACCTACTTTAACTTATTTGCTTAACCTAACATACTTACTTAGCCCAACATACTTACCAACTAAACTAGCATAACTATTAATTTAATGTACCTGCCAAATAGATTAGCATTCTTATCTAGGTTAAGTTAAGCTACGTGAGTAGGTAATTTGATTAAGTTGGACTAAGTATGTAGATAAATTAGTTACATAGGTTATTTGGTGAGATTCAATAGGTTACTAGGTTAAAATAGGCATTGGTCAATGTAGGTATTAAGCTAATAGGTAATAACTAAATGGGTAAATGGTATTTACCTACCTACAAGTTCCTTCCTATATATCTACCTACATCCTATTTAACTACCTATTTTTTACCAATTTTTTAACATATTAATCAATCATGTATGAAGTGTGAAATAAACAATGTTCATTTAATAATAGGTTAACAAAATTTTAACATATGGGGTGAATGTGCCATGCTACAAAAATTGACATAGTTTGATAGTTTTCAATACCTATGGAACTTTGATATATCATGTGGATGTTTGGAAAACATTTTGTAACAAAATTTCTCAATTAATGGTGGTTTACATCCCATTATCATTATATTGTGAAATTGAAACAAATATGAACAATACAATTATTAAATGGAAAACATTTTCATTTTAAAATGGCCTTGTTGTAGCCGGACAATGGGTGACCGTTCCAGAAAACTCTCTGGACTGGACTTGACGTGTGAACGAGGGGACGGTTTGGCCGCCTCTGATGGAGAGTGACGGCGGATCTCTGATTTTGTGTTGAT
>Ga0116231_10006483_pt1 | contig 22273 bp, 12 predicted proteins | sample S1TSphgellanicum_2_FD_89695 | JGI IMG/M metagenome (GOLD analysis project Ga0116231, IMG submission 89695) | Host-associated microbial communities from peat moss isolated from Minnesota, USA - S1T2_Fd - Sphagnum magellanicum MG | ecosystem: Host-associated > Plants > Peat moss > Unclassified...
GCGTTACATCAACTGAAATAAAGAAAGTATTATATGCCTGGAAATATCACAAAGGCTGATTCAACTATTAATAATCACTACTTGGAGGCTTATAAGCATTCTAATCATTAGTACTAAAGAAAATTACGGAACTAAGGCTTAACTAATTATTAAGCTATAATCCATGGCTCACAGTGACACCCAAATTGGTCCACCCAACCATGCATCAACCCTCATTTTATCTCATATCCTTTGCCCTAAGTTCTACTTTTGCAACCTATATAAGTAGCCCAAAAGGAGGACACTAAAATATATTTATTTTTGGGATTGTCTAAAGCTTGATTATTATTTTTTTGTGATGGGCCAATCAAAGATGCTCATCACAAAAAGAAAAAAAAAGAAAAAAAACTTGGAGGCTCCTTCCAACTAATTTGTACAAGGCATATTTGATGCATATCCTACCTATTTATAAACCTTATACCTGCATGCCTCTACCTACCAACTAAACACATCTAGATCCCCCTACCTTTGTAACCGTCAATTATGCGAATGGTTGAAGGTGACAACAATTTTGATATGTTTTCTTAGAGGGGATTGTTGTAACAAAAGGTTATCACCTATTTTCTAACGTTGTTTTCCTCACAACTATTTGGTGATCCCTCCTTGCCCCAATATACTTATTTACTTTCCTAATTGCTTTTACTTACCTAAGATATCCATTCTATTATAAATGAATTATTATGTTCACAATAAGCTTTACAATTTACACACAAATTTATTGCCATGCACAACGTGCAAAAAGAAAGGTTTATGATGTTGAATCACAACTAAAATGGAAATCATTGCTTATTTCTAGTAGGATTTATGAATCACATAAAAAGCATAATTTTTTATTCGTTTTATTTTCAAGAAAAACCTAAAAACCAACCTTGTATTTGATAATATGAAAATATTTGGACATGTATAGTTTCCTTTGATCATGGATGTTATAATGTTTATATTTATGAATCATTTTGTGATTATTGCAAGTCACAAAATAAAATGAAAGATATATTAAATGATAATTCATTATAATATAATTTGCCAAGTTCAACAGTGACAATTTTACAAAGAAAGGATGGTATTACACACATTGTCGTATTCAATAGTGCAACTTATATAAAAATATGATTATCTTCATATATGTCAACCTCAATAGTGAAAGCTTTGTAACAAAATGAAGGTAATATTTTGACCCAATAAAATATTTTGAGGAAATTAGTGGGTCAAGGTAGGTTGTAATGATATTGTATGAGAAAAGGTTGAAGTCATATATTTAATTATATTTAATGAGGAGATTGATCCATTAATTCAAGTTCATCCTCATTTTTATATTCTTGTAAATTGTTGTTGGTTTTGTTCCAATTAGGTGAAAATAATCTAAAGAATTTCATTTATGCAAATCACACTCATTGATTGCTTATATTGATTAAACTAGTTTCACTATTAGGAAATGGAGTTGAGTTCACCATGTGTTTCGCTAGATTTCAATGAATTCAAAACAAATTAACCACAACGAATATGGCTAAATCCCCTTAATGAATAGGAACCAATTGCTACAAATAACCAAATTAGATTTGTTTTGTTGTATTCTTGTGCTAATGGCAAATGTAATAACATTTTTTCACAATAATGTTTAAGGTTTGTTTATATATGCATAGACTTGCATAAACCTTTAGCTTTTTATTAGTTTATGATCATTTAAAATATTACATGGGGGTGAAAGTAAGAAAACAGGAACCAAGTAGTGTATAGACAATCCTTAAAAACTATTTTTTGAAAATTTGAAAAATCACAATGGGAACACTATATGTCAAAAAAATTGTTTTATTTTTGAAATACGTTCTTATACTTTCAAAGTTACAACAACAAAATTTTCATGAAAATTCATTATGTTTCAAAAGTCCTTTTATATGTTTAAAGCACTCAAGAAAAACATGTGGACAAGTGGTTTTTTGTATCAAAAGTCTTTTTCCTTTATTAAATGTTCACCAAAGTGTTTCAATTTTTTTGTGAACTTTAATGTATTCCACAAGAAGGGATCCACGTGTTTAAAAAACTCAAAAAATTAAAATTAAAATACATGTTTAGATTTTAATACTTGAATGTCCTTTTACACTGTTATAGTTTTGAATTTATAATCATGGTTCGAAGTAAAGTTATAGATTTGACTATAATGTAAGGTTTGATGCAAAAAAAATTGATTTATTATCATGTTATATGTCATATTTGGCTTCAATTTTGATATTCAATTAAAAAAATTAGGTGAAAAATGTAGTACAAACCAATATAAATCTGTCATGTGGAAAATGTAGTCCTTGGAAAGGACTTTAACCTTGGCACGACTAGCTCCTTTTTTCATGCTTTCACCCATGGAAAATAAAATTAAAAAAATTGTGCAATAAAGATATATGCAAAGTCTTAAAAATTCAATGCTTACACATCCAATTTGGGCAAAACAAAGGGTGACTCCTAATGACTTCAAATGAACATGGTACAAGCCAAAAAAAAAAGGCGGGATGAAATTAAAAATACCATGTTTTTGGAAGTGTTATGAATTTCACTTCGAGTTTATTATTTAAGAGCATGCGCAAGCATGAGAGGTTTTCAACAATTAAACCTTGTGTATGTGAAGGAGGTGAAAGCAAGCAAAAATAAGAAAGGTAGTTAAAGAGCTTTAATTGAGGCAATCAAAGAAGGAAGTGGTTGAAGAACTTTTCAATGAAAAATGTGATCAAACACAAAGAAAGGTGGGTGGAGACCTTGTGATAAAACATTATTAGGAAAAATACATGTGAAAGGTTTTAGTTAGATAGGAAGGTGGTTGGAGAAAGAAAGGTGATTGAAAAGAAAAAGAAAAAAGTAATTAGAGGTCGTGGCAACACATCAAAAAAAAGAAAGAGGTTTCAAAGGTTACAACAACACATCAATTTTGAAGGTTGTGGCAACAAATCAAAAGCAAAGCCCCTTGTGAGGTTGCTAAAATCACCAATAATGAAACAAGGAGCAAATGGGGGACACAAGGTGAAAACAAAAAAACCTTTTATGAAGTTGTTATAATCAAATGCATTAACCCAACTTGTGTGCCTTTTGTGGTGAGGAATGAAACCTTTTTGTGACCATGGTTATTATAGGCAAAGCTTGTGAAGATGTTGACATTTTTTATAATTATCTAGAAAAAAATTATATTTGAAAAGTTGTCCTCCTATGTGTGTGGTCTTTTTCATCTTTTGTTACACTCTTTTCACCCTTTTTGCAAAAAGAGCCTAGGATATAATAACTTACAATAGCTTAAGGTGAAATAGCCTAAAATAGCCTATATTGGATTAGTGTAAAATAGTTGAAAATAACATAGAATAATTTAAGGTGGAATAGCTTATATATTTGAAAATAGTCTAAAGTGAAATAACCTAAAATAATTTAGAATAACTAAAGGTGAAATAATAAAAAATAGCCTAAGATAGATTAGCCTAAAATAACTTTAAATTAGCCTAAAATCCTAGCTTGTGATAATTTAAGAATAGCCTAAGAGTAGCCTAAATTTTATATTATTATAAATTGAAAAGTTAAGGCAAAAATTAAAATTAAAAAATGGGAAGAGAGAAAATAATTAGGAATTCAACTTGAAGAAAATGAAGACTAGAAAAAAGAAAGGTTAGAAAAGAAGAAAGGTTGCGGGGAATGTGAATTGTAAAAGGAAAGTCACATAAGAAAAAACCTACATGTACCTTTAGTAAATATTCATAAAAGAAACCCCCAAATGATAAAAATGAATGAATGCAAGAAATAAAACAAACATCAAAAGGCGAAAAACATCAAGAAAAATAAGTAATATTGAGAAAGGAAACAAAGAATCCATGAAATAATTTTGAACAAGAAAGAAGAATTAGCAATAGGAAATTAACAATTTGTTTTGTTCAAAAAGAGGGAAAAGGGATAAAAATGAAAGAGACAAGAAAAGAAAAAGTTGAAAGATGAGGGAAAAAAAGAAAAGTGAGGAAGAATCAAACAACTTGGAAAAATGCATTTCTACAATGAAAGTTTGAAGAAGGAAATAAAGTATCCATAAAATTGAAACAAAAGCAATATTTAGACAATCATTTCAAGGAAAAACATGGGGGAGAAATGTAGGGTATAAAACAATGAGGAACAAAAAAATTGAAAAAAGGCTTATGAAGAAGGAACAACACATGATACTACAAAAGAAGGAATGAAAATTTAAAAAGTAAATTGAAAATTTTGTATTATGGAATATGACCAAGGAAAAGTAGTAGTGAAAAAATGTATATTTGTCTTAAAAACAAGGGGGAGAACCCCCCTTCCCCCAAGGCTTGTTCAAAGAAGGTGAGCAAAGAAAAAATAAACAAGTGGAAAAACTTGCCCAAAGACATGAGAGAATGTAGAAAGGAAGGACTAGGGAAAAGCATCTAACAAAAAGGCTTGAGTATGGAATATGAATATGGAATGAAAAAGGGATGTTAAAGGAAAATCAAAACAATTGATTTTTGGGGAAAAAAAAAGAGTGGGGACATGATAAATAAATTAAAAATCAATAAAGAAAGAAAAAAATGGAGATAAAGAGGAAATGGGAAATGTTTATAACAAAAGGTCCAAAAAGAAACAAAGAAATATGATAAAAAGAAGCTCATGCATGAAGAATCAAAGGGGACAAAAATAAAGATTAACACAACATGAATAAAGAAGCAAAAAACAACTAGTGGAAGATGAGGATATGAAGTTTTATGATGTAAAACAATTAGAACACAACTTTCTAATTCAAATAGACCTTCAAGTTTGATTCTTTTGACATACCTTGGGAACCTACTTGTTTGTTGGTTTTGTTCACATAGGGGCAAAGATTACATGATGAGATTTAGAGGGAACAAAATGCTTACAGGGTGAAAAAAGTCAATATGTAGTAGATTCATTAGAATGTATCATTAAAAACTCAATTGAACAAAGTGTTTAAATCTTATCTTGAGTATTTTCTTTAAAAATGTTATTCACAATCATTGAATAACTTTGTTTTGCATAACTTTATATTAGGTTCCACTAAAGAATATGATGATTTCTATCAAGGAAATGCATATATAATATTTGATAATTCAATTGCATGTCATTTGAAAATGATAATATGTTGGTGCATATGTGTGATTTATAAAGAAAAAGAAAAAGAACATTGTTTTGGAAGATTACATTGACATGTGTCCTTAATATTGTAATGCATTGACAAATTTGGCACTAAAGTGCTGAATATTTTTTTAAATTATTTTAAAAAATTGGTAACAATTATTTTTATAAATTCCCTTTGTTGATTTTGACAAAAATCCATAAAGAAATTAAAACTTTGGCAATTTAACAAAGAATATAATTTGTGCAAAATTTAATAACTTGATGTTATAGTATTGAAAATGTTTTATATTAGTGAAAATGTGAAGAGAAATTAAATAGGGAGACTTGTAATAACAATTAAATGCTTAAGGTGGATTAAGAATTGGTGCATATGGAGGTATGGATTCTATACCACTAGGAACTAGAAGGCCCCAATTACATCCATTTTATTTTTATGAAAGCCCCCCAACTCTTCCCCTTAATGATAGAGCTTCATATTTTAACCTTGTCAAATCCCTAATGACATACTTGGAGCATTTAATAAAACATGTCAAAAGTTGTTAGCAAGAAGAACATACAATGTCAGATGCTTATGAAAATGTTCACATTTGATACACAATGTTGCATGTAATTTGTGATTAGGAAACAAGGATTGATTTCATGAAAAAAAAACAATCAAGTGAAGGATGATTTGTGTCAAATCATCATTCGTATGGGAATATAACCATTTTTCCATATTGGAAGCCACCCAACAACCAATGTCATTTTTTTAATGACAAGATGTCAACAAATTCCTATCATGAAATGCCCCCCCCCCCCAAACTATTGGTCAATACGACATTAATTAAATTATTTCTGAGATTTTTGATAAATTTGTTTTGTTTTATGACTATAAAAATCCAGTTATAGTCATCCATGTGTATGATGATGGTCACATTTAATGTTCCCAAAAAATTTGGTTAATTTTAATAAACCATAAGAGATGATGTGAAAAGGACATGGTTGAACAGAGTTCACAATAGTTTTGAAGATGGATCTTGCATGCCAATATGAATTCAACTAGCAAATGCACCAATCCTTCATTCTTCCATCTTATGTTCCATAAACCTTAAACCAAGAAATGAGTAACCAAAACAAAAATAAAATAAAAAGGTATTTGAAAAATGTGATTGTGTTGTTATTGCAAGAAATGCATGTGAAAGGATGGGTGCCAACATATGTTGACAAAAAATGATTGAAGGTGGAAAATTTACATCATTGTCAAAATGTGCAAAAACTATTTCATTTTTTTAGTTAAAAATAATTTATAATTTGGAAAAAAATAGAATATTCAATAATGGATGATCAAACTACCAAAATTTGGGGTAATTTTTCAAGGCAAAATCACTAGATTGGCAATAAGGGTTTTCATTCCTCTTTTTCAAAACTCAAGGTTTAACGTAACACTATTTGTGGGGATATACACTTGTAAACATGATTGTCTAAGCATTTGATTTTAGTTGCAAGTTGAGGCATTTAGCCATCACCAAGGCTTTTTAAAAATTAAAAAAAAATCTTCAAATCTTGTGAACCCATCATATTGAAATCCTCCTCTCCCTTTCCCAACCTTGATCATATTGCAATTTAGGTAATCGTTTATGTATGCAAGAAGTGTGTGATGAATTGGAACACTTTAATTGTTAGGCCACAAAATATAATAGAACTTTATTGTCAACTATTGTTATGTAATCATAATCAATAGTTTCAACAAAAATATTAAAGGGGGAGAATTTAAAGGCAACTCAATGGCCTTTTGGACTTGGCATCAATTGAAATCTATTTTTTTATATGTCATTTGATTTCTTTTTTAGTTCCTTCATCTCCTCTTCTAACATAATTCCTTCTTGGTTTATGTTTCTTCAATCTTGTTTACATCAATTGAACACATTAAAGTGGTGGTGAATATTAATGATTTATATAAAGCTATAAAGATTTTGCACTTGAGGGAAAAGGTTTTATCACAATATGGTAGTTATGATAATATTCTTGTTCCTAGAAATAATTATCAATAATCCACCTATATTGTAATTGGTTTTGTCTTTAAGGATATACCATGGTTATATTTAATGTTTTGTCCCCTTTAGTGGTAAAAGATGAGGGCATATTCAAAATAGGGTTTTACATTTGGATTCAACATTTTGGAATTTGTCAAAAATGAACAAAGTGTTTTGAAAAAGGATACATGTATTTCGGGATACATATTTTCTTTGTACATATTTTGTTCAACACTCTAACATTCCAAAGTTGATGTCCAGCCCAAATTCTATCATGCTATACTACATCACTTTAATTTCCTTATATAAGCAATCCCATGAAATTTAGGCCACACCACCATTGTAGTAGTGGTGATAGCAATTGAAGGATAATATAAAATCAATTACACAATGAACATTGCCATTTTGGGAAAAAAAAGGAATGGAATATGATTCAATATCGCAAATAAGATTTTTTTCACTTGATTTTTTGACCTTAAGTGTTATCAACCTTTAAAGTGTTATGTCCCAAAGTTTCAAAAAATTGTATAAACACATTGTGATATATAATAAATTTAAATGGACTAGCACAATCTATATTTAAATCCATCTAGGATTGACCATTCATTATTTTGTTATGTCTTCTTCATTGTTGAAAGGTTTTGAATGTGTTAACTTCACATAAATGAATCATTTTTTGTGATATCCAATGCAAAAGTTTGAAATTATATGCAATGATGATTAAAAAGTTGCCAGAGTTATAGTCCATATGATCCACTATAGTTTGCACCTACCTCAATGCAAGGCATTTTGTAATGGTGTTGTTTAAGAATATTAGCAACAAGTTTTGGAGATTACTTCTTAAGGTGTGGTTACTACAAAATTATATCATTATACATTGTTACTTTGACTTTATACTTGTGTGTTAATTTTTTATTATGATGTCACCATACTTTTTAAATCTTAAATTACTCATAGCATGCCTCATTTGGAGTTTAATAGTGGATTGAATTTTAGTGATGCACATTTAAATGATTAGTTAGAATACATATTCCAAATTCCACAATTTTATGCTTTAAAAAATTTAGCTTGCCAATGGTTTATCAAAAATTCAGATGATAAAATAAGCATCATTTTAAGCTACTATTTTTAAAAAAAGGGATTCAAAATTTTCTAAAGATTATTAAATTACAAAAAAAAATTGCCCTTTTACTAAATAACATTGTTAGCTTGCCTTTAAACATTTACAAAAAATGATTTGATGCCCAAAATCCCATTAATATATGTAACCTTATTTGAAATAAGTGTCATTTAAAAAAATGATCATATAAATTCTTAAATTCATTTCAAAATTTTACATACGACTTCTTCTCATGCCACACATAACATACATTATTAGTGATACATTATTATAAATCATAAAAAAATTTGGGCTTGAACCAACTAGATGCCCAATCCACAATCTTATTTTCAACAATGTTCTGTTGGAGTCTTTTTTCTCTTCTTGATTAGTCCACAAAACAAAAGTAATGTCTCCAATCTTGGATGTCACCTTCAAATTTTATGATAAAGGCTACATAGAAGTTTCGCTTAATGTATTTGCAACAAAAAGTACAATTGAATTGGATTTATAATCATTATATTTGGCCCTTGTTTCAACTTTGTGCATTTGTACATTGGACTTATTGTGACAAACATGTGTACATGCATTTCAAAACATAGTTGAAACAATTGGTAATTTAATTTAGTTTAAAAATAGACTTATAAGTAAATGTACACAAAACATGGTTTAATGTATTTGTAATGGACATTGGTAGTTGACAAGCTTGTCAATGTAATAAATGTTTTAGCGCAATTCATGTTTGGGTGGTCTTGAATGCAAGTTGCTTATGTGAAATTAAAAGTAGTATTTTTTGTTGTCATACAAGTTGGATGGTCATTGACACACTCATGTTTGGTGTTTAATGTTTTTATATTTGTTATTGGTATCTTACCTTGTAATAGATTCAATGTCCAAGTGCAAATTTTAAATTACTTTTAAGGCAAGGGAGATTTCACAATTCAAGTTAGGTGTTTCTAGCTTTTGACACATGTCGGATCTTAATATTTTGATAACTTGTGCAAGGGATAGTTTAATTAGAAGAACACAAACTTTTTTGATTATTAGGATGTTTTAAACTTCAATAGGAGAATGTTGAAGACTAAGATCTAGAGGAGCTTTTTGAAGATGATGAGATTGGAGAATCATTGGCCATGTGTGTTGTGGCTTGAAGCTATGTGTTGCTTCAAGATTGTAGTTTTTGGAATTTCATACTATGCATTTTTATTGTCAATTCAATTATATATATATGAAATTTTGTGTGATTACAAGTTCTATGTATTTTAATTTCAAGACATATGGATACAACAATTGTTATGTTTTCACATTTGTCAATTTGGATTTTTCAACAAATTAGGCAATGTTTTTTTTGAATTTTTTACACCTTCAACATTTTTGAAAAAAATTCAACATTAAATTTTTTTTTTTTCAAATATGATTGGATGGTAGGGTAGTAAACATAAATCTTAATGAAGTAGACATGCTTGTTGATGTAGTGGACATGTTTAGTTTTGGTAGTGGATATGTTTATTGATGTAGTGGATATGTTTGCTGATATATAATTAAAACCATTGTTGATGTAATGATCAATATTGTTGTTGTTGTAATGGATACCACTGTAATGAATGCATTTACTACTATGTAAACGATCCACCATATCCACCACACAAGAGATTACACAAAACCTAATATACACCCTTGTGATTCTTGATTTTGAAAGATAACCTTTTTGTCAAGTTCAAAGATTTGATGGAACTTTTTAAAGAGGATAAGTCTCAAATTAAAAAGCATGATCAATCATGACACCTAATTCATGTAATGTTGTATTACTTTCCATGAGCATTGGTATTATATTATAACACGAGTCATATTAATTAGTTTGGGAGATTTTCAAAGTTCAATTTATTATTTTGACTATGGACTTATTTAAATATCAAGTGTCAAGGGTAAGACAAAGATTCAAGGAAAGGATTAATTGGACTTGGCAAAACTAAAAACTTGACAAACCAATGAGAATTTGAAAACTTTGTTGATTGAACAAAGCATAATACAAAGCTAAGTTTGACATAAAATATATAATACATCAACTACAACTTGAATTGCTGAGGGGGTGCCCTTAAGGGCTCTTATTTATATAATTCCTTGACCTTCTAAAACCTTACATCAAAAATATTTTTAAGAATCTTACACTAACTAAATAAGTTTTAGTATGAGTCAAGAATGTAAAAGCAATTCATGAAGACCTTTTGTTTGTGTTTGTAGTTCAAAATAACATTGCGCACTTAACTAAAAGGAAATTCATGAGAATATTAATAATAACTTTATAGAGTATTTGTAATCAATGATGGGAAAAACATGTTGAAATTTATTTTGCGACATTCTTGGGAAGTTTGGGGGAATACAAATGGGGATAATTTTGGTACTTTTAAAAATTTCATCATAAACATTGGAACCGATTGAGATTTTTAAAAAGGAACTTCATAGGGAGCTATGGATTGAACATCAATAGAAATGAGATTAGGAACATTGCCCTTGTAACAAAGATCCTAAACCTATTTAGGAACATTCTAATGGATTTGAACATTATGCCTTTTGGTTTGGGTGTCACAAATCACCAAAGAGGAAAAAACACTAGCAACACCATCAAATAGGTGTGCAATAATGATAAAAAATTGATGGGTTTTAAGTTTGAATATTCAAGAAAAAAATAAAATTGAGACCTATTAGACATAATGGTTGAGAATCACAACTCTCAATTGTTTGCAATTGTGAAGTTAATTTATATAGTGTGTTCAATTCACCAGTCGGCCATGGAAATAAATGTCACTTATTACCATACCTTCGATTGGTGTTCAAAGTTAAATAGTTCTAGGGAGGATGAGTTGAAAAATAAATAAAATTTTATTTCACTTGGTTTAATTTTCAAGAATTCAACTTTGCACCTATTCAATATGTGAAATGATCCACATCACTAGGTAAACCACAATGAAAACATAAAGGAAAATTTGACCAATTATTTTTTTACCCTCAAAATCATGAAATAATAATATTGGGCATGTTTTACACATTATTTTAAAACATTAAAAATTTGAGAAAAATCCATTAACCATCAATCATAAGTGTGACAAATGAAAGCATAACCACTAACACCCCAATGTGGACATTTACTAATGTTTATCACATCCAACATCCACTAATGCTAACAATTCTTTCATCCCCACCCATGAACATGAAAAAGTGGACAATAGGTGTAAAATGAAGGTTTATTGAAATGCCATCACATGGGCCAATCATCTTGATTAACCAAATTGAAAACAATCATTTCCTTTTATTGGCCTTTAGTGAAGATCACAAAATCTTAAGCATGTTTATTTATGTGCCCAAATTGAGTTTCACACCATTTGAAAACTATACTTGATTCAAAAAATCAATGCAATGGTCATTTTATTATTGTGAGTGAAGATGCTTTGAATACCTTAAAAAGCAGCCTCAATTAACTGATAAGGTTGCTCCAAAAAAAATAGTACAAAATAAATTAAAATTTTAAAATTTTAATTGTGTAATGTTTTTTACAAACATTCGATCCTATGTAACATTATTAGCCCAAATAATGCAAATTGATCCAAATCAACATATAAATGTTATGCTTCATCCAAAATAAGGTAATGGAGGGACAACTTCAACACATGTATGTGAAATAATTTTTTAATTGTGAAGATTTTATGGTGAGAAATAAATAAATAAATAAATAAAAATAATATATTCCTGAATAATATTTCAAAAGACTGTATATTTTCCTTCAAAAAGAATTTATTCTTTCGTAAAATATTATTATTTTTTCTGACATTATATATGTGTGCATTGTGGTTCCCAAATGTGTCAAATTCTGTGAAATATGGAGTTTTAGTCAGAAGAAGTCCAAGAATTTTGTGGGTTCTGAAGGCTTTGTAGCTAGCTCCAAAAGAAATCTTCATAGCTCATGTATGGATTTACGTGTTTCTCATTGTTTGAAGATCAGCTAACCATGTGATGGAGATGGTGGTGGTTTGTACATTTGTCAACATTTCCCATGCACTTTTTGGCTTTTGGATCGACAAGATATGGCAATTTCCCATGCACTTTTTGGCTTTTGGATTGACAAGATACGGCGGTTTCACCACTTTTTTGCTTCTTGTCATGCAGGGTGTTTGTTTACTTGTTGAAAATGGTTGTGATTGCTTTCTGTTGCATCACAAGAGTTATTGGCATTGGGCCATTCCTGTCCAACTTTCGAGAGCAATTGCTCCCTTGCAGATCTGCATTGCTCTTGGCATGCTTAAGACTTTTGGCATAATACCAAGCTAAACGTATATCGGAATCAATGCAAGCTTCGGCTTATAAGCTAAGTTTAAGGTGTTGCAATTGAATGAACATGATGAGCTGCAGTTTTCAGCTCTATAGCGTATCCTACAAGAATGTTTGTTGCTGGAAAATTACTAAAAATTATCACTCCACATGCTTTTCCAGATAATGAGAGGTGGATTTTGGTGAGATGATTGTACTGGTTGAATGCAGATTCATACCAGGGCAATTCCAAGGGGTAATCCACTACTCACGGGAGTAAAGAAATGGTCCTATTGGTGCAGAAAGAGCAGGCCATGCCAGTCAAGGTGACGGGCTGGGAGCAAACACTGAATGGTTGTGGAGGCTGGATCAGCATTGAGAAGGGGAAACATAGAGGAAGAGGTGGTGGATCTGTGGACAACAGTAATGAACCATGTGATTTTCTAAATGAACAAAACAGGGGTCTCAGACCACAAGGAACATTGAGACCACTTGGATTCAGTATTGTTTTTGTGTGTGTCCTGAAGACAACATTGTTCTCTGTTTCAAATAGTTCTCTGGATATTGTTCTCAGGTGAAGTTTGACCAGGCAATCGACATGCTGAATATCTTTAAGAGCTTTGCATCCAAAACATCAATCCTAGATGACTTTCCATTCTTTGAAATTCAACAGCGAGCACTGCAAGACAAAAGATGCAGACAGAAGGCCCAACAGCACCGTGACCAGCACTGGCAGGTACATTCTTTAGTACCCTTGCTTACAGGTTCATGTGGTGAAAAATTGATCAACAACGGTGATGCAGTAGACTTGATCCTTTGTCAAGATGCATTCTGACTTTTCCAATTATTATCATCAGAAGATTTAGGGATGAGATGGGAGTCATGTTCAGAAGCTATGGAGCTGTTGGGAATGCACGTTAGAGACTCCAATCTTACAGTGTGGTGTGCAGACTCAGGGCAGTGAGAATGAGCTAGTCCAGCTGGAAGCTTTTGATTAGCTAAACCAGGAGCAATCAGTGGGAATATACGAAGTTAGCAGTGCAGCTGAGCCAGCTGATGGTATTGTAAAATGCCCTACTTCAAGTGTCAGTGGTATGAATCCCCAGTTGAGATCTTCACCAGATGAACAGTCAACAACTGGGAGTGTAGAGATAGGTATGATTCAAGATAACCAGCAACTGAGACAGTAACAAATGAGACAATGAATGTTAGAGACTTGGTTGTTGAGACATCAGGAGACAGGGAGGAGGAGGAGATTGTTAGCTAGCTACTTCAACAGGCTACCTGTTTGCATGGGGCTGAGGCTGGTAGGTTGGACTGAGACATGTCAGGTATTCAAAGGGATCATCTCTGGTTTCTCCTCTCTTTGCCATATTTGGTATGACAGGAAATTGTTAGAGATCCTTCAATTGCCCACTGAGTGTACAGCAATTTCATTCAGATTTAGCTCACTTACAGGTTGAAAGCAGTATCCAGATTGAGGGAATGGATGGGGTGGTCCTTTTCCAATTTTGGGGGACAAGGATGTATAGATATAGGATGTTTCAGGCTCAGGAGAAGATGAAGCATGTTGTGAAGTTCTTAGTTGCTAGAGGCTAAAAATCTTTGTCAGGTTACAATTTGTCATATTCCCCATTCCTTCTGGAGAGAATATTTAAATTGCAGCGTTTTAGTTTAGGGGTCATGTAGACAGTGGAACCAATCAAGTCATTGTCACTCAGAAGTGAGGAGTCTGATGTGCTCTCTCTCTTCAAGTACTTTGATGTGTTTTTGTAAAATTACAAGTGACACTGGGTGGAGAAGTGGTAATGATATATTGCAAGATTGACATGAGATGATGGGATGCTAGCGCTCCTCACATATCACAAAACTAGCCACTTGGCTCCAGTCCAGTGGCTGGCAGGCTGGCAGGCCATGGGTTCTTCCTCTGGGAGGTTTTGTATAAGTTCCATATGCAATGGCATTGCTGAACAATGAAAACGTTTACTTTCACATCTCTGAGCTGATTTAAGTTTGACTCTGCATCATATGTGAGCCTTTCACCTCATGCTTTAGAAGTATTAGATGATTCCTGATTTCGAAGTTCTGTTCCCTTGAGTTTTGCTCAGGGATAGTGTGCGCAAATGCATCATATTGCCAGCTTGGTTTGTGTTGTAGCTGCAGATTGTCAACATGGGTCCCTCAGCTGATCATAGTTCCCATTCTCATTTGGATAAAATGAAGAAGTGACTTGTCCTTGGGTCATTGTTCCTGAGCTGCTGAAGCAATGTCATCCTTCCATGTAAGTGCGAAAAAGTTCCAAATTTCTGCAACCATACTCTCTCTCTCTCTCTCACACACGCACATACACACACACACACACACACACATGGGCACATCTGTTTCTGTCCCTTGGACCTTTTTGTTTCAGTGACTGCAGTTTCTTAAGGAGGCATCTCTCTTCACCTCTACACCACTGTGCAGAGTTCACATCAGTGTCCTGTCTGAAGGTTTACTGCAGTCATTAACTGGCAGGTAAGTGGAGCCCATGATCTGTTTGGACACAAGAGAAGGTAGAAAGAGCAGTTTTTGTTACACGATTTTCTATCCATTTCAAAAGTCATTGAAAATGTAGTCTATTACCCGAGGTTGATAGCCCCAGGGAACAGGTCGAAAATCACGGAAGGGCCTGTACTCAGGTCCTTTTCCTATGTAAAGCAGAGCTGGGATTTTTTCACTTTTAGAAATAGTGACAGGCTGGCTGGTACCCTCCGCTGGTCAGAAGATCCCAGTATAGCCTGGCTGGTACCTTCCACTGTAGAAGATCCTGCTTGCTGGAAACAGGTTTCTTGAGGTAGGTAAGGGAGCTGAAAATACAAAGGAAAAATCCAGGCAGTGCTTTCCGTAACTGAAATGTTTTATACAACAGTTCTTTGGGTTTATGCAATTAAATCTAACTTCCAAAATGACAAAGTAACTGAAACGTTGTATACAACAGTTCTTGGGTTTATGCAATTAAATCTCACTTCCAAAATGACTAAGTAACTGAGGCATTCCCCAAATCTTAAGAACAGCTTGATTAATATTTAATACAACCATCGTTGGGTCTATGCAATTTGATTTCAGTTTCAAACAAAAACGGCTTCTTAGTTTTTAAGGTTTTAACAGACTTCATTACCTCTTGTTCTTTGAGTTTGCAAGTTCACATTCATAGTTATCCAGTGCAACAAAAACAGATTCACCCGCACCCACTATGTGGGCCTTTACCAATGTCTATTACCCGATGATATGTGCAAGTTTAGGGTTTACCTATGAACATGAAATATTACCCGGAAATGCCTGATATGCATGTGGTGGGGGGTTTGCCTGAATGTAAGAACCAGCCAAATCTCACATGATGCATATGGGATGCCGGGCACATGAGCAAGAAGGGGTCAATCTAATCTGTTGCAACTTGACCGATTTTAAATACCCAAGTTTTGATTTTGTGTTACACTTTCAGTCCTCTTTGTACTTGTGAAGGTTTTTCAAAATAATTAATATATATTTCATAATTATTATTTTTAGCTCATCCATTAAAATAGCTACCTCGTTCAAGCCTAGCTAGCTCACTCCTTTCCCTTACCCACCTACAAGGACATGAAAAGACACATTTCATACAAATAAAATTTAATAAAATTTGGTGTAAATATTACAATTGGGAAATCATATGGGAAATAAAAAGAGGGGAGGGGCCAAGATTTTGCTCAATTTGGGAACCTTGCTCAAAGGTTACTACACTCATGATCATAAAATTTTAATTTAAAGATTAATTTAATTATTAGAGTACATTCCATAATTTAAAATTTTATAATCTATTTTATGTTGATAAAAAAATTAATAACTATTTCTCATGTAAAATTATTTAAAATATTAAAATGCATTCTTTGCCATTGTAGATGTTTAAGAAAAATAATTTTATTTGTTTTACTCCTTTATTTTTTTCACAATTTATAAATCATATGTATAAATGATGAAAGTAAGAGCTAATGCAGGTCAATGTTTTAACATCTTTTAGGTTTCTTTCTCTAGCACCTTCTTCTTTTTTATGTAACCTTCAAAGATTGCGGGCTTTAGGGTTTAGGGTTTTTGGCAAAGCCCATCCTGAAAACAGAACACCCACTTGTGGGGGCAGAGTAGTAATTGTCCACTATGACATGCACTCCAGTTACACTACAAAAATTCTAAGAGGTTTTTGTAATCAAGAACTTTGTTTGCACCTTAGTCAATTCAGCAGACCTTAGTTATCACACCAATGTCAGGGATCAAAAGAGTTACAAGAAATACACCACATCATTTTGCTTGTAGAAAGGCTTTTATATAGTATGTGAGACCCGTATCTGTCCACACAGCAAACACTTGTGCAATGTAGTCATCAGAAGTCAAATTATCTTGCTGTATGGAGCTTGCATCAGGGGGTTCTTTTCAGAGCTCTACAAGCACCCCCTCCTTGAAGCTCCAGTCAAAATCCAAGTGCATTGTATAACCACTGGATTTGTCCTACAATTCTAACAAGGGAAAAAAAAAAAGCACTAAGACAACAACTGCAAAAGTGAATTGAGATGCCCACCACATTCTTGACCACATTTTCCCCTCAAAAACATGATTTCAGTGAAAACCAACTTTGCTGTGCAGCTAATAGTAAACCATGAATTATGCTTGAAATCTCTGGTTAATAATTGCCTTTGAATCCTTAGATTTCCAGATCTCACAGGAGAGAGATGAGAACTAATTTTCTGCACATTACAAATTATTTTTACAGCAATCCAACAACTACCCAAATCCAGCACTTGGCACAGAGAAACGGGATGTCTCAGACATGTGAAACTCTAAATGATGACTGCCCTTTGCCTAAACCATAAACCCTCAATACAACAGAGCTAAGCATGAAAGTTTCCTAAGCCACTCTTTATGTCTGAGGGGTATAGACAGAATGATCATCTGTACAACATATATGTATGAGATTGCAGAGAAATCTTCACGACAATTCTTGGGAAGGGTAACATGACAATGAGTGCAGGCATAACCTTATGGGAGATCGCTCACAAAGTGTCAGACCATCACCTTCTTCATCACAACAACATCAGTGGGTAGTTATAGCAGTGACAAAGTTGCCGTGATTACCCACTCACTTCACCAGCTCCAGATGGAGGCGGGTGAAGGTAACTGCTAGCCATGGCAGTGACACGCTGCCATGATTAGCCACTCACTTCATTCATCAGATCCAGATGCCAGCGGGTGAGGATAAGTGTATGTCATGGCAGCAGTAACAAGTTGCCATGATTTAGCCACTCGCTTCTTCAGCTCTCTGGACGGCGGCAGGCAAATATAAGTAGACGAAATTCAGTCCCAAATGTTCAGACAAACCACTTGACACAAAAACATCATCCAGTGTTTCTGTTGCATATTGAAAACCAAACATTCTGCGGAGAGATCAGGTTCCTATTCTCCAAAGCTGAAATATCGTCAATAATTCTCTCTGGGGATCTATTTGAATGACAATCAACCATCACCCACCCCAACAGTAAATCCAGGAGGATTGAAGAGCTCTTTTTGGGGTTCTTTTTCCATACAGATTCTGTTCTGATTAAAGCGCAAAAAGAAAGAAAATTTTGAGAAAACGTAAGAATAGACCCAACAGACTTGCTGTTGATCAGAGATCAATGTACCACCCACGCCACAGCTCCCTTGAATACCTAGTTCCATGACAAAATTCCAAAAGGCCAAAAATCAAAGAAAAGCAGAGTAACAATCAACTCTACATGCTTCTACCAAAAATCTCATCGAAGAATCCAGCCGTTGTTGTTGTTGTTGCCCTCGTCTCTCTCAAACAGTTCGAGAAGCCCAATCTTTCAGCTTCTTCAGTGAGATCACGATTACAAGGAACTCGGCGAGAACATGCTAAGAAAGAGAAGAGTAAATCCTGAAAGAGAGAAATCCCTTGAGACAGATTCAAACCCTAAACACTGTCGCCTTTAGGGTTTATACACGTGGCGGATTTTGAGCCCTCGATGTAATGAATCTTTGACGGTTCGTATCAAATCGCAAAACTGGACGTCCCAGATTCCACTAGAAACTGGCCTCCAAGACGAATTGAGAGCTTAACTGCAGGCATTTTCTTCTCCGTGCAGAAGAAGACGACTCCGAGACGGGAAGAGGGGTTGCGATGGGGAGCACGACTGCGGATGCACGGGCGCTCGTCACGGCATTGCGATCGGCGTATGCTGCTACGCCTATTAAGCTCAAGGTGAAGCTGTCTTTTCTTTTTGTGTTCAATCACAAGCTTTTGCAATGCATCCGTTGTGTTTTTTTCCCCCTTTTTCTTTTGCGGAAGTTGTTTTTCTGTAGCAGATCTTTGTGCATTTCTTACGCTTACATGCTAAATTCCAGTAGTGAAATGGGAAGGGACGGTACTTTTTCCTCTCCGATTGCACTTGCTCCTTCCCTGATTTTAGGGTTATGATTGATTTGTGAACGGGGAGGGGGTCAAGGGTTTTCATGATTGTTTGGGAAGATCCTTAGAAGTTGCTAACGTGTGCTGGATCTCTCTGAACACTGCAGATTATTGACCTATATGTAGTTTTCTCTCTGTCAACAGTGCTTGTTCAGGTCAGCTTCTTTCGGATCCTCTTTGTGAATGTTTCTCACACTTCAATGTAAAGGAATTGAACACTTAGTGCTGCTTTGTACCTTTTGGGGGTGTGGGGTGTGGGGGAGTGTTGTGGATTGCATTGTTCTTTCACTTTTCACTATCAACAGACTTGCTTATGATCTTTCTCATGTTCTAACAATGGATGGTGGGACTTGATACAGGTGGTTTACATGTCCTTAGTGGGCTCATTTCCTTTCAACGCATTTCTATCTGGCATCCTCTCATGCATTGGCTCAGCTGTTCTAGCAGGTACATTTCCTATCGAACAGTTAAGAGTGTTTTTGTGTAGAGGATTTTAGGTTAGTTTTCTCATCTTGTTTCTTCTTTCTCACAAGGTGACGGGTGCTAGAGAGCAAGGCGTGTGGTCCCAGGATGATGTGGTCTCCATGCATGTTTTCAATATTGACCATAAGTTATAGCTGGGAACAAGACTTTGTACTGTATTTGGCTGCAAATTAAGTTTGTTTGGAATGTCATATTACATGCTTTGCAGTCGGTTGTGTTTCCTCAGGAATCTGGTGGCAGACTCTTGCTTTCTGTCTTTACTTCCAAGGTGGTAGTATGGGGTTTGCCTCTGATGGATGTTTTTTTGACAAATATTGGGTGATGCTTTGAATGGGAGCAGTTTGTTTACGCATGCAAGTTAACAAAGAAAACAAGGAGTTCAAGGTTCTTTTCTCTCCTGAGTGCTTTCCTAAGTGCTGATTTCAGATGGAAATGCTTTGCTTACTTGATTGTCTGCTATGACTCTCTTTTGTGGCAGTAGTGTCTGAACAACTTGAGCTCCTTTGTTTCTGTGCAGGATCTTCCCCCTGAGAGAGCATTTGCAGATTTTGTGCTCTGTAATCTTGTCCTTCACTTAGTGATCATGAACTTTTTGGGCTGATTTTTATAATCAAAACTCTGGGGTTACTGATTATTGTAGGAGTGATGGGCTCAACTGGTGCTTTTATCACTGTACTCTTAAAAGGTTCTTCAGTGACCTTCTCTTGGTGCTGTCACTCTATGTCCCTGGTTCTGCTTGACTGCTAATGTTCATGGATTTCTAGCTTGGAGGCTGACATGAACAGCAATGATTAATCCAATGTGCCTTTCACCACAGCTCAAGGAGTATACACAGGTTGTTGATTGCAGAAATAATCAGTAAATTGCTGGATGATACTAGCAACAGAAGGACACAATGTGTGCACAGACAAAAAGTTATGCTTGCATGTGGTGATGCGCATTTTTGAAATTTGATGTCAGCAAGTATTCAGAAGAGTCTGTAATTGATGTACTGAATTTTCTTGCCAGTATAGCTTTAGGGGCATTGTTTTGCTGATGAGTCTGGGATAAATGCAAGCTTCATAGTTTGCAACTGTACAGACCTGGAGAAAGAAGTTGCACGTGGTAAGTGTGGGATATGACTGTGGCTCAACTGCGCAAGGTTCATATTTTGTCTGTAATGCAAATGTAACAGCCAGAAAGAAAAGAGTGGTGGCTGCTCTACTCTAAGGTGGTCAACTCAGAAGTTGGAAGTTCTGAAACCCGGGTTCAGCCGGGATTTATGTAGCCTTACAGCATGTCAAATCGTGATGTAAGGTTCCTGCAATTCACAGTCAATTGTGTGCTATGGTCACTTAAAAGGGCTGATTGGTACTTCCCATTAGTTTCAGTTGTGGAGGGGGTTGGATCACCCAAAAATCCTCAAAATTCACTTCTGAAACTGGAGAGAACTGAGGAGAACTGAGGAGAACTTAATATCCACGGGACGAGTGGTGTAAACTACAAACCAAAATGTGTGGGAATCCGTATGTGCTTTTGAGACCTTACTATCTGTTATGAACACTACCCAAAAAGCTAGTGGGATTTGAGGGCTTAAACCTAAAAGTGTCTGAAATCGTTGGGGATACAAAGAACCTATCATCCATTGTTACCAACACCAATTGCCCAGGGGATTGTAGGGGAAAAACCAAAAATGTGTGAAACCCTAGCTACCGGGAACTTATTACCTGCTGTAGGCAAGATCTAATTGCCCTCGTAGGGTTCTGAGTCTAAACCAAAAGTGTGGGAAACCCTAGGAGCTTCTGAGAACTTGCACCCTATTGTGAGCAAAACACCTCTGGATCTAAACCAAAAGCGTGGGAAGCCCTAGGGTCTTCAGAGAAAACTAACTACCAATTGATCAAACACCTCCTAGGCTAATGGGTTTCTGGGGCTAGACCAAAAGTCCTAGCAATTGTGAGCAACCTAGCCTAATGGGGTTCTAACTTCTAGTGCAAAACCCAAAAATTGTGGAAACCCTAGGGGCTTCCGACGAGTCCTTGGGTGGGCGTGAGGTGGAAGACTCGTAATAGCCTGCTTTGTTCTGGCACAATCTCTGTCGCAAAAGAAAGAAAGAGCTTCCGAATTCGAGTTCTTTCCGGTTTGTGAGCTCTCCAACAGCGGTGGGGTTTTGCTCCTGGTTGATGGACGATGGGGGGGGATTCTAGTAGTGCTGCTGCTGCTGCACATGTGGTAGTTGAGAAGCTGGAAGTGGTGAACGCAGCGGGAGTGAAATTGGTGGGTATATTGGAGGAAGGAAGGAAAAGGAGGGAGGAGCTATGCATCCTGTGTCATGGCTTTCAGTCGTCAAAGGAGCTACCCGCGTTGGTGACAATCGCAGCAGCAGTGGTTCAGGAAGCAGGCATGAGCAGTTTCAGGTTCGATTTCACTGGAAACGGAGAGAGTGGTGGCGAATTCGCGTACGGTAATTACTGGCGAGAAGTGGAGGATTTGAGAGCAGTGGTACAGTTTTGGAGAGCACGAGGACGAAGGATTGTGGCCTTGATTGGTCATAGCAAAGGAGGAAATGCGGTTCTACTGTATGCTTCTAAGTACCAAGATGTTGGCATCATTGTCAATATCAGTGGACGCTTTGATCTCAGAAGAGGTAATCAAAGATTGCTACTCTTGCTCACTGAATCCTCTTCTTCCTAAACCCTAAATCAAACCTGCAGCTTCTTCAGTAAAGCTTCATTAGTATCTTGGATACACTGCTTCAAGATGCATCTTAGTGAA
>Ga0116231_10006485_pt1 | contig 22264 bp, 13 predicted proteins | sample S1TSphgellanicum_2_FD_89695 | JGI IMG/M metagenome (GOLD analysis project Ga0116231, IMG submission 89695) | Host-associated microbial communities from peat moss isolated from Minnesota, USA - S1T2_Fd - Sphagnum magellanicum MG | ecosystem: Host-associated > Plants > Peat moss > Unclassified...
AAATAAAAGTAAAAAAAAAAAAAAAGATTCAAAAAAAGAGAAAAAGGGAAAAAAAAAAAAAAAAAAAGATTTTTTTAAAAAAAAAAAAAAAACCAATGACCATTCTTGGAAAATTTCCTAAAGTTGTTCCTAGTGGTACCACCCAATTGTACTTACTCCCCTTGTAATTGTTGAAGCAAAAATAGGATCAATAGCTAATTCCCTTCCACTTATAATATGGTTTCCAAGTTGTTGTCCTTAAGACTAAGTACTCGCTTATGTTAGTGATCCCATTTTACTACATTCCTCTAAAAGCACCTCATTTTGTAATAAACATGCTTATTTTTGCATGCATTTTCTTAAGAAATTATATAGGAGCAAATCACAAGGGTGTTATTGGAGAGATTGATTATAAATTGACCGCATCCCTAGGGTCTTTTCATTGCCTTCATTGAGTTCATCAAGGTAGTTCTTAAATTTATCTTGTATTGTACATTCAATATCTAGTATTATCATGAGGTAGTGCATGTTTTCTGAATAAATAAATGTTGATGTTTGATCAAAGAGCCAACAACAGTTGCTGCATGAGAAGTACATGTGTGACACATGATCAAAGTGCATGTGTTCTCTTGGGGGTTGTGCATCTCTTTCATCTTGGATTGGCTAGCCTATGCAGAATCCATAATACAATTTTTGGACCCATAGTTTTACTTGCTATGCACCAAAAATAAAGAAGATTTTTGAATATGTGGTTCAATCTTGTATGGGCCGTCAATTGAAATTTTTTGATGATGATATCTCAAGAAACTTGTCATTAAACAAAATAAAGGGCTAAGCAAAAGGCTTAATAATATATCTGAGTTGATATCTATGAATTGTGTACATACTTCAACAATTGTGAGAAATAGTGGGTACACATTTTGTGTTCATTCATTACAACAAAAGGTGTCCCTGTATGCCAAGCGATTTCACTAGATGTTTAGTGAATTCATTCGTCATAGTGAATAGGACTTAGTGGGGAAGTAATGAATTCATTGGCCTAATGAACGAGGATTAGTGAACTACACTCACATTTTGTAGTAGTGATTCCGCTCCATCAATAAAAAAATTTGTGTATACAAATGAGTTCATAGATGTACATGATCTTTAATTATTTCTAATGGAAGTCAACTTTTTTGCTTTTTTTTTTCTCTATAATTTTATTGCATTTGGTTGTGTGGGGTTTGCTTGAATCCAACATTCATCATGAGGAGCAAACACAATAATGATTAAGCTGTCAGTGATGATGAAACAATTCAAATTGTGGAAGAAAAAACCTTAGAGGATTTGGAGACCAAAATTGGCAAGCTCCTCAAACATTAACCCCCTCCTGCCATTGTTTTCCATGAGTTTAAATATAAGTATAAGTTGCCAAGGGAAGGAGTCAACCCCTATAGGATTAAAAACATAAATGTTGTTGAAGTGGAAATCAAAGAGGTCTTTGGGGTAGCTAAGGGGAGGAGTGGTTTTTCCTTTGCAAATTGTCATGATGATAAGGTGTTGGATAGAATCATAGAGATCTATCCAATTATTATGGTAAAGATGATGTCCCTAAGAGTAAGTTGATTAGTAAGGAGTTCGCTAGGGGGATAGTTGGGCTAGGTTTGCTCATGAAACTAATACCAACCAAAGGTCAAAATGGTTGTTTTGGATGGAAAAATGCATTGAGAAAAAGGTTACTCTACTTGGTAAGGGTGTAGGCCAAATGAAAGTAGAGGATGGCCTTGTGGGTTTGATGAAGGAAGAGAAAGGAATGAAGAAAGAGGTTTTTGAAAACTTGGATGCTGTAATCACAGTTGGTGAGATCAACCCTAGGGTAGAAAAGAAAAGAAAAGAATAGAAGTGGTTGAGTTGATGAGTATTGTCGGAATGGAGTTAGGTCTTGTAAGGTTGAAATTGCCAAGCTAAAAAGTGAGAAGGAAGAGTTGTCATCGAAAGTTGGCCAAATCAAAATTGTTTTCGATTCCATGCAATTTACTATTGTTAATGCAAAGAAGAAGCTGCAAGAAATGCTTGTAGCTAGAAAGACAATTAATGCTAATGAATGTAGCATTTAAAGGATGAGGTCTGAATTCTACAGTGGTACAATGAAAAAAACAAAAATTGAACTATGAGGACCTAGTTTCCAAGTATGACATTCATGAAGGCCGAATAGTTAAGTCTATCCAAAAACTAGCAATTCTAGAAATGCATTTTGATGCACCAACTTCTCAAATGCTACTTTTGAAGAAGGGGCCAATGGGGTTAGGTGACCTTTCATCCTATGTGTTATGTTGAGAACTCAAATTCTAGCCCAATGGATGTAAGTGTAACCACATGCACTCTATGTGCTTGCCCTTTCCTATTATGTGATATTATTGTTTGTAGTTGTGACCACATTTACCACCCATGGTGTGCAACCATTTGGTTTTTAAAAAATTCTCGTTGCAATCACCCCATATGTGAAGGTCTTACACACCTAGATTGGTACAAGAGTTTTGAATTTGTAGAATTTGATAATGAATTCAAGGAGAAACACATGGATTTGGACTGTGAGCTTGCACGCTCCATGATTGCACAAGGCAAGCTATTGCTTGAGCTCATCTCCTAGCCATTGTTAAGTATGTTCATGACAAATTTGCAAGTTGATTCTATAATATTTGTGTTTGTAACTATTTCTTACATTAGTTACATTTCTGAGATTTGTTTTAGGAATGTTATTCAACCTAAGTGAGTAAGAAGTGTTGTGCAATAATTTTTTTGTTTAATAATAGTGTTCTCTTAGGGTACTTAAATTCTTGTTGTGCTATATGTTCATGTAGTAGGAATATACATCACATATTAATTTCTATTATTGTGATGTACATTCATTGTTGTATGGTATTGACCCCATAATGTATGTGATGTTGTTGATGTATGGGGTATCATGTACCTACTATAAAAAAACTTGCAAGTAATGCTTATAGGTTGTATTTGTATGTGGTTAGTATGTACTTGGTTACATGGTTTGTTCTTAGGTCAGAGTACATGTAGTATTGATGTTGTCTTCATGTCCAACATATATTATATGGTTGAACATCTATGATGTACTAGATGTATGTGGTACATCATGTATGTTTCACAAAAATATATTTTGTGTATGGTGTATGTTCACACCAGATTATTTATAGTATTAGTGTGTATATCATATATAACCTATATACTATAATAGAACTATTTTTGGATTGCATTAGGTTCGGGTTTGAATTAGTCAACCACAAAATGTTTAAAATGAAAATTTTAAAAATGACCCACCTCACATGTCTTGTCATCTTCCATTTGAAAATGATAGTTTGTCAAAATGTTAATTTACCACATACTTATGGTCATTGCCCCCGAAAACACCCATTTGTGATATGATAATTATCAAACTCTTCACATGGCTCACAAACTTATTTAAATCATATGGAATCACAATGTTTAATACATACTACAAATTTCATAAAAACTAAAAATCATTTCAATCATTTTTTGAGTATATTTGCATTTTTTAATACACAATGACATACATTTTTTTGTCACAAATATATTTTGGAATCACACAATATAAGTTGGAAAAAGGAAATTTCTTTGTAATTGAATTCTTTGAGTTATAATCTACCATATTATGCAATTTTTTTGGAAAACTATGTTTTAATATTACCATGGTTGAAATTCAAACATGGACAACCTTGGAAAACAATACAATGTGACAACATTTTTGGTCCCCCCATAGTGTGTTTTCACCCTAATGAACTATTCCACGCATTGTACTTGTCTTCCATGCATTATCTACTATCCTTATAACATGTGTATACTCAAGTAGGTGGGGAATTGCAACCTCTTATGTAATATTATAAGTTGATTATAGTTCTACAAGTTGTTGAAGTAAAATGTGTCTTTGGGTGTGTACACATGTTCATCCCAAAAGGTATTTTGCCTTCCATCTTTTGGATGCACCACCACCATTGCAAGTTGTGGGGAGAATAACCAAGTAGGATGTCCACAAACCAACCTATTTTCTCTTCAAGCTATCACATCACCTAACCCTAAGCAAATAGGTTGACACATTGTTCAACCTGTTAGGGTATCACCTAGACATGTGTCTTCTAAGACAGCCAAGCCAAGTGGAACTCCAACCATACCAAAAAATCTTCTACCAACTTTGAACCCAAATACAACTAAAGTTCTCCTTTACAATGTAAGGTAAAGGAAAGTTGAGAGTTCACCTTCAGATGACAATAATGATGAATCTAGTGGTGCAAATGAGGAAGAAACTACTTGCTCCAAAGAGAATGATGAGGAGACATTACAGAAAAGTGAGGCAAAGGTTTAGATCCAAGAAAACCCCCTTCTTTTGACAAGAACTACGTCCATTATTATGAAGGAAAGGAGTCAACTAAAGGATAAGGTTGTGAATTCTATAATTAGTGTGGAGGGCACGAAATTGAATGCTAAGAATGAACTAGCTATTACAGAAGTTATGGGCTTGGTTAGCAAAGAAGAACTTTAGGGGCCCAAGTCAGGTGGTACTAATGATCATGTTGTTGAAGCTTGTGACAAGGTTGCTAAGGATTTTGAAAAGGCAGCTGATGAGGTTCATGAAAAGGCAATTGATGAAGTTCATGAGAAGGGCAAACATGTTGATAGCCCACGGGATCTGAAAACAAATGCTACTACCAGAAGCAACAAGAAATTTGGGAAGGGGAGTGGTACACATGTGGTGACCACGAGGGGGAAGTCAAAAGACCCAAATGTTAAGACTTGAGCTTGAGGTCCAATAGATGATTATGAGCTAGAGTCCAATCCACCAAAAAAACATTAGAAGACAAAGGGAAATACTAAGGGAAATCCCCCTTTGGGTAGCCATAATGAGGAGCCGCCAAAGAAGGTATCTAAAAATAAGGCATTTTCAGTAAACTTTTCCTTGGGTGGTACCATTTGGAACTATTTTACCAAAATCACAAGAAAATTGGACCCAATTTAAGAATTAAAATTCCATCTACTTATACATTGGTTTATTTGATTAGATTAGGTGAGCTATGTGTTCCCCACCTATGTACACACTCATGAAAAATAATGAACATCCAAAAACATATAATATGCATTAATATTTTGATCCTTGAACCATTTTTGACCCATTCTCGACCCAATTCTTGACTTTTTCCTTTAGTGTCCTTACACTTACACATTAAATTTTTTTCTTGTTTATTTAGTACTTGCACAAGGGAATGATCCAAACTAATCATTAAAACAACAAAAGGTGAAAATAATTATCATTTGTGTTTTTAACATCAATGGCCCTTTGGGGCTTCACGATCTTGATTTCAAAAATTCATAACTAAAATCAAAATTGATTCAATCAATTATCTATAAAAGGCATCAAGTAGGTTGGCATTTGAAGTATTTTCAAAAATTAACATCCAAGAAAAATTCCCAAAAAGTAAATTATTTTTGTGTCTCTAATAAAAAAAATCCTTTGTGGGACATTATTGAAACTTTTTCTTTATCCATTCATTTTCCACATCAAAATATATTTTTTGTAAATTTAGTTAGAGTTTTGAATTCTACATGACTTGGGTAACCTTTTGATAAATAATTTGGAATGAAAAGCTTTCTTCATGTGAGTCCTATGTTGTTTTGAAATTGGATGGCTCATAGAAATTTGGGGTGTGATGTTCCTAGTGGTACCACCCAAGGATAAATTTGCCATTTTTTGAAATCATGAACACAACTTAGTTGAATATAAAAGAATAGATGATAGAAATTTACCTCCTTATGGAGTTGATAGTTATGGCCAACATGTATGTGAAATGATGATCGTTTGCCATTTATGCCAAGTAAGATAATATATAGTTGTAGCAACTAGAGGTTGATTTCCCCTATCATATAGAGGCTACAAACTGCAATTATTATTATTGCTTCTGATATGGTTGCTTGGTTACAAGTTTTTTGTCAAATTGCATGTACATATCTTGCGTTTTGTATAGAATTGTAACACTAACACATAGAGGTAAATATTTTAGTTAGTGTTTTTCAATTCTTTTGGTACATAACTAGAATGTATTTTTGTGCATTTATATAAGCAACTGACTCAAAGTCTTATAATGTGCTTGTGGATTACATAATGTTTGGCTATCATCAAATGTTTCAATCCTATTTTTACTGTTATAAGTTTGGACTTGGATTGTGGACCTTTAATTTATTTCACATTGCATAGAATGGTTTATATTGCAAGGTATGCTTCATCAAGCCATTAATAGTAGTTATTTTGATTCATATGAGCTTGTATGAATTGTGATTATAGAAATTAAATCTTTGTAGCTAGGGGTCCACTACAATTCATAACCCCACTAGTTTGAGTGGTGGATAATAATCTATTCCTATACCCCTTATAGTCGACACATAAAAAGTGGTTTTACCCTTTCCTTTTTTTTATATTAGAAATAACATTGTCCATCCTAGTGTACAAAAAGATTCTAAAAATTGTTTAAAGATTTCTCCATAACATTATTATTCAAATTGCCTTTCCAACTATCTTGATTTACCAAGTGCATGTAATTGTGTTATTTATGTTGGTGGGCAATGTGCATATATAGTTAATGGATTGCTCTAGCAATGACACATTGATAAGGTAGGAAATGTGATATCCATGTGCAATTGTTGATTTGTTCTTAATGTTATATAGTATGTATGATGCGTTCCCAAGTCCCTAGTTAGTCCCAAGTTGGGGCTAAGTTACTCAAGTTGCGAAATTGTGGGGGACTCAGGGCACGCTCCCAGCTCTCAGCACTAAAAGGGGTAGAGGGGCGTGCTGAAGTTCCAGGATGGGACTAGGAAAAATGACAAGCTATTCACTTACTCAAACCTACATCAAGCCAACCAACAAGTTAGTAGTTCACATTATGGAACACCCTTGGTGCTAGGACAAGCCACGGGCAACTCTGGATTCACTTGACTCACCATGGCCCGGACTCGAGGGAAGCCACCACCTTCCCCCATATAGTATACTGTGTGCCTCTCCGCAGCACCCACATCCGAATGGCTTTTTGTCCCGGGACTCCCAAGGAGGAGTCCCGAAACTATCCCGGTTTAGACTCCCAAGACTTTGAACGATCATAACTCTTTGTTCAAACCTCTAATTGAGATGACGTCTAAAAAAAACTTGTAGGTCTTCTTGAGAGCTTTCCAATGGTGTGTTACAATTCACCTGAATACATCGGGGTCGGGTCAATTCCTGACTTTTAGTGGTCAAGAGTCAAACTGCCAGTTTGATTCCCGACCCTTCGTTTTGCCCTAACTTGTGCTGTAGATGTCCAAATGGCCCATGCGAGGCCATTTTCGACATCTACATTTCAATATCTTTCCAATGATATAAAGAACACCCCAATGCAAGGTGTTTTGACCCTTACAATCGAACTTTGAAGTTTCAGGAGTCCCGAAGGACTCCCAACTCCCAACTTTGGGAGTGTGAGTTTCATCCTCACACTCTGCCAAGGTAGGGTTGCGACAATGTAATTGAGTAAATTGAATTTGTAATTTTAGCACATGGGTTTGGCTAAACCTGAGGACATCAAATTCTTTGAATTGGGGAAATGTGTCTATTCAACCATTAAAGATGCAAATCAACATCTTGAAGGCCACATTTTACAAAATTTTATTTTCAAATGCCAAGACATGTGTGACTGTACCATTGATTATGGTAATCATATTGTGCAAAGAGGAATGTAATATCAATTTGAGGTATGTGTGTCCATTGCATTTTATTACTTGCCTATATTTAGCTAGTGATATTGCATGTGTATTAGTGGCAGTAGATTTGGAAGTTCAAACATTTGAAGTTGTTCAATAGACTAAATTAAGTGTCAGTTGGCTATTTTAGGTTTTTTGCGTAAACCAAAAAAAAGGTTAGGGAATTAGAAGAATACAAGATCTCCCAACCAATGTTTTTTTTTTTGAATTTGTGGGTGAAGTTTCGACAAATGTCGAATTGTTGGTGTAGATTGAAGAATGTAAGAAGCATGGTGAATACCCATATCACTATGCAATTCACTTAGATGCAAATTTGGCTTCTGAATAGAAAATAAGTGATGATGTTGAAGCAAGTGAGGAATTGGCTTGGGATTATGGGATTGATTTCACTAACAAATCCTTCCCCATCCTAGGATTTACATGCTATTGTGGTAATAAGTATTGCAAAAGGTAGAAAAGTACTAAAACTATGTAGCTTCAATCTATATGATAACTTTGTAATCATATTGTGCAACAAATGTTGTAGTAGTGTAACTTCGTTTGATTTATGTAGTACTGTGGTAAGCATAAGGTACATTAATGTACATTGTAGAGTATTGTAGTACTTTAATGTACCTTGTGCAAAAGATTTATTTTACTATTTTATTACACATGTATTATCTATATAATAGTAGTGTAACTAGGTTTGATTTTGAACAAATATGTAGTATTGTGGTAAGCACAAAGTACATTAGTGTACATTGTAGAGTATTGTGTTACCCTAATGTACCTTGTGAGGAACATTTCTTTTACTGCCATATTACATATTTAGTTCTTTTACCATCTAATTTATTTACTTATAAATGACCATGAACTAAAGTTTGAAAATAGTGATTCCAAGACCTTCTAAGGGTTGATTTTATATGGATTTTGTACCATTGTAATTTTTTGTTGCTGGTCTTTCAAAGGAGCATTTAACCTGGGTTGTTGATGTATTGAATAGTCATTGTATACATTATAAGTTATGAGATTATCTTGGCTAGTACTAATGGTTCAAATGTGTTACATTTGTTGCATTTTTATATGGTGAATTGCTAATTGGTTGGCATATGAATGGAGGATGGGATTACAATTATCTACACTCAAATTGAAAGCTACAAGGTACATCATTTTTATAAACTACATACATGTTGTTATGATGAATATGCTTTTGTTCAAGTTGTTGTTTTTGGATATATAGGTCAAGATGGACAAGTTAAGCCTCTAGTGATTACTATTTTACATCTAATCAAGTCTCTAATGAATTTTATTACAAGTCTATAGTACATAAACTAAGCCATGAAGCATTCGGTCACGACCTCAAAGGATCTTATGTTGATGTTGGGTATACTTGGGGGTCCATTTCTACTTGTAGTACTTTGCTCTTTTTCCCATAGTATTTTTCCAATAGGAATTCAAGGATAAAGGGGATTCACAACCATACATATCATAGATGAGAAAGTTGGAAAGGCAGCAATCCATTAGGCACATTTTTGAAATGGTTACACTGGTGGAGTAGGTGGTTTGAATCGCACAATCATCACTTTCAGTATTGACATTATGGCAAAATGTTATAAGTAAGCTAGTGTAATTGTTGATTTCCTCTACACACTACACATTGAATGTGCACAACATTGAACTATGAATCTATGCTATCTTTGTTATTTTTTCATATCATAATTTTGTCTTAGTTGTAGATTGAAATGGGAATTACAAACCATGCACTATTCTCATGGTTTGGATAAATGAACTAAGGGTTAGTAATCTGGATATAGGATATGCTTGCAACAAAGACAAGAACAATTGATTGAATTGGGATGTTTTTGTGAGTTTTAACCTTATTTTCTAGTGTATATAATAATTAGTTTATTTAACCAGTAACCAGTAAGGCATTTTGATTGAGGATACTTTAATTTTCTAATTAACAAGTTGAAAGGATAACTAGTTTGTCACAAGAATTGGTAATTGGACTATTGCCACAACGAGTTGGTAACAAAACATGAGAATTCGAACTTGTGACTAGTAACTTGTTATTTTTAATTTTTGGGTTGTATTGGTTAGTGATTGTTTAAGTTACAATAGCACTATGAGTGGTATAACTAGGAGGATTTATACATAGAAAGGAAGGGAATTCCTATCATTAATTTTTGTGTAACTCTTGGAGAAGCTTTGGGATTTTTAATTCCAAATTGCTTGAGATTTCTTGAACATTTTTCCTTTTTATTAAGAAAATGCAATGCTAGAAGTTGTTCTTTTTAATTAAAAAAACCAAGAAACAAAAGAGCTTATGGTGGTTTTCTGATGTTAAAATTGAGCAACTTGTTGATGAAATTCAATAAACCAAAGTCATAAAATTTAAAGAAGAAAGATAAACTAAATAGGGCAGAAAACACCTTCAACATTTGGTGACCACGCAATGGAATGAAATTGTAAGCAAAAAAATGTTTATGCTTTCTAGTTTTAGTAATCATTTTGTTTTAATATTTTAGGTTTGATTCTGTAATAAGTGTTAGGAGTTTTCTAAGATTTTCTTTGTGTACATACTTTTTGTTTTTCTTTATAAATAATAATCACGAATTTTTTTGGATTCACTTGTTGAGTTTTGATATTTACTTTAGCAACCTGTTGACCAAAAGAAAATCTAAAATAGTGATTTTTGAAAGATGTCAAAAGTAGTCACAAGAGACCTTAAAAGACAATTAGAATTAGAAGCGTCATAACAACTTGTTCTTGAAGCGATTTAGCCACAAGAACAATCGCGTTCTCAAGTCGAGGGAATACAACTAATTAAAGCTCCTAGCAATGAGCGTCAACAACTTGTTACAGTAGAAATACCTTTTCATTAGATATCCACAAAATAGGAAGAAAGAAAGGAACAACAAGTACCTTCAACTAGTCAAATTTTGACACCCCAACAATTGTCCCAACAATGGAGGTCGAATGCACAACTGGGTGAACATAATACCAAAACTGTTTGACATGTTGATGAGATAAGGTTTTTACAAAACACAGATGGTAATCAACGACACTTGGTTACTATATTCCTAGAGTAACTGCACCTTCTTGATTAGCACCAATTGTTGGGTATTATACATCTGAACCATTTCCTATTTTGAATCCAACTGCAATTGATTCCAAACTAGAGCATAATCAAATTTTAACCTAGTTGGAATAGTTATGCAACTTGGAATGAAGACCTTCACATTGATAAAGTTTTCAACAACATGCAGAATTGATGGAAGCAATAGTGGCCCTTATTGTTATTCAACAAACACAACCATTTCATCAAATTGTTTGGTTGAATGTACTTGTCATGGGAAGTGTTAAACAACCACTATTTCAACAAAGTATACCGGTGACAACCACCCAACCTATTGTTGAAGCTACATTAACTTGTGCATATTGTCAGCATGTTGGACATGAGTTCAAAAATTTTCCTTTTGTGGACGACAAATTGAATAGGTTAATGAGAGAAGAACTCATAACTTTTCTACAACTTATGGTACTGATTACAACAGCAACCCATGTTGGTGTACATGTACAACAAACTCAAATACAACCAAGTTTGGTTATTAATCCAATATCGATTAGTCAACATTTAGGTTAGCCATAACCTGTTACACCACTAATAGCAAGGCAACCTAAAATAGTAGCATACCCAATGTGGTATAATATAATTCCATCTTTTGTACCTATGGATCTTAACATGTACTCAATGTACTATTCAAGAATCAAAGGACCTGATCCATTGATTTCTCAAAAGAGGAAGGGGTATGAAGTCATTGTTATTCAACCAGAATAAAATGCCACATGTTGAACAATTGATGCAAAACTAGTATCCTATCAAAATTCCAACTTTTGGATTAAAACAATTGGTTCTTGTCACAAGAGGTGTGCCTGTTCCACAAGAAACAACAACTGCTTTACTTATCAATATACCTATTACCACTAAACTACCAGTTTATGGTAATGGTGTTCTTATTCAGCAACCTGGAAAGGTCAATTCATATTAATAGTCTAGTGGAGAACCACCTAGAGGTTTGCCTAATGGAGAATCACCAAGAGGAGGATCACCTAATCGAGACCCACTTAGAGGACTACCACCAAATCCACGTGTTGGATTTTATGGATCGCAAGCATTTAATCCAAGGATATTCATGCCACCATGGTATCAACCAATTCTAGTTCAATTTGAACCAACCAATAATTTGCCATACCAAAAGCTTCAATATCCCATATATGTGAAGAATACTAATCCTAATACTCACATTAGAGTTTTCAAGAAGGCGATCAAAGCCAATGGCGAGACTATGGAGGCCGATATTATCAACCTTTTTTTTTTACTTTATGAGACAACATCTTAGATTGGGGTGAGAACTTTGCATAGGATCATCCTAACTACACATTTGATGAGCTAGAGCAAACATTTTGCAAAAAATTTCAGATCATGAAGAATCACAAAGAAGTTTATATGCAGTTAAGGAATCTCCAACAACAAGTTGGTGAATGAGTAGAAGTTTATACAAATGTTTATTTAAATTGGCTAATTGTTTACAAGTGAAAGCTACTAATGTTTTCTTTACTACCATATTTAAAATAGGTTTATAACCATACCTTCTATTAGCAACAACAAGTATGACAAGAAATACCTTGGTTAAACATAAAGAAGTTGCAATAATTTGTGAGGAAAGTGGATCAATTATAGGAAACTATGATGCTTTGATAACTCAACCGAAGTTCAAACTAGTTACACAACCTATTAACCTATTCAAATTCTGATAAAACAAGTCATGCAAAAAACCTATCATAATAAAAAAAAAAAAAATAGGCAATTTTTGTTGTACCCACTAAAGTTGTTAAATTGCTAACTAAGGTGATTCCACAACTTGTTAAACCAACCAAAGTGCCCTTAATATATCCTTGTATTATTTGTTCTAGCTCTGAACACTGTCTCCTAATTGTCCTAGAAAGGCAAAAGTTCAGAATATGTTCCGAACTAATCCAAACATATTGTTATTATAACAACAAAAAAACCTAATCTTGATAATGTCCCAATCAATGTATCTACAACTGTCATGACATGTAGCTAAGCACTAGAATAGTCAACCTTTAGAGAACAAAAACCGATGAAGGCAAAAACAATAGTTGATTGGTGAACACAAGAACAATTGCATGGTTCTTTTGTTCATACCATTAGGGAATTACAGGGAAGTGATTCAACATTACAAGCATCCGTTGATTTAAACAAACCATTTCATTTAAATTGGGCTAGTTTACCAGAACCAATAAGTAAATTGGTTATAAGTAAACAACATGTTCATTTGACATCACAAACCATGACACCAAAGAAGACTTTGGAGGAGATTTTAAAAGACATTAGTACTCAAGTTTTGGAGCTAAGTATGTCATTAACTTGGGACAACGTTTGAAAATTGTGCCAAACATGAAACTGTACAGTTTCAAACATATCAAGTTGATTCAATCGATCCAACTTGAACTTGTTCAACTTGAGCCTACTTGTGCAACAATAACTATTGATCATCAAATGGTTGTGATTCAAGTTTAGGTTGGTAAGAATTTTATTGATGATGTGTTGATAGATGGAGGATCTGGAGTAAACATCATTACTGAGAATTTGAGGATGTAATTAGGTTTGTCAAAACCTAATCCAGCACCTTATAATCTGCTCATGGCATATCAAACCATAGCCAAACCACTTGGTCTTATTAAGGATCTGAAGTTATTTGTTCATGGAATTCCCTATATGGTTACATTTATTGTTATCAATAATAATGTATTGGATTCTAGTTATTTGATGTTACTTGGACGCCCATGGTTGAAAGTTGCAAAAGTATCCCACGATTGGGGAACCAATATTGTGACCATACAAGGAGCTAATACAGTAAGAACCATACCTATTACCAAGAAACTTGGTATTCAAACTAAAAGACCAAAGGTCTTAATCTATTATGATTTCCATTATGGGATATTTGCTAACAAAGAGGATGTGATGTTTGCCACAAGGTTAGATTTGTTTTCAATAGGGACCATAGCAATACCTACTCATACTAAACCTATTCCTAAACCAGTTCACATACTAAATATTATCATGGTAGAACCAATCCTAAAACAACATGTTATACCAATATATATATTAGTTGTGAAACTAGCTACACCACCTTATATTGTCAAATAGCACTTACTTGAAACCTTTTTCCACCCAGAGGTTGGAGAGATGATTGTAGATGAAACACTTGCCTAGGAGCGAATACAAGATCTAACCATAGTAGGTTGGACCAATACTGAAGAAAAACAATTGATTAAAGTCAATTTGGGTACCAAGAAGAATGTGCAACAGGTGAAAGTGAACTTTACACTTGAACTAGTTGTCACAGATTAATTAATTAAGCTTCTAAAGGAGTTCAAAGATGTATTTGCCTGGACATACAAAGACTTGAAAGGTATACCACCAAAGATTGCATAACACTAGATTGAATTGGACACCACAATACCACCTGCTCATCAAGCAAGGTACCGATTGAATCCCAATTTATGCTACCATTGTCAAGCAAGATAGAAACAAATTACTTGCTGCATGTCTTATCAAACTAGTTGAGGAAACAACTTGGCTATCTCCAATAATGGTTGTTCCTAAAAAGAATGGGAAGTTGAGGATCTATGTTGATTCTAGGAAATTCAATGTAATAACCAAGAAGGATCTTTACTCGTTGCCTTTTATGGATGATGTTATCAACACAATTGTTGGACATGAAGTTTATACCTTTCTAGATGGATTTTTTTGATATCATCAGATATCAATTGCATCAAAGGACTAGTACAAAACCACCTTTGTAATAGACTAAAGGGCTTATTGTGTGGGTTGTGATGCCATTTGTTTTAAAAAACGGACCACCCATTTATCAGAGGGTAGTAATTAAAGCTTTTTGTGAATACATTGATGTATTCATGAAGATTTTTCTTGATGACTTTACTATTTTCAATGACATGTCAACCCACTTTGAGAAGCTAAAAAAGTGATTTCTTAAGTGTAGAGAGTTCGATATTAATCTAAACCCTGACAAGTGTGCATTCATGATGTTTTCAAGAACCATTTTAGGATTCATAGTGTCCAAAGAGGGCATGATCCTTCAAGGTCATGGATCTTAAGAAGGTTGAAGCCTTAATAAACATGCTAGTACCTATTACCCCTCAGGAGGTATAAGTTTTCAATGGGATGGCCTAGTTTTATAAGTGCTTCATTAAAAAATTTGCTCCCATCATTTCACTTATCATTAAGCTACTGAAAAAGTTTGAAGTCTTTAAGTGGATTGAAAAATGCCAAAATTGGGAGGAAATTAAGAACCGGTACATACAAGCCCTTATTTTGATTAGTCCAAACTAGGAGCTTGAGTTTCATGCTCATATGGATGCATCTCAGTTAGTAATAGGAGCCATATTAGCACAGAACCCGATTGGTAAGTTTGACCAATCAGTTATGTATCCTTTTAGATTACTAAATTTAGTTGAGAGAAACCATATTATTACTAAGAGAGAAGCCCTAGCTATGGTCTATGCCTTACACAAATTCAAACATTACTTACTGGGTAACCATTTGTATTTTATGTTCGTCACTTTCCCTTGGTGTACCTAGTTAATAAGCCACAAGTCTTTGGTAGAATAGTTAGGTGGTTATTGTTATTTTTGGAGTATGACCTCAAAATTGTTTATAAGCCTAATTGATCCCATTTGATGGCAAATGCATTGAGTAGATTGCCTAATCAAGCAAAACTAGTTGGTGTACCTAATCAAACCATTGATGCTCACATGTTCATCTTACAACTAAAGTGGTTACAAATTTTGTATGATTATTTGACAAAAGGGATGATGCTAGAAAGATTTACAACTTCACAACAACAATATTTAGTTCAAAGAGTTAAATTGTTTGTGATACAAAATGAGATAATTTATCGATTTGGGCAAGACAACAGGTTTTGTCATGTTTTGTAATTTGAATAGATGCCAACTATACTATAGGAACTACATAGTGGAGTTGGTGGAGGAGAGTTCTCTTTAAACATCATTGTGAAAAGGATTTTTGATGTCGGTTATTGGTGGCCAACCATGAACAGAAATGTTCGTGATTTCTATCAAACTTGTGACCAATGCCAATGAATAGGTAATTTATTAACACAAAATATGGCAAAGTTAATTACTACTTTGCTTGAAAAACCTTTCCAGAATTGGGGACTAGATTCTATTGGACCTATTAAACTAGTGAATCGTTACTCTAACAATCGGCCACTAATTATGCTACTAAGTGGGTGGAAGCTAGAGTTTTGTGAACTAATACAACTACTGTTACTACGAAGTTCTTATATGACCATATTTTTACCCAATTTGATTCTCCATAAACTATTATAACAAATCAAGGTACCCATTTCATTAATGATGTTATTCATTATTTAACTAATCATTTCATCCTAAAACACACCAACTCTACTGTTAATTAATATCCACAAAGGAATGGACAAGCTAAGTTTATTAACAAAGTTTTTGGTACATTAGTCACAAAACTAGTGAATGAAAACTGGAATGGTTGGGATGAGCACCTGTCCATAGTTCTATTCTCTTAGAAAATTGCTTTCAAGGTTGGAATTAGTCACATTCCATTTCAATTTGTTTATGGATTATACCCATTATTCCTTATAAAGTACATGTTACCATCCAAGCCAAGGTAAATATATGATCCAAACCCTACATTTCAAAGCTGGAAAAGTTGCATGAGAACCGGTAAATAGCCCAAAACCTGATAGCTTTTAACTAATGGAGCTGATCATTATGGTCTCAAAACCGGTACATTGAGACAAAATTCCAATTTGGGGATTATGTTTTATGGTTTCTACGGGCTATCAAGGCACATACCCCTAAGTTTCAGAAATGATGGTTTGGACCATATAGGATCCAATAATGTTTACCCAATAATACAATATTGTTAGTGAGTATCGATAATTTCGATCCTAACCCAGTACTAGTTAACACTAACAAGTTGAAACCCTATAGGTTTATAGAGGATCAAACATTTCAACCTATTATAAATAAGCCTAGTGATTTTTTCTCAGAGGAATTACTAGAGGTGAAGTGTTTTGATAACTTGTTTAATCAATAGTAAGTTGAGGAAACCTATTCTGACAACTTGTCAAAAGAGGAATCGGTTGAGACTATTCATCTGGAATCCAAAGAGAGGTAGTGGGTAGAGTGAGTTAGTTTAGGAGGTTTGTTTGTTGTTCACTGCACAATTCCCTGATCGGACCTATTGGAAAGATTTTTGCAAACTTGGGAATCCACAAAGGATGGATGAATTCGAGCAATTGTCAATGGTGAGAAAATTATCATTGATCAAACATTAATTGCAAAACAATTCGATGTTAGTGCTAAGGGAACATTGGATGGAGCTAATGCACTAGTCAAAGAAGCTCAAATGGACTTGAAGAATATTGTTGGACCAAATGCATTCATCAACAAGGAGCAGTGGAACATTATTTAGATGAAGGAAGGATATCATGTTAGTTTTGCAAAAATCCTACAAATCATTTATCAATGTGAAAGGTTAGCATATTTTAACAATCGCATTGCCATCACTTTGAACCTAGCAAACAAGGGGAAGAAAATTAATTGGTGTTCCATTATGCTAACACAAATGTACATAGAGTTGACTCAATGGACTAAACATAAAAAATAGATAGTAAGAGGATTAACAACACCTGGTAGAAAAGTAGCAACCTGTTACTCTAAACCTATGATAGAAGTTTGTTTACATCACTAGTTTCCTTTGTCAAAGGAAGATACACCGCTTGATTCTCCAAAACCACAATCAGAGTCAGGGAGAAAGGGAAAAAAAACTACTATAGAGCAATCTAGAGAAGCTTCTCTTGAGGTTGTGATTAAGAAGTAGTTTATAAGCAAGTGACAATCAATATGCTTAGCAAATATATCACCACAACCAGTTCAACAATCACAATGGGTGAAGGTACAAATTGAACCATCAACACCCAGGGATTAATTGAGTCCAAAACCAACTAGTTCACCACTAAAGAAGAAATCTCATACCCATCAACGAATTATGGTGATGGAAGGAGGTGATGAAAACATGGAAGCTAATATCACCACACAACAAGATGATGAATTCATTGGGATAGAAAACAACTAGTTTATGGAGGAACAAAATGTACTTGATTTTGAATAGGTATTTAATCAAGGACCTTTACATGTTTAGGAAACTTCTCCTCTTATAAAACAAACTAATAACCATTATTAATAGGTGCAAAACCGGTTCACCTAGTTCAGCTTAACCCTATTGAGTCAGCCTAGGTTAAACCTATTTATATTTTTCCTAAGATGTTAATAGCCTATGCCCAACATGAGAGTTTAAAACATGTTACCCCTTTTCTTTGAACAAACAGCCTTAATTACTAAGACATGGCCTTAAATAATAAATATTATAGTTGATTTAAAATCTAAATACAACAATGCTAAAAACCTATTAATGGATACAAATAACTAGTTACAAGCCCATTGTTTGAACCAACTAGTCACAAGCAAGCCTTGCAAAATAGGGATAAGGACCTAATTATTGTAAAAGCCCAACTCCTCAAACAATAGGCGAAAAACAAGCACTTTGGTTGCTAAAAATGTTAAAGTTGAAAGAGCAATCAAGAAAGCTGAAACCCTACAATCTAAGTACAATGAATTCACCCAAAGCCATTTCAAAACACATAATGACCTTAAGACCCTATAGACTGATTTTGATTGGTGATTAAGGGATTATGATAAAATGGAAGCCATTAGTGTACAATAGGAAAAAACCATGTTGGAGTTGGAAAGTACTTGTTTGGAATAGAGGGAGCAATTGACAAAAGTCAACATTGAGATGGAGAATCATACCCATGAACTTCAAGTACAAATTCAAGAACTAAAGGGCGAATTGGAAACACTTCGCAAATCACCTAGTAAAATTTCTCACCCTATTGACATGGACAACCAATTGAAGGAATTTGAAGAATTACTTCTGGACAATGCCTTGCTTAAGGTGTAGAACTGAACACTAGCTAAAAAAAACCCAAAGTGTAAGGAATGGTGGCAAATGGTGTAGGAGATCACTGAAGAAAAAATTTAAGAAAGTTTGGACATTGCTTGTGTAGATGAAGAGGCCTACTTGAATGAATTGGTTGCATACCAATTACATTTTGAAGGTTACAAGTATGACTAACTCATTAGCAAACTTGTTGAGGTTTATGTTGATGTTGTCAAAAGAGTTCACCTATGCAATCATTTGTTATGGCTACTAGTTCTCGGGGCGAACTTGTTATTACCACCACCAAAGAACCTAAACCCATTAGAGGAAGACTGGAGCTGGCCATTGTTCCTTATACTTTACATTTACCCACAGAACTTGTGGAAGTACCTATTGTTGTTTTTAGCACTCAAGTAAAAGTCTTGGAAGAACATGTCACTCCAAAACCTATACCATTAATTTTACTAGAGATTGGAGTAGGTGTAGTAGTTACATTGATTAATAGTGTTACCCATGCTTTTGAAGTTTTTAGAACTCTAGATACAGTATTAAAAGATACACATGTTATAGAGATACCAGATCCTCAATCGATCCATTTGGCTAAACATTTTGACACTATAAATGAGTAGCATGTTGATACCATAAGTGAACAACTTGTTGATGATCTAGCTGCAGGAGTTAAACATGTGGTTCTAGGTGACTGACTTTGAGGATGGAATTTAGATTTCAATGGGGGGTAATGTTAACCCTATTTTTCAGTGTATATAGTAACTAGATTACTTAACCAGTAACCAGTAAATCATTTTGATTGAGGATATTTTTATTTTTTGATTAATAAGTTCAAAGGATAACCAATTTGTTACAAGAATTGGGAACTGGATTGTTGTAGTAATTGGTTGGTAATAGAACAAGAAAATTTGAACTTGTGACCAATAATTTGTTATTTTAATTTTTGAGTTGTATTGGCCAGTGATTGTTCAAGTTACAACAACATTATGAATTGATATAACTAGGAAGATTTGTACATATAGAGGATTTGAATTCCTTTTCATTAATTTTTTGGGTAATTTTTGGAGAAGTTTTGGGATTTATAAGTTAAGATTGCTTGAGATTTCTTGAACTTTTTCCTTTTTGTTAGAGAATGTAATGCTTGAAATTATTCTTTCTAATGAAAAAAACTAGGAAATAAAAAAGCTTATAGTGGTTTTCTGATGTAAAAATTTGAGTGACATGTTGATGAAATTCAATAAACTAGAATCATAAATTTGAAAGAATAAATAAATGTTTGGCATTAATTATTAGGTTTACTAATTAGGTAGGTAGTGTAATTAAATAATTAATATTTTCATACTAATTTTAAATAGAATAATTTAAATAGTTTTTTTGGTCATTGCCCAAATTATATTACTGTCATAGTGGTTCAATAAAAAAAAACATGATAAGAAAAACCCAATAAAAAAAACCAACCAAAAGGACCTAGTCAAAATAGTCGGTCCAAATTGACTTGTCCAAAATGGCACTTTGGTCAAATTGGACATGGGGGGAAAAAATCATGATTTCTTGTAGTGAGAAGGAAATCTGAGAAGATAGAGCATGATCGAGCTCTCCTTCAAAAAGTTTTTTCATTTTAGGGTTTCGGGAAATAATCCAAGAAACCAAGCATTTGAAGCTTCAGAGAGGATCAAAAACTAGAGAATTTTGGATTTGGTGGTTTAGAGCTTCGAATGTCATCAAGAACAAAACAAAAAATAAAAACCAGTGGTTTAGCCTTTATTCATGACCATTTCCATTCCAAACCTTGAAGGGCTTTGGAAAGAAAAGCTTCATAGTGCAATCCTACAACTCACCAAGCTCCATTGAATAGCTTCAAACCATGGGTACAACCCTCTCACCATTCATACCCATTGTTCCTTCACTTTCTTAAGCCCTCACATCAATCTTGCAATTAATTACCATCAAAAGTTTCTTTCTTCTAATAGTATAATGCACTCCATAGTTTAGAATAGTATGTGAAGATGTGTTCTATTTCTATGTATTTGAAAAACAATTTTAAATTCAACATTTTTTGGCATGATAATATATTCCTAATTACTTACACCCACAAAAGCTCATTATTTTTCATCTTGCAATGCCCATTTCATACATCTAATGTTCTTAAAAAGAGGTGCTCCAACATTTAGAGTCCATTTGTGATGATGATCACTTTCCCTAGGTTAGGAGGGAAGATTCGAAAACTTGGGTTTGCATGCTTAGAAACGTGTTATGTTGATGGGGTTTGAAAATGCTTTTCTCCAAAACAATATTGCTTGTATTTGATACCACCTCTCGCAACAAGATGGAGCCATCATGAAAAAAAAGTGAATGTTGCACAATCCTTTATTAACATCACACTTATTCCAAAGATTCACAACTCTTATCATCTCAAATCCTTATTGTCCTAAAGCTTTCATGTCATGTTCTAGTCTAATTATTTTGCATGATTTTGATGCAACCTTGCTTTGATTTCAAAAAGCCTGCTACTTCTTCATCACAATTTAAACATCAATCTACAATTAACCACCGATAACCAGGAAATAAAAATAACAAAGGATCTTTTGACATTTTCGTGTTTCTTATCCTTTAAAAGGTATTGCTAAGATTCAAATTTACAATGCGAAAAAAAATTCCTTCATTACAAGGATAACTAATTGTTAACAATAGCTAGTTTGTTACAACCTAAACGATACCAACAACATATTTGCAATTAAACTATAGCTGAAATATTTTACCAAATCATCCAACCAAATCTTCCTAGGATGCCCAATAACTTTCAAATGGTTTGGTTACTTAAGTTAGTTCAATAAGGAAATACCTATTGCTAGTTAGTGCTATGGCAATTACAAGACACCTAGCGACTAATAGGACACTTGGTTTTCTAATAAATGCCATCAATTGTCGAAATAGGAAGTGGTAGAAAATGCCTAGTGGCCGCTAAGCGATTTTTGGATAACTCAATAATGGGAGTGGATAAAAATGCTTGGCAATTGCCATGTGTTTTTTGGATCATTAATTAGAAGGGACCCCAAAAAATGCCTAGTGGTTGATAGGCATTTATTTGATACCCCACTAAAAGTAAGCAAAGAAAATGCCTGACGACTACTAGGTGTTTTCTGCCATTTCTTCAAATTAGTAATCAAAAAATGCCTAACGACTACCAGGTGTTTTAGACAATTCCATGAAAATAGATATCCAGAAAATGCCAAGTGATTGCCACTAGTAGAAATCAGCCAAAATGTAACCACTCCTTTTACGACTACATGCGACTTGTAGTCGTTTGCGACTGGATTTGGGAACATTTGCAACTACAAAACCAAATTTCAACTATTTTGGTCATTCTCACAACTATGATGCAACTATTAAAATTTTCAT
>Ga0116231_10006486_pt1 | contig 22264 bp, 20 predicted proteins | sample S1TSphgellanicum_2_FD_89695 | JGI IMG/M metagenome (GOLD analysis project Ga0116231, IMG submission 89695) | Host-associated microbial communities from peat moss isolated from Minnesota, USA - S1T2_Fd - Sphagnum magellanicum MG | ecosystem: Host-associated > Plants > Peat moss > Unclassified...
ATGCCCAGCATGGTTCAAGACGATCCCCGACATAAGCTCATTCCCGCGAATGCCGAGCACCGCTACACCGTGACCGCGGAGGATTTGCCCCTGTCTTGTCCCATGCCGGGAATGCTTTTGTGGAATTCGCATCCGCGTGTGTATCTCGCGATCGAACCCAGCGGCTGGGCGAAATGCTCCTACTGCGGCGCTGAATTCACCTTGTTGCGATAGTCGCTGTACGATTTCTCCTCGATGATGGCCGACCCTAAGCGCAGGTTGATGCGGCGCTTGATCGCGGCACGTTCGTCGTTTTCGAAGTACACGGCGCGCGCGAGACGAATGAATTCGGCATCGAACGCCTGGGCGCGCTCCTTCTCGCGAATTTCGTCCTCGATGGCCCAGAGACGCTCGTTGACGTCGAGCAAGGCTTGCTCATCGGCCGTGATATCCACGGATGCGTAGTTCGACTTCGCCCAAGTCTCCTGCAGGGCATCGAGTTCCAGGCGGACGTTCTTGAGCTTCGTCGCATCGGTGATACGCTGCGTTTTGATGCGCAAGATCGTCATTTTGTCGATCAATTCACCGGGCGATACGGGTACGATTATCTCGCTCATGGCCATATGGTAACCAAAATCGGACCCACCGGCTCACGGATTGCCACGGCCAACGGCGCGGTGCTGCTCGATCCCGACGCGGTCGGCAACGCAATCGCCCTCGAGAACGCTGAAGACCTTTTCGCTCCGGAATATTGGCGCGCGCGCGGCGAGATCGTCGCCGCGGACCGCGGGCGTGGCGCGGCTTGGTTTCTCAGGGCACCGGCCGGCGAATGGGTCTTGCGGCATTATCGGCGCGGTGGCGCGATCGCGCCCTTGTTGTCGGCGGATCGTTATCTGTGGATGGGCGAGGATCGTGTGCGGGCATTCGTGGAGTGGCGGCTCCTCGCGCAGCTTTGGAGTCTTGGGCTGCCGGTACCGCAACCGATCGCGGCGCGTTATGCGCGCCGTGGCCTCACGTATTCCTGTGATCTGCTGATGCAGCGTATCGAGGGCGCGCAGCCGCTGAGCGCCGCACTCGCCGAGGCGGCGTTGACGCCGGCGTCGTGGACCGCGATCGGTGCACTCGTCGCGCGCTTCCATGCAGCCGGCGTCGACCACGCCGATTTGAACGCCCACAATATCTTGCTCGGCAAGACGGCCGCGCACCATCTGATCGATTTCGATCGTGGCCGGATACGGCCGGATGGTTCCTGGAAGGAGCGCAACCTGCGGCGCTTGCGCGGCTCCTTGGAGAAGATTGCGCGGGAGCTACCTGCCGATCGCTTTTCCGCGGCGGCTTGGAATGCCCTGCTGGGCGGCTACACGAATGCGCCTCGCGTATAGGCTTCTGGTCCTGCTGCTTGCGCCGCTGGCGTTTGGGGTCGTGCTGGCGCGTGGCTTCCGTGACCGCGCGTATTGGCAGGCATTGGGCGAGCGCTTTGGCTACGGCGCGCGGCTCACGCCTGGTCCGCGCATCTGGTTGCATGCCGTTTCGATGGGCGAGGTGGCCGCGGCCGCGCCGGTGGTCCGCGGGCTGCAGGCGCGCCACCCAGGCGTGCCGATCGTGGTGACGACGGCCACGCCGACCGGCCGCGGCCGCGCGCTGGCGCTGTTCGCGAGCCCGCACGCCGCCGGCGCGGCCGCCGCGACACCGCCAACCGCCGATGTGGTTGTTCGCTACCTGCCCTACGACCTGCCGGGCGCCGTCGCGCGCTTCTTGGAGCGCACGCAGCCGCAATTGGCGGTCATCATGGAAACCGAGCTCTGGCCGAATCTGTATCGCGCTTGCGCCGAACGCGGTCTGCCCTTGGTCTTGGCCAATGCGCGCCTGTCGGCCAAATCGGTGTCGCGCTACCGGCGATTCGGCGACTTGTTTCGTGGCCTGTTCACGCCGAAGGTTTGGGTTGCCGCGCAGACGACGGTCGACGCCGAACGGTTTCAGGCAATCGGTGCGGATGCTGAGCGAGTGCGCGTGGTCGGCAATGTGAAGTTCGATGTCGAAATTGGAGCCGACATGCTGGCGCGCGGCCTGCAACTGCGTGGGCAGTTCTTGGGTCATAGGCCCGTCTGGGTCGCCGGCAGTACGCATGAGGGCGAGGAGATCCAGGTGCTGGATGCGCATTCACTCGTCCTCGCGGCGCATCGCGATGCCTTGCTGGTCCTCGCACCCCGACACCCACAGCGTTTCGAAGCGGTTGCCGATTTACTCACGCGCCGCGGCGTCGAATTCGTGCGCCGCAGTTCCGGTGTAGCCGTGCCGGCAACGGCAAGCGTTCTCTTGCTCGATACCGTCGGGGAGTTGCTGTCGTTTTATGCTGCCGCGGATCTCGCCTTCGTCGGTGGCAGTCTGGTCGCGATCGGTGGCCATAATCTGCTCGAACCGGCCGCGCTCGGCAGGCCTGTGTTGACCGGCCCCTACGATTTCAATGCGCCCCAGATTGCGCGCTTGCTGTTCGACACGGGTGCGGCCTTGCGGATCGCCGATGGTCCGCAGCTCGCGGCGGCGGTCGATGCCCTGCTCGCCGATCCTGAAGAACGCCGGCGCGTCGGGGCTTTGGGCCGCCAAGCCGTCGAGACCAATCGCGGCAGTACCGCGCGATTGCTCGAATTGATTGCCGGGCAGTGGCAGCCGGCATCCTAGCGATTCGCGCTTGGAATCATCGCTTGACCGGCTCCGCAGCCGTGCCAGAATGCAAGTAGTGCGCTGCAGCGTTCACGCGTTCGCGGCGCCATAACGATAACAGGGGTATGTATGACACGGATGCAGGCGCCGCAGCGGCGGTTTACGGGTTCACGAGTTCTTCTGCGGCGGGCGATCGCCGCGTTTGCGGTCCTGGCCGTTTCCGGACACGCGTTCGCTGCCGACTCGACGCTGCCGGCGTGGTCGTACACGGGGTCGACGGGCCCGTCGCATTGGGGCGCCGAAGACTCCAACTACGCCACCTGCGCAACAGGTAAGGCGCAATCGCCGATCGACATCGAGAAGACGACCAAGCAAGACCTACCCGCGCTGGAATTTGATTATCACGCGGGTCCGCTGACCGTCACCGATACCGGCCACTCATTCCAGGTCAATTTTGAGCCTGGTAGTGAGCTGAAAGTCGATGGCGCGGAGTACCAGCTGGTGCAGGTGCACTTCCACCGACCGAGCGAGGAGTACGTCAAGGGTCGCAAGTACGCGATGGTCGCGCACCTCGTGCACAAGAACGACAAGGGCGATCTCGCGGTCGTGGCCGTGCTGCTGGGCAAAGGCAAGACCAATGCGTTCCTGAAACCGATCTTCGACAATTTCCCGGTAGAGGGCAGCAAGGAAGCGGTGGTCAAGGATCAAACGATCGACGCCGAGGAGTTGCTTCCGGCAAAGCACGGCTATTACACGTTCGATGGCTCGCTGACGACACCGCCGTGCAGCGAGAACGTGCGTTGGTTCGTGCTCAAGTCGCCGGTCCAGGTGTCCAGCGCGCAGATCGCGCAGTTCGCGCGTCGTTACGCGCACAATGCGCGGCCGGTTCAGCCCCTGAACGGGCGCGTGATCCTCGAAAGCAAGGACTGACGCTGCTAAGGGGCCGTCTCGGGCGTGGCCGGCCCGTCTTTGAGCCAGCCGTTGATCCGCTGCAAACTCTGCTCGGAGAGAATGCCGGCCGCCTGTTGCAGCTTGAGCACGTTGATCAAATAATCGTAGCGGCTGCGTGAATAATTGGTCTGCGCCTGTGTCCATAGGCGTCGCGATTCGAGCACCTCTACTGCGGTTCGCGTGCCAGCCTCGTAGCCGCTCTCCGTCGCCTTGAGCGCGACCGTATTGGATTCCAAGGCGCGCTTGAGCGCCTTGACCCGCGATATTTCCGAGAGCACGCCGAGGTAGGCGTCGCGCGCATCGCGCTCAGTCGAACGCGCGATGCGCTCCAAGCGCTCCTTGGCCGCGCGATGCAGATACACGGCCTGACGCACTTGCGAGGAGACCAGACCGCCGGAATACAGAGGAAACGTCAACTGCAGCCCGATCGAGCGCGAATTCTGATCGAGCAGGGAACTGTTCGCGAAGCTTCCGTCCTGATAAATGCTGTTGGTATCGGTGATGGTCTTGAAGCGGCTGCCGACCAGATCGAGAGTCGGATAGTGGCCGCCTTCCGCCGAGCTGATGTTGTCTCTGGCGATGTCGGCGGCCAAGCGGCTCGAGACCAGGGATAGATTTTGCTGTAAGGCCATGTCGACCCATTGGTCTTCGCTGAGCGGATCCGGCGACGGCAATTCGAACGGCTCCGTGGGACGCGCAAGGCTGTCGAATGCATCGCCCGTGATTTCCCGCAAGAGTTCTTGATTCGAAGCGAGCGTGCGCTTGGCCTCGATCACGGTGGCGACACCGCTGTCATGGGCGGCCCGGGCTTCCTCGACATCGGTGACGGCGATCAGGCCGATCTTGTAGCGCGCCTCGGATTGCTCGAGCTGGCGGTTGGTCGACTCGAGCGCCGCTTGCTGCGCTTCGAGATCATCGAGCGACGACAGCACGTTGAAATAGCTCTGCGCAACTCGCTCGATCAGATCCTGTTTTGCGGCCTGGTAGTCCGCCTCGGCCTGCGCGACTTGTGCATCGGCGCTCTTGAGTGCAACCCAGTGCTGCCAGTTGAACAGGTTCTGTTTCAGATCGAGCCGGTAGACCTTGTTGGTCGTCGTCGTCGTGCCGTCGAAGTCCTCGTTCTGAATATAAGTCGGCGTACCGGGTCCGTTCGATACGGTCGCGCTTGTGTTGTATGGGCCGACATCCTTTTCTCTGGAGACCTGTGCGTTGCCGTTCAACTGCGGCAGCAGGGCCGCAACGGCCTGGGGCTTTGCCTCGAGCGCGGCCAGGCGATTGGCTTCGGCTTCGCGCAATTGCGGATCGTTCTGCAACGCGCGCTGATAAACGGCGAGCAGGTCGGCGGCCGGCGCGATCCGCCAGACGAGACAGACCAAGAGCGGCAGGAGTAATGAGCGTTTCAAGCCGGAACTGCGCCTAATAAGCGGGAATAGTCGGGTCGAGATCGCGGGACCAGGCCAAAATTCCGCCCGCAAGATTATGGACCGAGCTGAATCCTTTTCGTTCGAGAAAGTGCGCTACCTGCATGCTGCGGCCACCCGAGCGGCAAATGACGACGGTTTCGACCGCCGGATCGAGTTCCGCGAGTCGCTCCGGGATTTGTCCCATCGGGATGTGCAAATGGGGGGAAGGAACGGGTGCGAGTTCACGCTCCCAATCCTCGCGTACGTCGACAAGAGTCACGGGCACTCCGGAGTCGCGCCTCTCGATAAAATCCCGGGGACTTAATTCTTTGATCATCAGAATACGAACCTCTGGGCGGGAGTGGCGTTGGTGAGTGGCGGGATCACCGTCTCGAACAAGCTCTCGGCGACCCATTCCTCGGCGTCCACGCGCCGGATCAACCGGGCTTCCATGACAGGCGGCACACCGACGACGACAAACAGGCGGCCGCCGATGGCAAGCGCCTGTTCGAAGCGCTTATCGTACACCGGCAAGGAACCCGTGATCGCGATTGCGTCGTATTCTCCGAGCGGCGCGGGTGCAAAGGCGTCGCGCGCTTCGACCGTGACACGTACAGCCGGCACGTTGCCGATGCTTTCGACCGCAAGCTTGGCTAAATCCGGAATAATCTCGATCGCCATGGTCTCGCGTGCGAGTAGACTTGCGCACGCGGCGAGGTAACCCGTGCCCGTGCCGATCTCCAGCACCCGGTCGCGCCGGGTCAAATTCAAGGCTTGCAGGATCCGACCCTGAAGTTTGGGGGCAAGCATGGTTTGCCCGAAACCGATCGGTATCGGTGCGTCGGCGAACGCGAGTTCACGGAACTCAACCGGCACGAATGTCTCGCGTGGCACCTGGGCGAAGACGTCGAGCACGCGCGGGTCGAGCACTTCCCAGGTGCGGATCTGCTGATCGACCATCTGCAGGCGGGCGGCTAGGGTATCCATGGATTTCTGGTGCTGGACTGTGTGTGTATTTAAGGCCGCTGATTATGGTCAATTTCGCCAGGCGATGCCATGCCCGTGCGCTATTCTGCGCAGGCCGATGATACGCGACGCGCCCATGTCCGCGCCGGGCCTCGATTTACAGCGTCGTTAAGTCTCGTCGATATCGAGGTCCACGTTGAGTTCGCCCCTAGGCATCTTATGGTTAATGGTCTCGGTCGCTTTGACTGCGGCATTGATCGCCCTTTTTTTGTGGAAGCGTCGGCAAGAGCGCGCGCTCGAGGAATTTTCGCAGCAAATCTGGCGACTGACCCGCGAGGCAGGCGCATCCGCGCGCGTGCGCTTCGATGGCGGACCCAAGGGCTTGGATCAACTGGGCTCCACGGTCAATGATCTGCTCGAGAACATCGAGCAACGGGGCGCTCGGCTGCAGGATCGCGAACAGCTGTTTCAGCGCCTCGTGGAAACGGTGCACGACGCGGTGCTCGTGCATCGCAAGCACATCTTGTTCGCCAACGCCCGCTTCCTGGGGATTCTCGGCACGACCGCCGATCAGGTCGTCGGTAAACCGCTGACCGATTTCGTCGGGCCGGATTACACCGAGCTCGTCGAGCAAAATCTGCGCCGACGACTTGCCGGTGAACCCGCCGCCGAGCGCTACGAGGTGGAATTGGTGGGCATGCAGGGTCAGGTGACGCGGGTCGAACTGTCGAGCACGATCATCGACAGTGCCGGTCAGCCGGCGCTGCTGCTGACCGCCCTCGAAATGCTGCCGATCGCCACGGCGCCGACGGCCGCACCGCAGAGGCCGCGCGCCCTCGTCACTCTCGATGCGATGGGCGAAAGCGTGATCACGGTCGACGCGGATGGACGCATCGACTACGTCAATCAATCCGCCGCTGCGATGTTGGGCCAGCGGTTCGATCAAGTCATCGGCAAGTCCTTCATCGAGGTGGCCTCGCTCGTGGACGAGACCGATCGACACTCGCTCGGCGACCCGGTGCGCACCGCCCTGACGACCGGCAGTCGCGTCAGTGCCGGCAAGCGCGCGGTCTTGGTGCCGGCGAACGGTGCGCCGGAGCACTCGGTCGAAATCAGCGTCTCGCCGCTGCGTCTCGACGGCGGCGACATCGCGGGCGTGGTCATGGTGCTGCACGATATCAGCGAACTTCGCGGTCTCACGCGTCAAATGACCTATCAGGCGAGTCACGATGCGCTCACGGGTCTCGTCAATCGTCGTGAATTCGAACGACGCCTGCAGGAGGCGCTCGATTCGGCCCAGGCCGGCGACGTCACACACGCGCTCGCTTACCTGGATCTGGATCGCTTCAAGGCCGTCAACGACACCTGCGGACATACCGCGGGCGACAACATGCTGCGCGAGGTCGCGAGCCTCATCAAGGATGCGGTGCGTGATTCGGACACCGTCGGTCGCATCGGCGGTGACGAGTTTGCGTTGTTGCTGGTCGGTTGCCCGCTCGACAAGGCGCGACAAATCGCCGACGACGTCGTGCGCTCGGTGGGCGATTACCGGTTCGTTTGGAAGGACAAGATATTCAACATCGGCGTCAGCGTCGGTCTCGTCGAGATCGGTCGCGACAGCGGCGCGCTCGAAGACATCTTGAATTCCGCCGATTCCGCCTGTTACGTCGCCAAGAAGCAGGGCGGTGTGCATGTACACGTCTACTCGGCGCGCGAGGAAGCCAACGCGCGGCATCGCGGTGAGATCCATTGGCTGCAGAAATTGCAGGGCGCCTTGCGCGACAACAAATTCGAGTTGTACTACCAGCCGATCGTGCATGCGCGCGCCGGCGGAGTGCGGGGGCCGGCACTCGAAGTGTTCGTGCGGCTCGAGGCGGACAGTGACGGCCCGTCGGCGGCGACCTCGCAATTCATTCGCGCCGCTGAACGTTATCGGCTGATGCCTCTCGTGGATCGTTGGGTCGTGCAGGCGGTGCTCTCCGCGCTCGGTCGCGGCGGCTTGAAGCTGCCGCAGGGCCGCAGCATTGCGATCAACATCGCCGGACAAACCCTCGGCGATGCGGAGTTCCTGGAGTTCGTGGTCGAGTGCTTCGATCACACGGGCGCGACGCCTGCCGACATCTGCTTCGAGGTCACGGAGAGTTCCGTGGTCGCGAACCTCGACCACGCGCGACGCTTCATCGAAGTCTTGCACGGCATGGGCTGCGAGTTCGCGCTCGACGATTTCGGCAGCGGCCTGAGTTCCTTTGCGAACCTCAAGACTCTGCCGATGGACTACCTGAAGATCGACGGCTCCTTCATCCGCAACCTCGCCATCGATTCCGTCAACCAGGCGATCGTATCCGCCATGATCGATCTGTCGCGGAGTTTGAATTTTCGCGTCGTTGCCGAACAGGTCGAGGACCAATCGTCCCTCGACACCGTCAAGAGCATGGGCATCGACTTCGTCCAAGGCTTCATCATCGCCCGTCCGCAGCCCCTGACGATCCTTCCCGTCGCCTCGTAAGCACCCGCCGTTAAGCCCGCCATATAAGCAATCGGCAGGCCTTCATGCCCAATTTGCTATAGTGCAGGGCCCCTGCTTCGGAGGACAATCCGGGTCCCGGCAGTTCTGCGGCTAGCAAGCTACGAGGTGCAGCATGGCAATATTCGAAGATAATACCCAGTCGATCGGCAAGACCCCCTTGGTGCGCATCAATCGCTTGGATGCCGGCACCGGTGTGACGATCCTGGCCAAAATCGAAGGCCGCAACCCTGCCTACTCCGTCAAGTGCCGAATCGGCGCAGCCATGGTCTGGGATGCGGAGCGGCGCGGCGCCTTGAAGCCCGGGATGGCGATCGTCGAGGCGACCAGCGGCAACACCGGTATTGCGCTCGCATTTGCGGCGGCCTCGCGTGGTTACGAGTGTGTGCTCACGATGCCCGAGACGATGAGCATGGAGCGACGCAAGGTATTGATTGCCTTCGGCGCCAAGCTGATTCTGACACCCGGGGCCAAGGGCATGAAGGGCGCGATCGCGAAGGCCGAGGAAATCGCAGCGGCCGAACCGCATAAGTACCTGCTCATGAAGCAGTTCGAGAATCCCGCCAATCCGGCGATCCACGAGAAGACCACGGGACCTGAGATTTGGGACGACACCGAGGGCAAAATCGATGTGTTCGTCGCGGGCGTGGGCACGGGCGGTACGCTGACCGGCGTCTCGCGATACATCAAGAAGACCCGCGGCAAGCCGATTCTCACGGTCGCGGTCGAGCCGTCCCATTCGCCGGTCATCAGCCAGACCTTGGCGGGGCAGGCGCTCGTCCCCTCACCGCACAAGATCCAGGGGATCGGCGCGGGCTTCGTGCCCAAGAATTTGGACTTGTCGCTGGTCGACCGCGTCGAGCAGGTCAGCAATGATGAGGCGATCGCGACTGCGCGGCGTCTCGCGCGCGAAGAGGGAATACTCTGCGGCATCTCTTGCGGCGCAGCAATGGCTGCGGCACTGCGGATCGCGCAGGAGCCGGCCCAAGCCGGCAAGACAATTGTCGTGGTGCTTCCGGATGCCGGCGAACGCTATTTGTCCGGGCCCTTGTTCGAGGGGCTGTTTGCCGACGTCGAGAAAATGCAGGCGGTAGCCTGAGCACGCCATGAACGTGGCAGCCGAACCAAGCCGGTCGCGGGCGGCTAGCCTCACGCCCGAGAACGCCTCGGTTGCCGAGGCGCTGCTCGAAACCTATGCCGCGGATCCGCGCGCGCTGCGTGTGGCGCAGCGCTATCTTCCCTCGCGTGAGGCGATCGTCGCGATTCTAGGTCTCGCTTTGGATCTCATGTACCCAGGCTATTTCGGCCACGGCGAACTTCGGCAGGACAATCTCGCCGAGTACGTCGGCGACCTCGTCGATCGGCTCGCGCCCAAGGTCGAGCAAGAAATCGAAAATTGCCTTTGTTATGGACGCGAACGGCATAGTCCCGCGGATGGTGCCGCGGCACAGCGCGGTGAATGTGCGCCGCGCGCGCGGGAGTTGACGCGCGAATTTCTCGCGCAGCTGCCCACGGTGCGTCTGCTGCTCGTGCAGGACGTCCAGGCGGCCTTCGACGGTGACCCGGCCGCCACCAATCTCGACGAGATCATCCTCGCCTATCCGGGCGTACTCGCGGTCAGTGTCTATCGCATTGCGCATTTGCTGCATGAGCTGGGCGTGCCCATGATCGCGCGCATCATGACCGAATGGGCGCATTCGCGCACCGGCTGCGACATCCACCCGGGCGCCAAGATCGGACCCGCGTTCTTCATCGACCATGCGACCGGCGTCGTGATCGGCGAAACCACGGAAATCGGCACGGGCGTCAAGCTGTATCAAGGCGTGACCCTGGGGGCGCTCTCGTTTCCACGAGACGCAGCGGGCCAGATCATTCGCGGCCGCAAGCGACACCCGACCGTCGAAAGCGGCGCGACTCTGTATGCGAATGCGACCGTGCTCGGCGGCGCGACCGTCGTCGGTGCCGAGAGCGTGATCGGCGGTTCGGTGTTTCTCGCGCGCAGCGTGCCGCCGCGTTCGCGTGTCTCGCTCAAGGAGCCGGAGCTGCGCGTTGCAACGCGCGAGGGCGCCGCTGAATCCGACGCGATCTACTTCGACATTTAGATCATGCAGCTCTACTACTCCGCCTCCTCGCCGTTCGTGCGCAAGTGTCTCGTCAGCGCTCAGGAGCTGGGCCTGCGCGAGCGCATCGAGCTCCTGCCGGCTGCCCCGCATCCGGTCAATCGGGATGCTGCGGTCGTCGCACGCAATCCGCTCGGCAAGATACCGACACTGGTCACCGACGACGGGGCTACGTTGTACGACAGCCGTGTGATCTGCGAGTACCTGAACAGCTTGGGCGACGGACATTTGCTGGCCGCCACCGGCGCTGCACGCTGGTCCGCGCTCACGCTGCAAGCGCTCGCCGACGGCATCATGGATGCTGCGGTGCTCACGCGGTACGAGAACGCCGCGAGGCCCGAGAACCTGCGCTGGGTCGCCTGGGTCGACGGTCAACTCGCCAAAGTCCATGGCGGCCTCGCCGAGCTCGAGCGTCAGGCGCAGGGTTTCGGGACACGAGTCGACATCGGCACGATCGCCCTCGGTTGCGCACTCGGCTATCTCGACTTTCGTTATGCCTCGCTCGGCTGGCGCGAGCGGCATCCGCTGACCGCCGCCTGGTTCGCGCAGTTCGCGCAGCGCGAATCCATGCAGGCCACGGCGCCGCCCGCGGCCTAGAACATGCGGCCGAGCACCGGTACGAGCAGCAGGGCGACGATGTTGATGATCTTGATCAGTGGGTTGATGGCAGGTCCGGCGGTGTCCTTATAGGGATCACCCACCGTATCGCCGGTGACCGCCGCCTTGTGGGCGTCGGAGCCCTTGCCGCCGAAATGACCTTCCTCGATGTATTTCTTGGCGTTATCCCAGGCACCGCCGCCCGTGGTCATGGAGATGGCGACGAACAGCCCCGTGATGATCGTGCCGATCAACAGCCCGCCGAGCGCCTGTATGCCCGCGCCGGGGCCCATGAGCCAGTTGATGATGAACACGAGCACGATCGGCACCAGAATCGGCAGCAGGGAGGGCACGATCATCTCCTTGATCGCCGCCTTGGTCAGCATGTCGACGGCACGCGAATAATCGGGCTTCGCCGTGCCCTCCATGATTCCCGGGATGTCGCGAAATTGACGCCGCACTTCCTCGACGACCGCGCCCGCGGCGCGGCCGACCGCTTCCATCGCCATGGCAGCGAACAGATAGGGGACGAGGCCGCCTATGAATAAGCCGATGATCACGGCCGGATTCGACAGATCGAAGCTCGTCGCATGGCCCAGGACCTCTTCGAGTTTGTGCGTGTAGTCGGCGAACAGCACGAGCGCGGCGAGACCCGCAGAGCCGATGGCGTATCCCTTCGTCACGGCCTTGGTCGTATTGCCGACGGCATCGAGGGGGTCGGTGATGTCGCGGACGCGTTTGTCCAGACCCGCCATTTCGGCAATACCGCCGGCGTTGTCGGTGATGGGCCCATAGGCATCGAGTGCAACGATCATGCCGGTCATCGACAACATCGCGGTCGCCGCGATTGCGATGCCGTACAGCCCCGCCAATTGATACGAGGCCCAGATGCTCATGGCCACCGCAATCACGGGCAGCGCGCAGGCCTTCATCGAGACGCCGAGACCCGCAATGATATTGGTGGCATGACCGGTCTGGGAGGCTGCCGCGACATGCTGGACCGGCGCATATTCGGTCGCCGTGTAGTATTCCGTGATCACGATCATCGCGGCCGTGAGGATCAGACCCACGATCGTGCACAACCACAGCGCCCAGGCGTGCTCGCCCATGAGCCACTCGGAAACGAAGTAGAAGGCCAGCGCCGATAGGCCGCCCGATACCAAGACGCCCTTGTACAGCGCGTTCATGATCTTGCCGCCGGCGCGCGTTTTCACGAAGAACGTGCCGACGATCGAGGAGACGATCGAGATCGCGCCGAGCACGAGCGGAAACAAAATCGCGCGTTCACCGAGATCGACCATGACCAATCCGCCAAGCAGCATGGTCGCGACCAGGGTTACCGCATAGGTCTCGAACAAATCAGCCGCCATGCCGGCACAGTCACCGACATTATCGCCGACGTTGTCGGCGATCACGGCCGGATTCCGGGGATCGTCCTCAGGGATTCCGGCCTCGACCTTGCCGACGAGATCCGCACCGACGTCGGCGCCCTTGGTGAAGATTCCACCTCCCAAGCGCGCGAAGATGGAGATCAGCGAGCCGCCGAAGGCGAGTCCGACGAGCGAGCGCAGCGCCTCGTCCGGATCGCCCAGCAAATGACGCATCGCGAGGTAATAACCGGCGACGCCGAGGAGGCCGAGACCCACGACCAGCATGCCGGTGATCGCGCCGCCACGAAACGCGACCTGCAGCGCGGCGTTGATGCCATTGTGCGCGGCCTGCGCGGTGCGCACGTTGGCGCGCACCGAGATGAACATGCCGATATAGCCGGCGAGCCCTGAGAGCACGGCGCCCAGCGCGAAGCCGCCGGCCGTGGCCCAATCCAAAAAGAAGCCCAGCGCAAAGAACAGGATCACGCCGACGATGGCGATCGTCGAGTATTGGCGGTTGAGGTAAGCCCGCGCGCCGGCTTGAATCGCTGCGGCAATTTCCTGCATGCGCGCATTGCCGGCCGGCTGGGCGAGGATCCAGGTGACCGAATACAGGCCGTAGCCGATGGCCACGGCACCCGCGAATATCGCGAGCATGAGCGCGTTGTCGAGTGTCATTGAGCGGTACTCCCCGGCGCGGCGGTTTTTATTGTCGATGGTGGGTTTCGAGAGGGGCCGCGCGGCGCGAAATCATAGCACGAAGCGCCGCTTGAGCCGTTTGGGCACGGCGACCGCCCGGAGTTCAACATACTGCGGCAGGCCGTCGCGATACGGCGGGTAGTCTTCACCGCCGATCAAGGGTTGTAGATAGCGCCGGCACGCCGCCGTGATGCCGAAGCCGTCGGCGCTGATGAAATTTCGCGGCAGCTTTTTCTCGACGTTCGCGATCGCCGCGAGCGGCGCTTCGCCGATGCTCCAGCGATAGGGCTTGGATGATCGTCTGACGATGATCGGCAGCACCGAGTTCTTGCCCTTCAGCGCGAATTCGACCGCGGCCTTGCCGACCGCATAGGCTTGTTCGACATCGACCTTGGCCGCGATGTGGCGCGCGGACCGTTGCAGGTAATCGGCGACCGCCCAATGGTACTTGTAGCCGAACGCTTCCTTGGTCATCGCCGCGACGATTGGGCCCACACCGCCCAATTGTGCGTGGCCGAATGCGTCCTTGGTGCCGGACTCCGCGAGGAATTTTCCGGCCGGATCGCGCACGCCTTCGGAGACGACGATCACGCAGTAGCCCGATCGTTCCACGCTGCGCTTCACTTTTGCCAAGAATTTCGGCTTATCGAACGCGATTTCGGGAAACAAGATGATCTGCGGCGCGTCGCTTGCGCCCTTGCCTGCAAGTCCGCCCGCGGCTGCGATCCAGCCGGCATGACGGCCCATGACCTCGAGTACGAACACCTTGGTGGACGTGCGCGCCATCGAGACCACATCGAGCGCCGCCTCACGCGTCGACACCGCGATGTATTTGGCTGCCGATCCGAATCCTGGGCAGCAATCCGTGAGCGGCAAATCGTTGTCGACGGTCTTGGGGATGCCGATGCAGGTCAGCGGGTAACCAAGACCCTGCGCAAACTCGGACACCTTTTGCGCGGTGTCCATCGAGTCATTGCCGCCGTTGTAAAAGAAATAGCCGATGTCATGGGCGCGGAACACGTCGATCAGACGCGTGTATTGGGTCCGGCTTTCGGCGATGCCGGCAAGTTTGTAGCGGGCCGAGCCAAAGGCGCCTCCCGGGGTATGCCGCAGCGCACGAATTGCGGCGGCGCTCTCCTTGCCGGTGTCGATCAAATCCTCGGTCAGGGCCCCGACAATGCCGTCCCGCCCGGCAAACACCTTGCCGATGCGCTCAGGGTATTTCCTGGCCGTTTCGATGACGCCGCAGGCCGAGGCGTTGATTACGGCAGAGACGCCCCCCGATTGCGCGTAAAATGCATTCCTTGGGGCCTTTTTTGGGCTTTTTTGACGCTTCATGGACTACCCCGCTGACATAAGGCGCGGAAGAATAGCCGATCCCGGCCGCCGCGGCACGGGTTGCGGGCGGGTGTTGCGGGCCGTGTACTGTTGGCCTGTGCTCGCCTGGTTTGACGACCGGGGCAGGCGAAGGTACGGTAGCGCGCTTTTAACAACAAAGCTTCACTATGCGAATCGTTTTAATGGGGGCCCCGGGTTCGGGGAAAGGCACGCAGTCACAGCTGTTGGTCAAGGCCTATGGAGTTCCGCAGGTCTCCACGGGTGATTTATTGCGCGAGGCCGTGGCCAAACAAACTCCGCTGGGTCTGCGCGCCAAGGCGGCGATGGACTCCGGCAAGCTGGTCGACGATTCGATCGTGCTCGGAATGATCCACGAGCGCCTTGCGCAAGCCGATGCGGCCAAGGGGTTCATTCTCGATGGCTTCCCGCGCAATATCGCGCAGGCCGAGGCCTTGGAACGCATGCTCTCCGACATCGGCAAGCCCCTCGAAGCCGTTGTCCTGCTGAATCTTGATCTTGCCGTTCTGTTCAAACGACTTGCTGGACGGCGCATTTGCGAGGACTGCGGCCGCGTGTTCAACGTGCTGACCGACCCGCCGGGCGCCATGCCGCACGGGCCGCAATGCAGCGACCCGCCGCGGCTCATCCAGCGGCCGGACGACAAGGAGGAGGTCATCGGCAAGCGCCTCGAGGTCTACGAGGCACAGACCAAACCCCTGATTCAGTATTATCGCGCCAGCGGTCTGCTGCGGGTCATCGATGCCGATGCGGATTTGGCGACGGTGTTCAAGAGCTTGCAAAGGGTGCTGGCGTCCGCGGAGCCGGCTCCCGAGAACGCGTGAGCTTCTAATTCAAGGCGGCGAGCAGGCGCTCACCGATCTGCGCGCGTCGCCAGCCGATTCTTTGCGCCTGGGTGTCGCGATTGCCCATGACGATGGCCTTCAGTTCACCACGCGGCGCCAGAATTTCGGCGCTTACCCCAAGTTCCGCAGCGCGCGCATCGACGATCTTGGCGAGCCGTTCGATCAGTGCCTTTTGCGTCGGTGTAGGCCGCAGTTCCTGACTCGGCGATACGTCGACGGGTTCGCCGGCGGCCTCGCGCACCAGCACGGCCAGCAGGCTCGTCGCAAATCCTTCGTTGAAATTCGGCGGCAGCGTGCGCACCGCACGCAAGCCTGAGGAGTTCTCAGGATGCGCGTAAGCAAGCTCGAAGATCGCGGCATCCGGAAGGATCCACGAGCGCGGCAAGTCGCGCTCGCGCGCGAGTTCTTCGCGCCAGACGGCGATCGCCTTGGCGCAGGCGCGTGGCCGGGGCGCCAGTTGCTGCAATCCGCGCAGGCGTTCCCAGGCTTGTGCCGGGTCAGGTTCATAAAACTTCGGATTCTCGAGTGCCAGGCAATCCTCGGCCACCCATTGCGCGCGGCCGAGTTCCTCTAAGCGCGCGTCCAGGTGCCGCGCGATCTCGCCGAGGTGGCGCACGTCATCGGCCGCATACTCGAGCTGTGCCGCGGATAGCGGGCGCTTTGCCCAATCGGTGCGTGTTTGTCCTTTGTTCAAGCTGACACCCAGGAAAACCTGGACGAGTTCGGCGTAGCCGATCTGTGGTTTCAGACCGATGCAGCCGGCGGCGATTTGCGTGTCGAACACGGGGGAGATCACGCGCGTCGTGCCGAGGTAGAAGGCTTCGAGATCTTGCCGCGCGGCATGAATGATTTTGCGCGTACCCGCCGCGGTCAAGGCGGGCACCAGGGGCGCAAGGTCGAGATTCAGCGTGTCCACACACCAGAGCTGCTGACCCGCGGAGAGCTGCAGCAGACAGAGCTTCGGAAAGAAAGTACGTTCACGCAGAAACTCGGTGTCGACGCCGATCCATGGCTGCGATTCGAGCGCGGCTGCTAGCGCGGGAAGCTGGTCGTCTCGATCGATCCAAATCGCGTCGGGCATGTGTTTGTTCCGCGTGTACAATTTATGCGGGGCCGTCTTGGCCGGCGATTATGACTGAATTCACCGATGCTGCGACTCGCAAAAGCATTCTGGGATCTTGCCCTCTGGCGGATGTCGCCGGCGCAGTTGCCGGCTTCCGTGTTCCTGTTGTGCTTGCTGGCCGCCATCCTCGCCGTGCTCGAGGTGTTGGCCGCGCTGCTGCCGCCGCCCGCCTCGCTCGGCCAGATCGCCATTCGCATCCTCTTGAGCGTCGCATTACCGCTGGTCTGGACCTGGGTCGTGCTGCTTGCCGTGCGCCGCCGACAGCGGTACCTGCAGACTGCGAGCGCGTTACTGGGTATCGCGGTGTTGTCTGAGCTCGTTCTGTATCCCTTGGCGTGGCTGATGCAGAGCCTCGGCTCGGCCGAGCCGGTCGCCGCGGTGTTGCGGTTTTTGGCGCTGGTCGGCATCGTCTGGTATTTGCTCGCCTGCGCGAATATTTGGCGTGCCGCGCTGGAATCCCGCTTAGGCTGGGGCATGGCCCTGAGCCTCGCTTACCTCATCGGTTCGACCCTGTTGGAAATCCGTTTGTTGCCGCAAGCTTGAGCGCCATGCACGTACACATTCTCGGCGTTGCGGGAACCTTCATGGGCGGCGTTGCCGCCATTGCCAAAGCTGCGGGTTTTCGCGTCACCGGTTCCGATCGCAACGTCTATCCGCCGATGAGCACGCAGCTCGAGGCCCTCGGGATCGAGATCATCCAGGGTTATGACGCAGCACAGCTCGGCCTGCGCCCCGATGTGGTCGTGGTCGGCAATGCGCTGAGCCGCGGTGTGCCCGTCGTCGAAGCGCTGCTCGATAGCGGTATTCCGTATATCTCGGGTCCGCAGTGGCTCAGCGAGAACGTGCTCGCCGGCAAACACGTCCTTGCCGTCGCGGGCACGCATGGTAAGACGACGACGAGCAGCATGCTGGCGTGGATATTGGCGGACGCCGGGCTCGCCCCGGGCTATCTGATCGGTGGTGTGGCCGCGAACTTCGACGCCACGGCGAGTTTGGGCGGCGTCGATGCGCTTGCGGGCGGAAAGTCCGGTCTGTTCGTCATCGAGGCGGACGAGTACGACACGGCGTTCTTCGACAAACGTGCGAAATTCGTGCACTACCGGCCGCGCACGCTCGTGCTCAACAACCTGGAATACGACCACGCCGACATTTATCCGGATCTGGCGGCGATTCAGCGGCAGTTCAACCAGCTGCTGCGTACGGTGCCGCCATCCGGCCGGATACTCGTCAACGGCGACGATGTGAATCTCGCCGCGACCTTGGCTGCCGGCTGCTGGACGCCCCGCGAGACCTTCAGTCTGGGTTCCGAGGCGGATTGGAGCGCCGCGGTCGCGGCGGATTCGGCCAGCCGCCGCTTTGCCGTGCGCCACCGGGGTCGCGTCGCGGGTTCGGTGAACTGGTCCCTGCTCGGCACACATAATGTGCTGAACGCGCTCGCGGCGATCGGCGCTGCGGCGCAAGTCGGCGTACTGCCGGAACGCGCAGTACTCGCGCTGAATCGGTTCCGCGGCGTCAAACGGCGCATGGAACTACGCGGCATCGTGGCCGGTGTAACCGTCTACGACGACTTCGCGCACCATCCGACGGCGATCGAGACGACCTTGCGCGGCCTACGCGCGCAAGTCGGCCCCGCACGAGTTGTGGCGGTGCTCGAATCCCGCTCGAATACGATGCGTCTCGGCGTGCATCGCGATCAGCTGGCGACGGCGCTGGAACTTGCGGACATTTGTTGGTTCTACTGTCCCGACAATCTCGGTTGGGATCTGCCCGCGGCGGTGGCCGCCCTCGGTGATCGTGCGCGCTTCGCGGACACCGTGGATGGCGTGGTCGCGGGCCTTGCCGGCGAACTTCGTGCGGGCGACCACGTGTTAGTCATGAGTAACGGCGGATTCGGCGGCTTGCATGAGAAGCTCTTGAACGCGTTGCGGGACCGATCATAACGAGTTGCCTGTGAAATCAATTCCTCTGTTTCCGCTCAACATCGTGCTGTTCCCGAACGGGCCGCTGCCGCTGCGCATCTTCGAGACTCGCTATGTGGACATGGTGCGGCGCTGCCTGCGCGAGAACGAGGGATTTGGAGTCGTCGCGATCTTGTCCGGCCAGGAAGCGCGGGGGCCTGCCGAGACTTGCAGCGTCGGTACGATGGCGAAGATCGTCGACTTCGATCAACTGCCGGATGGGCTGCTCGGGCTCACCTGCGTGGGCGAAGGGCGTTTCCGGATTCATTCCCGGAGCCGGCAGGCGGACGGCCTGCAGCTCGCCGAGGTTGAATGGCTGGCACCCGAGCCCACTGTCAGCGTGCCGGCCAAACATCTGCGGCTCGCGCAACTGGTCGAGAGCGTCTTACCGCAATTGGGCGAGGGCTATACGGGTATCACCATGCACGTCGACGATGCCGCGTGGGTTGGACATCGCCTCGCTGAAATCCTGCCGATGGATCTCGCCGACAAACAATTTTGTCTGGAGCTCGACGATCCGCTGCGGCGGCTCGATGTGCTCAGTCCCCTGATCGAGATCGTCGACGAGTCCGGCGCCGATCATTGAGCCTGCACCGCTCCGGGCGAGCGCGCGGCGCCGACCCACAGCCGGCGGGTGAGCCATAGCGCAAGACCGATCGCAATCGCCCAGGGCAGCACCCAATAACCGACCAAACCGTCGAAGCTGCCCAGCCAACCCTCGTGGGCACCGCCGGCCGTGCGCACGGTGGTCTGCTGCATGATGCGCAGGACGACGACCCAGCCGGCGTGCAGGCCGATCGCGACCGCGATATTTGCCGTCAGCACGCGCGTCAAACTGAGCACGATGCCGATCGCGAAATAGCTCAGGAAGGAGTCGAACACCAAGCCGGGATGACCCAGCGGTGCGAATGAGAGGGCAAGCACGTCGAAGCCGCTGCGCCAGGCGAGTTGAGCCGCCGGGATGGCCGCCTTCGCAAAAAAATGCAGGAAGGCGAATAGGAAAGCGGTCAGCAACGTCGCGATCCATGCGCCGGACTCGCGTTCGATCGCCGTATGCATGGCGCCGCGCGCCAAGGTCTCCTCGAAGAGGGCAACGGCAATCCCCGAAGCAAGGCCGTTGCCGACGACGCGCAGTAAATTGCCGCCGGTTGGCAGAAACTGCGCATCGACACCGCGCAAGCCGGTGCCCAGGATGAACGCAGCCCCGCAGGCCGCCGTCACGATCCCGATCGCGCCCCAGATGGCGCTCTCGCGCAGAAATTGGCGCCACGGCAGGCCGAAACCGAAGTCACGTTTGCTGCGGATATCGAGATGCCGAAACAAGACCACCAAGAGCAGCGCGACCACGAGCATCGCCAGCCGGCCGTAGACGCGGTGAAACGGCCAGACATGCAGCGCGGACACGCCCAAATAGACGGGGTACGCGATGCAGCCCAGAATCAGTGCGGCCACCAACAAGACGGCCAGAAACCAGGCGGCTGCGCGCATTCCCGTCAGGCGGTGAAGGCGCGTTCCGCGGCGGCCACGGTCGCCTCGATATCCGCGCTCGTATGCGCCGCCGACAGGAACCCGGCTTCGTATGCCGAGGGGGCGAAGTAGACGCCCGCCGCGATCATGGCGTGGAAGAAGCGATTGAAATGGGCGGCGTCGCTCGCCATGACCTTGGCGTAAGCGTCGACGACCGGTTCCTCGCTGAAGAAGAATCCGAACATGCCGCAGACGTGATTGGTCGCGAGCGCGACACCCGCGCGCGCCGCGGCAGCGCGCAAGCCGGCGATCAGCGTGTCGGTCTGCGTGCCGAGGCGCTCGTGGAAGCCAGGTGTCGACAGCAACTCGAGCGTCGCGATGCCGGCGGCCATGGACACGGGGTTTCCCGACAAGGTGCCGGCCTGATAGACCGGTCCCAGGGGCGCGAGTCGTTCCATGACGTCCCGGCGACCGCCAAAGGCGCCGACCGGCATGCCGCCGCCGATGATCTTGCCGAGCGTCGTGAGGTCCGGACGGATGCCGTACAGCGCCTGCGCGCCGCCGCGCGCGACGCGAAAGCCGGTCATGACCTCATCGAAAATCAGCAGCGCGCCGGCCTTGTCGCATTCGCTGCGCAAAGTCTGCAAAAAGCCGGGCGTCGGCAGCACACAGTTCATGTTGCCCGCGATCGGCTCGACGATCACACACGCTATTTGCTCGCCGATCTCGCGAAACGCTTCGCGCACTTGTTCGGCGTCATTGAACGTGAGCGTGACGGTGTGTTTGGCGAGCGATTGCGGCACGCCCGGTGACGTGGGTACACCAAAGGTCAGCGCGCCGGATCCGGCTTTGATCAGCAGCGAGTCCGAATGACCGTGATAACAACCCTCGAATTTCACGATCGTCTCCCGGCTGGTGAAGCCGCGCGCGAGACGAATCGCGCTCATCGTGGCTTCCGTACCGGAACTCACGAATCGCACGAGCTCGATCGACGGCACCAACTCGATCACGCGTTTGGCGAGTTCGGTTTCCAATTCGGTCGGCGCTCCGAACGACAAGCCATCGGCGGCGACACGCTGCACGGCCGCGATGATCTGCGGGTGCGCGTGCCCCAGAATCATCGGGCCCCAGGATCCGACGTAATCGATGAATTTGCGGCCATCCGCGGAATAGGTATAGGCACCAGCCGCTTTCTTGAAGAAAATCGGGTCGCCACCGACGCCGCGAAATGCGCGCACGGGCGAATTGACGCCACCGGGAATGTACTGACAGGCTTCGCTAAATAGGCTCAACACGGATCTCCCGCTACGGCTTGGTAGCCGGGTATCTTAAGCCGAATGCGCGTTCTGTGCCTCGGGTAAAGCTGTCAGGGGCATCACCAGGCGAACCTGCAAGCCGCCGCCGGGGGCATTCTCCGCGGTCGCCGACCCGCCATGGGCTTTGAACACCTGGGCAGTGATTGCGAGGCCGATTCCCTCGCCGCCGCTGTCCCGGTCCCGCGACTCGGCTACGCGGAAAAAGGGCTCGAAAATGCGCTCCAAATCGCCGTCGGGAACGCCCGGACCGTGGTCGCGTATCAGGATCTCGAGTGCCTCGTTGCGCCGCTCGACGGTCACGTCGACGGTCCCGCCCTGCGGGCTGTAGCGAACCGCATTACGCAACACATTTTCGATCGCACTGTGCAGCAGCTCGCGATTGGCGTAAACGCCCGAATCGACGCGCCCAAGCAGGCGAACCGTGCACCGCTTCATGGCACCTTCGAAATTGGCGTCTTGTACGATCTCCTGCAGGATCTCGTCGACATCGAGACTCTCGCGCTTGAATTCGGAATCCGTGCCGTGCAATCGCGCGAGCCGCAACACCTGGCTGATCAGAGCATCCAAGCGTTCGATTTCCCGCTCCAGACGATCCAGCTGGATTGCGGGATCCGTCATCGGTTGACGCGCGAGGCCGAGCGCCACACGCATGCGCGCGAGCGGCGAACGCAGCTCGTGCGAGATATCGCGCAGCAGTTGCGTCCGCGCACTGCGGGTCGCCTTGAGCTGATCGGCCATGGCGTCGAAATCGCGGGCCAACACGGCGAGTTCGTCCTTGCGACCATCCAGTCCGTCGCTGACCCGTACGTCCAACTTCTCCGACGCGACCGAACGCGCGCCTTCCTGCATGCGGCGTATCGGCGCACTCAGATGTTGCGCCAAGGACCAACTCGCGAGTGCGCTCACGATCAAGGCGATCGCAAGAACCG
>Ga0116231_10006488_pt1 | contig 22257 bp, 16 predicted proteins | sample S1TSphgellanicum_2_FD_89695 | JGI IMG/M metagenome (GOLD analysis project Ga0116231, IMG submission 89695) | Host-associated microbial communities from peat moss isolated from Minnesota, USA - S1T2_Fd - Sphagnum magellanicum MG | ecosystem: Host-associated > Plants > Peat moss > Unclassified...
TAATTAATTAACTTTTAATTTTTTCCCAACAATTAATTTTTTTTTCCCTATATTTTTTTTTTTTTTTTTTTTTTTTTTTTGCTAGTGTCTCCCTAGACTTTTCGTAAGTTTGTATGGAATAGATACGAATGTCATTCATCTACTTATATTGTTTAAACATTAATATTGCACACATTATTTAAACACAAATGTCATATGCTTATTCATATTATTTAAACATAGACGTTATATATTTATTTGTGTTGTTTAAACATGAAAGTTGTGCACACAACTTTTGTATTTAAATAATGCATGACATTTGTGTTTAAATAATATGAACTTATGAAATAATAAATTTCACACAGATTTGAAGCAAACCCATGAAACCTGTAATTTTGTGATGTATTGTTTTAAAATGGTAATTTCAAAAGAAAAATTTCAAAATCTATCAACTTTGGCATGTTTATTTCACAAAAATCCTTTGCATGAATGATATGCCCATCTCTTTGATTTGCGAAACATCAATTCTACCTTCACGTTACAATTATGTTTGTAAGACATCTCTTTTGTTTGCAAAACATTTATTTTAATTGCACATTATCAATTATGTGTGTAATGCCACACTGTGTTTGCTCACAATTGTATTTTTGAATTTCAACTTTCACATGTTCAAGAAAAAAAATTAGTTGTTTTGATTTCATGTTCATCATTTGCACATATGTGATTTGGATTACATTCATTTTTTAAATTGTCAAAATTGGGCACGATGTTTTTTGGGCCTTTCTCTTTCCAAGATGCCTTGGTGGGCCTTTTATTAGCCATTCACATTCCTTTACTTACATCATGAATGGGTCAATATCAAAGCCCTCCATACCTACCCTAATAATAGTCCAAAGGAAAAATCATTTAATCAAGTCTAGGGGGGGTTGTAAGTCAAACATCCAAAGAGAAAAAATGATTATTTTACTATAAGGTTGTAGAAATTAAAAAACTCATGTACTCATGAATCTAAAAATTAAAAAAGGTAGTAATCCTTAAATCTATTAAAATTTTAAAATCCATAATTCATGCGATTGTTACAAAAATGTTAAAATCTAGTCTACATGTACTCATGAATTTAGAACTAAATCTTTTAACAATTCCTCCATCCTTAGTTCAAGAACAATTCCAATGAATGTTGGTCATTGATATGTTATATATAAGAATAAGAAGAATGAAATATGTAAGTTAGGTGGTTTGTAAATTTTTAATCTAAATTCAGAAAAAAAAATCATGTGCAAGGTCTTCAAATTATGTTTAGGTCTTGAAATCTAGATAAATATAAAAATGATCTAGTCTAGGGGATTTGCAAGTCTTCAAATCCAAAGATATTATCATTTAGGCATCTATAGGACATTAAATGAAAGTCTTCATGTCAAGAACCTAGAGAGAATCCATAGTGTGTTTAAAGTGTTTTGGAGTTGAAATAAAATTAATGGCAAAATGAAAAATAAGTAATTTGGGTTTATATAAGCAAAACTCAAAAAGTTTGATGTTAGTGGTCAAGAAATCAAAAGAGGTAAGATTTGTAATGATCAAATCTAGAGGTTTCTTAAGGGTTTGTAAATAAGAATTTAAGAAAGATAGGGCTTAAGGACATGAAATCGAAAGGTTTAAATCTTGTAGGTGATCAAATTTAACATCACAAACTTCATGGGCCACGAATTAGTAATAATTGTTGTCTGATGTCTGTTATTTCATAGGTTCATATGGAATAGACATGGATGTCATTCATTTACTTATGTTATTTGAACATTGATATCATGCACATTGTTTAAACATAAACATCATATGCCCATTCGTATTATTTAAACACAGATGTTGTATGTCTATTTGTGTTGTTTACACACAAAAGTTGTGCACATGATTTCCATGTTTAAATAATGCACAACATTTGTGTTTAAACAATATGAACCTATGAAATAACAGATTTCGCACAAATTTGGAATGAACCCATGAAGCTTAAAGAAATCTATGATGAAAGAAACAAGGTCCGTGGTCATTGGAGATATATCATATTAGGCTTCATAATTAAAAAATTAAGAAATGCAGGGTTTGAAAATAGGAAATCAAAAGGTTTAAGGCTTATACATTAAATTTAAAGAAGTAAGGTTTAATAAAATTAAGAATTCAAGAGGTTTAGGGCATGTCAATCATCCAAAGAGGTTGGCTCATAGTATAAAAAATTAGATGATTAAGTTCAACCAAGTCAAAAATCAAGTGATTAGATTTATAGTTAAGAAATCAAGAAAGGTAAGGTTTGAGGTCAAAAATCAAGAGTTTTAAGGCATGTAGGTCATCAAATCCATAAATGAAAGCTTTAAGGATAATATATCAACAAGTTTAAGGTCTGTGAAATCAAAAAATCAAATGATCAAACTTTACAGTTAAAAAATCAAAAGAGGCAAACATTATGAGAATTTTGTCCACTAAAACTTCACTACCATTATGCTAAAATGTGATTTTTATGACTAGGACAGTTTGCAACTATAGCCCAAAATATTCATGTATGTAGTTATAAATGGACTTGAATTGAAATCATTTTGACAATTGTAATTATAATTGTGAGTATGTGTCTACAAATATGACTATAATTACAACTAAAGGTAATTATGACTACACAACTAATGTAATCATATTGAAATAATTAATTGACCTCATTTAACCAAGTTTTTAAAAGTTAAAATAGATATCAACATGGTCAAATTTGTATTGAAAGTCTAATTTAATTTAATTTAATCTTTTTTAGTAGTTTATTTTATTTAATTTAGTCTAATCTTAATTTAACTTAATTGGGTAAATGACATTACGTTCACCAAAAAAGGGTAGATGAAAGTCCATTTTTATAGTCCAAATCTAGTGATTTTTCAAAAATAACATTTAAATGATGTTGAAGTTCACACATTTTTCCATTTCCAAGTTCATACCACCATAATTTAAACTCTTTTTTAAAACCTCTAAAAATATGAGCTTTGAAAAAATCAATTTAGATATTGAAATGGACTTTACGAATTTGAAATTTTCATTTTAAATCTTAAAAATTTTGAGAGACTTTTTCTTGTTTGATTTTTTCATTTTAAGTGTTATTGTTGCAACCCTGGCCTTGGGCTCGTGACTAAGGCAAGGGCTTGCAAGAGTGTGGGACAAGAGGGAGGCCTGGGAATCACATCTTATACTCCTAAGAGTGTAGGAGAGTATGAGAGAATGAGCCTTCACACTCTCAAGTGAGCTCCCATTTGGGGAGCTGGAGTCCCGATAGACTCTCGAATCTTCAAGGAGCGATTGCAGGGGTCAAAACCCATTGGAGTGAAGAGTTTTTTACAACATCAAAAAGCTATTGAAACATAGATGTCTAAAATGGGCTTGCATGATCCATTTGGACATCTAAAACACAAGTTATGGCCAAAAGAAGGATCGGGAGTCAAATTGGCAGTTTGACTCCCAACCACTAAAAATCAAGAATCGACCCGATTTCCTTGTGTTCAGGTGGCGTGCCACATACCGTTGGAAAGCTCTTGACCAGGATATAACTTTGCTTTAGACCTCATCTCAATCAGAGATCTACACACAAAGTTATGGGGCCCCAAAGTTGCAGAAGTCCCGACTTTAGGAATTTTGAGACTCCCATTTGGGAGCCTCGAGACAAAATGCCATTTGGATGTGGGCCTCGTGGAGAGGCATAGAGTATACTATAAGGGGGAAGGTGGTGGCTTCCTCCAAATTTGGGTCGTGGTGAGTCTTGTGAATCCAAGTTTGCCCGTGGCTCGTCCTAGCACCAAAAGTGCTCCAACTATGCACTAACCAACTTGTTGTTTGGTTTTGTGAAGGTCCATGTGAGTGATTAGTTGCTTGTCATTCTCCTAATCCCATCCCGGAACTTTAGCACACCCCTCTACCCCCAAAGTGCTACGAGCCAGGGAACATGCCCCAACTCCGTACTCTTCCACTATTTTCACTTCAAATTCACCTTTGAGTCTATCAAGGAGCTTGGGGGCATGTCATTTTACATATTCAGATGATCATAGGTAATTTTCTTCAATTTCTTCAACCACATCAATATTGGTGTTTTCTTCCATTTCCCAATCTTCCACTGGTTCATAATGATCTAAAGATGTAGACTAATACACAAACCCGGGTTGTATACCTTTTGTAACATCCCTTCCTTAGCTAGTCACCGATTCTAAACCTGAGATTTCCTGTGGTTTATCAGGTACTACAGAAGTCCTTACTTCGTTTTGATTTCTATGACCTTGAACCACAAATTGGGCTTGAAAAGTATACTACATTTATTCATTCGAATGAATAGTCGACTACATCTCTCTCCATAGAGATCATTGTCTGGAACTGTGCCTTCTCTAAAAACCCCTAGTCCATACGTCCCATAGTACCACTTCTTGTGGTAGAAATAACTTGTGTTTTGCAAGCTTTTTTTTTGTTTTCAAAACTCATTTGTCCAACATCAAATTCAGATATGGGGTTTATATAAGCCTTGCATATTCCTCTCCATTTTCAAGATTGTCTTCTGTTTATCTTTTGGTGACTTGACGATTTGCCTTTAAGTCCAATTGTTATTATAAACTTTGGGTCACCATCTAATTCATCTTATTCACAATTTTTGTTTATAAAGTCTGTAGATCACTCTATAATCCTTACAATGTCAACTGCTTAGACCTTTAATACTTTTTAACATACCCTTCTAAATTCTAAATTGAAAAACAAAACCATTCATCTGAACACTTTCCTCTACAGTATAACAACAAAATTTGTAGAAAACCTTCATGTTATTGTAAAAACACTAAAACAATTTCCCTACAATATGGTCACCAAATGGTAGAAGTGAAATTTAATTCCTTCAAAATTATTCCACACTACTAAACAACATATTTGCACTTCACATGCATACATTCATTATTTTTACCTTGATTTTCATCACACTTAACTTTGCCATTCCTTAAAACACCATATTCATGATTATTTCATATAACCAAAATCTACCCTTCAAAATACATTGTAAAAAACTCTTAAACAAGATTACAATTCATTTCATCATATTATGATACTATAGAAAATTCACACAATAATATGAACACATAAATCACTGCGGAAGTCTATGCTTCTCTCTATTACTAAAACTTCATTAGAATTACAACAAAATTCCATATTCTATGGAAATGAAATCAAAACAACCAAATAAAATATGTGGTTTTCTACTACAAAATACCTAGAGTTATTCGTACTTTCCCCAATCTATGTGTTTAAAAATTCCTCCCTTTTCCCCAAACCTTCCCCCTTTGGGTAGTCCCAAGTCACATCATCATAATTCAAAACCAGCAAGAATTCAAAATTTAGACCAACAATGTTCCATGAGCAATCCTTGTCCTAAATGCCTTGTTCATCCAAACCATGTAATCATCCTAACCCCTTAACATGGGCTATAGTGTGCTTTCACCCATATCCCCAAATAGGGTATTATTTTCCTTCTAGGTTTTGGTATGGCTATGTAATACCCCTCTACGTTTCAATAAATATGTGATGGAGCCCAAATGATTTCTAATATACTTTAATAAGGGTATTACATGTGCATTGAATAATAATGGGCAAAAGGGTAAAAATGGGCTAATAGGAGCCAACAGCAACCTCTTGAATCACTATGACTAGTCTTGAGAAAATGATGTGGTAGCACTAGATTGGATGAAAAGTCCTTAGGTAGTGTTAAACAACGGTGCTTAAACATTGTTTGTACATTGTTTCACTATGTTAAAAACATTGGTTATGGGCTTTAAAATGTGCTAAAAGGTATTTTATATTTATTATATTACTTTCAAACTTTATTACATGTTAAATTAACATATTAGAAAAGGCTTCACATAAATACAACATATATTTTCAACATTAACTTAGTTTATGAAGCTTATGAAAATCAAAACAATGATAGGTTATGCAAAAATTCGGTCCTATTAGCTTGGTTTTACCCACAAGCAATACCCCTCCAATAGCTTGGACCAAAATAATTCAATCCTTGGTGTTTACATAATACCCTCATGAGGGTATTATTTTCCTTTTAGGTTTTATTAGGGATATGCAATACCTTTCTAAGATTCTTTATTTATGTTATGGAGCCAAAAGATATCTAATATACCCTAGTAAGGTTATTGCATGTGTATTGAGTAATTCTAGGCACAAGAAATACCCCTTCAATAGCTTGGACCAAAATAATTCAATCCATGGTGTTTACAGAATACCCTCGTGAGGGTATTGCTTTCCTTTTAAGCTTGAACTTTTAATTTTTGGGGGTAATTTTCGGTTTAAGTGCAAGATTAAAATCATTTTTTGATAAGAATATCAAGCATACAAATAAGAATATGTGAGAATGTGTTTTTAATTATTAACACAAGATGGTGTAAAATGCCTTAATATAAAAAAACATGGGTGCATGTGTTATAAGGGTGTGCAAAAAATGCCCAAGTCCATAATAACCCCACCCTAAAATGGGGAACATGTCATAATGGTAAATATGTGATTGCCTCAAAGATAAATTGCTACCTATTAAAGAGTCTTTTTATTCCCATTAAGGTTAGTCACTTTTGAATTTTCTAGCAATAAGTTCCTAAAATAGCAATAGGTACATGCAAACAACTAATAAAACTTGAATTAACTACAATCCTAAACTAACATGTACACAAATTACTCAAAGTTTAAAGGAAATTGGTTGAAAGAATAATTGATTCATGTTTTATAAATGAAGATTGAAACACATAATCAAAAGTGAAATCCAAAAGCTCTTTAACAGGTTTGTCCTCCTAGTTCTTATATTAGCTATTTCAAAATACAACAATCATGATTGACCATTATAAAGAATCACTAGCCAATACCTAGACTAATAGTCCAAAATTTCAAAAAATACACCTTGTTCAATTACTTGTTTAACTATAAATTCTACCAAATATAGGTTTTATAATTCACCTATTGGCTAACTTGTCAACCTATCTTCCTAACCCAGTAACATTACCTACCAAGTTTAGTAATTGGTTAGATTAGAACTACATGTTAAATTTAAAAACAGGTTAAAAAACCTGTTAGGTTTAACAACCTATTTACATTATCAACCTATTAAGTCACTTGTTACCAAATCTGGATAACATTATCCCCCTTTGAAATCTACATTTTGTTCTCAAAATGTTAGTTCAAAGTCCTAGGTTAGATTAGCCTTTTGTAATTGGTTGGCTGATGACTTCTTCAACAAGTTTAGCACCTACTATTTCCACAAGTTCAACTTGATTCAAAATTTGAAGATCGGTTAGCACTACAACCTTTTGTCAATCAGGTGTGTCTTCAAAGTGTTATGGGTGTTGTAAATACCTTTAAGGCATGCAGGGTACTTGATATTAAAGTAACTTCCTGACCTATACCTATTTAGTGTGGGGTTAGAACTACACTAATAGATATGAATTCCAAAAATTCTAATCTACTATCTGGTATGGTGAATGAAGGGTTAACAAGTTCAACCTATTTTTTATTAGATATTTCATTACCTTCCATAAGTTAAATAACAATAGTGGTCACTGGAACATGCATAATATAAGTCTGAACATGTAAGGGTATGATTTCTAAACATGTTCCACCTCTTAGTGGATTAACTAGTTTAGTAATAGGTTGTACCATAGATGGTGTTATTGGAACTTTATTGCTGATTCTAATTTCCATAGATACAAAACTCAAGGGTTCATACTTGAAATGAAGGAAAGTGGTTCAATAGGCATGCAACTCAAGCTGATAACTTTATTCATTTAAGTGAACCAACTCCATATTGTCTTGAATATGCTTTTCTATGAACTCCTAAACAGTTTGCCACCACTCTTGAACACTTGGGGTTTTTATATCCCAAGCCTTGGTTCTACACTTTAAGTAAGGTATTGTCCAACAATAACTCTTCAAATTCTTTCAACTTGTTGTTCATTCTAATAGGTACAATGGGGCTAGGTTTGTTCAATTGTACTTTGGTTGTTTCATATTGACCTTTTTAGTCTTGGATTTGAATAGTAAGACTTTATTTTTCCCTATTAAATTTTATGTGGGCAACTACCTGTTGTTCCTTGAGATCTTGACAAGTTAGCTCCAAACCGGTTATGATATCATGTTATTCCAAATTGGACTATTCCATTTTAGCATAATCTTGCATCATTTGCTCTAATTCAGCTTGGAGATGATTCAAATCATTATGGGTTTTCCAGTTGAGCTAGGTGGGTTCAACATATTTTTGCTGCAGGTTCTCAAATTAGTACGAAAGCAGGGTGTAATTCATTAACCTAAATCACTATGGGACTTTAAAAATGAAATAAGTTCATTGCAATTTAGTGATTTCACCTTGGTTAAAGTTATTTCACTATAATATCACATGTAAACATTGTGTTTCACTACTAGTTGACATAATTCACAATTATAATTTACTATGGTAAATAGGTTTATTGTTATGTTATTGTTTTAAATATCTTATGTTATTTTATGATATACCCTATATTATTTTAAGTTACCTTAGTTATTTTAATTTATATCCTAAATTATTATAAATTATATAGGCTAAACTATTATACGTTATTTTACCTTAAATTATTTTGTTTTAAATTAATATATGTTATTTCAAGTTATAATTTAAATTATTCAAGGTCATTTTACTTTATGTTATTATAAATTATTTTATCCTAAGTATAACAATTTAAAATAATTTAAAATAAAATATAATGACCTAAAATAAAATAACCACTAATAGCCATTAATAACCAGCAATAAAATAGTTACCAATAGCCATTAATAGCCAAAAATAGTTGAAAATAGCCATAAATAGCTATAAATAATGTAAGGTGACATAAGTTAGAACAATGAAAAATAGCCCTAGAATAGTTAAAAATAACCTAACATAAGTAATATTATTATATTAACAAAAATCTTATCCATTTATAAAATATATATTTTAAAATGGTCATTGAAATGTTATTGAATAGTGATATTCAAAAAACAAATTGTTCAAATGATTTTACATTTTCAAAAGGAATTAAATGTAATTATGTACATTATTGATAAAATAAATAAATAAATATAATCATTTCAGTTGGACAAAATCTTTATAAGACATGAAATTTCAAAGTTTATGTTTCTGTAATGTTTAAAATGAAATATTTAATAAATAGAATGCAATGTAATACATTATCACAATAAGTGTGCTAACTTAATGGTAGGGGTGTTTGCTTCCATCTTAGAGGTCAAGGGATCAAACCTCATAAATGGTGTATTTGTGGTCAACAGTGGTAAGTTGATCCAATATTTTCCTATGTAGTTCCCTAGAATAGTTGCCTATTTAGGTTGATTAAATGGCCTATGTACCTAAGCTAAGTTTTTAACCTAACATGTATCAATAATTCATAGGCTTAAATTCATGAAATTATCAATAATATTAAATATTACATTAAATATTTAATAACTTAAATATTTTTTTTTTCATGTTTTCTAATTAATTAACTAATGAATGAAATGGTTTGGTAAATTTGTATTTCACTAGTTATTAATGGACCAATTCACTCTCCGTAGCAACTAGTTTTTGTTCATTGGGGGTTTGACCAATTTCACCATGGTAAAAATGTCCAAATTCACTCAAAATCTAGTGGAACCCAGAGTGAACTAGGATGCATTTTGGTGTAGTGTCAGTTTTCCTAGTAGCTTATTCTGCCTTTTTCAACTTATTGAACAAGTTTTAGTTTTCATGTTAAACCTTATTTAATTGTCCTTTGACTGTGATTAGTTCTTTGTCATAGTTCTTCAACGTTTTCAGCATTGTTTCTAACTTTAGGCTACAAGTTTATAGGTGGTTGTGCGTCTCAGACAAGTTTTCTTTGATTTGCTCAAACTCAACTCTAAGGTTTGAAAGTTCTTATAATGTTCTTGACCAGGTTGTGGCATTTTGAGCAACTTCCTCTAAAAACATGTTAATCCATTTCAAAGTTTCTATGGAATGATTAGAAACTAGGATAAGTTGAAATAAAAAAAACTATGTGTTTTCCATTTGTATAGGTTCAACTACAAATTGAACAAGTTGAGATGATTTTGTAGTTACATCTGCAGGTTCTGTAATGAAAACTATAAGTTTAATAGACATAACAAGTTCAACTTGGATGTTGTTACTTACCTTATCCAAGTTGGGTTCAAGTTTTTCCTCAATGTTATCCTTCATAGTTGTTGCATCAAGTTCTTCTCCTCCCCTACCTCTAATTTCATTTGAACAAGTTCACTCCTCATCCTTTTTTGAATCATTATTGGTGATCCGAAAGTGGTCCTAGATTTCTTTTTTGGTGGTGAGGTAATAGGTTTAAATGAAACCTATCATTGTTGTGCAACCTTACACTCTTAGCTAGTTGGTGATACAGGTTCTTTTGGAGTTACTGTTCTCAATGAAGGCACATCAGATATAGGGAACCACTTCCTAAATAGAATAGAATGTTTAAGATAGGCCATGAATAATAATTATTTGTTTTGGTTTTGCTAGAAATTGAATTATTGATTACCTTCTTCTGACACTTGGTCCAACAAGTTAATCCAACGAGTAATTGGGTCAACATTATGGAACACTAATTAATGGGTTGCCCCCTATTGGTTAGGTTAAAAGTAATAACAATTCAGTTGCTAAAATAAACTAATTGGGTGAAAGCATGAATAAAGGGGACTATTTGGACTGATCACTTGTAATAATCATAGATTACATACAAATGTAGAATTTAAAATCATATTCAAAATTAACATTATCAAATTTTTAATTATTCATGTTATAGATTTTAATGGGAATCATCATAAAAAATTTGGATGAATTCTAAAAAGATTATGGACTCATAATGGACTTTTGAAATGATTACATTTGTCACACAAAGAAAATGAAAAATGTGCATTCAAAAAATACATCAAAGTAGTGTCAAAATATAAATTAAAAAAAAAATATCATCAAATGAAAAATTGATTAGTTAAGTGCATTGAAATTTTCCTAATATATAATTTTAATTTTTTAAAAATTTAAATGATGTGATTGTTATAAATTTTATCCTTGGTAGTCCATTTCACATTAAATTTTTTAATCTTTTGCATGGATTTTTTGATCAATCACATGTTTAGGGATATTCATAGGTTGGCTTATTAATATTTATTATTAAAAGCATAGGGGATAATTATAGGATTTATGGTTTGATAACTATTAAAATTGCAAAAAAATTGCTCATGTTAGATTATGGACTCTCAAATGCCACTTTTGAAACACCTAACCTTGCTTTCACCCAACCTCTCTCTTTGATAAAGAATTTACGAAATGGCTGAAAATCTCACATGAAATTCCTCTTTCATATACACTACACTCCATAGCTCATTTTCAACAAAAGCATGTGGACTTGTAATTCTTTTTAAAATGGTTTTGGTTTCTTCTAAAGTTTCATTTGTAGCATCTACTGCTCCTTTCTTGGAAATTCCAAGTTGTTCATGAATAAGTACTTGATTTTTGAAAATCTCTTGACCACATATTTGCCCTAAAATTCTTCCATCCTCCATTACTTCCCAAGTTCGTAAGAATTCTCGTGATAGGTCTTCTTTTGGCATTGTCCATTATAGGTTGAACAACCCCTCCAAACTAGTTCGTTTAGCCCATTTGAGTTCATTTGAATCCATTTTCATCCATTATAGCATCTTTTGGCTCTTTTTCACCTTAGACATTGGTTTCTTTTTAATAGGTTTCTCAATCTATTCTTCTCCAAGTGCTTTGCCTTTTCGCTTCATGATGTTTTTTGTTCCTAATTTTGGGTTTTGAGGAATAATGTTGGAAACAAGTTTTTTTTCAAAGAATTCTTGGAGAAACTCTTCTCCACTGCTCACAAGTTATTGTAGCTCCTTCTCTTCTATAGGTCTTGATATAGGAATTAATTGTGGTTGTCCTTCAACAAAAGGTTGATGTAATTCCTCGTCTTCCACAGGTCTTGATGCAAGAATTAATTATGATTGTTCTTCAACAACAGGTTGCTACAACTCCCCCTCTTCCACAAGTCTTGATGTAGAGATTGATTGTAATTGTTCCTTAATAGTAGGTTAATGTTTAATATCCACTTCTTCCTTTAAATATAAAATAACAATAACTTGTGGTGTTGGTTTTGTTGTAGAAGTAGTGGTTTTCCTTAGAAAGTTCAATGCTATTTCTAATTCTTCTTCCAACTCCCTACTTCTTTGTTCTTGGTCAAAAACCTTAGTCTCTTCTACTGTAGGTGTGCGTGAAGCAAGAAATTCTACATAAATCACTCTACTTAATTAAACTTGTTCCATTTTTTAATTTTTTTCAATCTATTCCTTCTTAAAATTTTCAACTTTTCTTTTAACCTCCTTCTCTCTTACTTCTTGTCTTAGCCTCTCTAAAACGCTCTCACTCATGGCCCCTATCAAGATGAAAAATTAAATGAAAACAAAAAAACATAATGAAAAATGCAACGATTCTTTATATTGTTACAAGTAAAAATGTCTCTATGGTTATGAATGGACACAACCGTTAGGGTTAGAAACTCTTGAAAGGTAGACATCAATAAGTGCCTTTCTAAACATGTCGTTTCAATCATTATTACCAACTACATCATTGTCCTAAACATGCACATTATGGTAATGATGAGCATGCGCATTTATTCCTTTAATACTTCTAGGTGTCAAATAATTACTAATTATTGGTTCAAATTCTATAGGTTGAAAACTTTCAAGTTCAATAGGTAGTGAATTAGGTTTTCTGGTTTGAATAGGTTCATTAGTGACTAGGTCATTTGGTTTGACCAATATACGTTACAAAGTTCCATCTTCAATGAACATGTATGGTTTCAACTTGTTATTGACAGCACTGGGTTAGGGTCAAACTTATCAATGGTGACAAAAAAAATTATATTACTAGGTAAACAATATTGTATCCTATAAGGCCCAAACCATCGTCTTTGAAATTTTGGAGGATGTTTGGAAACAACTCCTGGAAACCATAATGCATAGTCTCCAAATTTCATTTGGTTTCAATGAACTGGTTATGTGACCATGATGATATGTTTCACTGGTTAGAAGCAACTACATCCTGCACAATCAACTTGTTTTCATGTAGTTTCTTTAACTTACATAATCGACTAGTTAAACTTTAACAGGTTATGGATTTCTATTTTCACCAAATTTCGATGGTAACAAGTATTTTGTAAGTAATAATGGATGTAATCCATACACCAATTAAAATGGGTATGATTGGTTCCAACTTTGTAGGTGGTTCGATATGAAAATAAGATTGTGGATAGGTGCTCATCCTAATCATTTTTATTTTCATTAACCAATTTGGTTAGTAGGATTCCAAAAACCTTGTTTGTAGACTTAACCTATCCATTTCCTTGTGGATAATAAATAGTAGAATTGGTATGTCACATAATGAAATGGTCAATGAGGTACTTGATTGCATCATTAATAAAATGAGTACCTTGATTGGTCACAATGGTTAATGGACATCCAAATCTTGTAAGAATGTGTTCATATATAAACTTGGCTATTACTCTAGTAGTGTTGGTGTGGAATGCTCGAGCTTCCACCCACTTTGTTATGTAATCAGTGGCTATAAGAATGTATCGATTGCCTGACATTCTGCTTATAGGTTTAATAGGTTCAATAAAATCCAATTCCCATTTTTGAAATGGTTCTTTAAGTAATGTAGTAACCAATTTGGCTAAATTTTGGGTCAATAGGTTACCTATTCTTTGACATTGGTCATAGGTTCGATAATATCCATGAACGTTTTGATTCATCATCGGGCATTAATAACCAACATTCGAGATCTTTTACATAATGATATTAGAAGAGAAATGCCCTCCTTGCAGTGCCTCCATGTAATTCTTGCAAAAATGTGGAAACCTGTTTTAGTTATAAAACTTGATGAAACATGTTATCTTGTCCAAATCTATATATTATCCTTTTGAAGCACAAATGGTTTAATTCTTTGGGCTAAATATTGTCTTTGGGATGTTGTGAATATTTTTGGCATCACTCCTTCTAATAAGTATTCATACACACTCTATAACCACTCAATTGTAAGGTAAACATGTGAGCATCATAGGTTTGTCAAGTACTCCAATAAGTTGAGTCTGTGACGCATTCCCAAGTTCCTTAATGGACTCAAATGTGAGTCCAAACTGAAAACAATGGAAGATTAAGGAGTTGGGGCATGCTCCTTGGCTCGTAGCACTTTGAGGGGGTAGAGGGGCATGCTAGAGCTCCAGGATGGGATTAGGAAGAATGACAAACATCAACTACTCACACGGACCTGCACAAAACCAACACAAGAGGGTTAGTGCATAGTTAGAACACTTTTGGTGCTAAGACGAGCCATGGGCAACTTGGACTCACAAGAGTCACCATGGCCCGAACTTGGGGGAAGCCACCATTTTCCCCCTTATAGTATACTTTATGCCTCTCCATGAGGCCCAAATCCAAATGGTTTTTTGTCCCGAGACTCCCAAGTGAGAGTCCCGAAATTACCAAAGTTGGGACTCCCACTACTTTAGGGTCCAATAACTTTGTGTGAAGACCTCTGATTGAAATGAAATCTAAAACAAAGTTGTAGCCTCATTGAGAGCTTTGCAATGGTATGTCGCACGCCACTTGCACGTAAGGAAATTGGGTCGATTCTTGACTTTTAATGGTCGAAAATCAAATTGCCAATTTGACTCCCGGCCTTTTTTTTGGCCATAACTTGTGTTTCAAATGTCCAAATGGGTCATACGAGCCCATTTTAGACATCTATGTTTCAATAGATTTTCAATGGTATAAAGAACTTTTCAAGCCATTGGGTTTTGACCCTTGCAATCACTCTTTGAACATTTGGGAGTCCACCGGGACTCCACCTCCCAAAGTGGAAGCTTCTTTGAGAGTGTGAGGGTTCATTCCCTCACACTTTCCTTCACGCTCGGGCTTCCCTCTTGGCCCACAACCTTGCAAACCCTTGCCTTAGTCGAGAGCCCAAAGCTAGGGTTACAATAGTCTAATTGGGTAGTTTATTCAATGCATATACCATTATATGGGATCTACCAAGTTTATAATTTTTTTTGAAATCATACTCCAAAAACAATAAAAGCCATTCAGTTAACTTGTTAGATATCTATGGCTTGTTGACCAAATACACTAAAGCCATATGGTTCACATAAAATGTGAACTTGTTGCCTAATAGGTAATGCTTAAATTTGTGTAAGGCATAAACCATAGCTAAAGCCTTTCTTTTTGTAGTAATATAGTTTCTTTCAATAGAATTAAGTAATTTTGATGAATACTTAATAGGTTAATCTATTTTACCTATTGTGTTCTGGGCCAATATTGCCCTTACTACTAATTGAGATGCATCAATATAAACATGAAAGTCCAGTTCCTAGTTAGGACTAATAAGTATAAGAGCTTGAATGTACCAATTCTTGATATCCTCCCAAGTGATTTGACATTCAATAGTCCACTCAAACACTTCAACTTTTTTGAGTAACTTGGTGATTGGTGCCATAACAAAGGCAAAATTTCTGATGAAACATATGTAAAACTAGGCCATTCCATTGAAGACTTGAATCTCCTGGGGTGTTTTAAGCACTGACATTTTGACTAAAGCCTTTATTTTCTTAATATTAGGTGTGTTCCCCTCTTTAGAGCCTATGAATCCTAAAATAGGTCTAGAACATACCATAAATGCACATTTTTCTAGATTCAAACTAATGCCATATTCTCTACATTTAAAAAAACATTTTTTGAGTTTTTCCAAATGAGTGGACAAGTCATTAAAAACAATAAATTCATCTAGAAAGATCTTCATGAACACATCAATGTACTCATGGAAAGCTTTGGTGATTGCCCTTTGATAAGTAGGTGGTTAATTTTTGACCCCAAAAAACATTACAACCCATACAAAGGCCCCCCAATTAGTAACAAAGGCGGTTTTGTATTAGTTTTCCAGTGCTATGGAAATATGGGGGTATCCAAAAAAACCATCTAAAAATGTATAAACTTCATGTCCAGCTACAATGTTAATAACCTCATTAATAAAGGGTAATGAATATGGATCCTTTTTCGTAGCTGCATTAAGCTTTCTAAAGTCCACATGGATTTTTAGTTTCCCATTTTTCTTAGGCACTACAACTATAGGTGATAGCCAAGTAACCTTTTCAACAAGTTTAATAAAACCTATGCTAGGCAATTTGTTAATATCCTATTTGGCAATGGCTGCATAGTTAGGATTCAATCGGTACTTTGCTTGATGAATAGGTGGTATTAATGTGTTTAATTCAATCCGATGTTGAGCAACGTCAAATGGTATTTCTTTCAAATATTTGTAAGTTTAAGTAAAAATATCCTTCAACTCCTTTAACAATTCAATTAGTTGATTACCGATAATAGGTTCCAAATCTACACTAATTTTAACCTATTGCAAGTTTTTTTTAGAACCCAAATTGATTTTGGTCAATTGTTCTTCTTTAGTGATAGCCCATCTTATAATGTGAAGGTTTTGAACTCTGATTCAAGCAAGCATTTTGTCAATTTCCATTTTTCCTATTTCAGGTTTGAAAAACGTTTATGGTAAATGTTGTTGGAAAGTATCACGAGGTATAGCTATATCTTAACAAGTCGTACATGTATTAGTTTTACATGTATATTAGATGAAACAAGTGGCTCAAACACAATTTCAATAAGTTTAATAACCTATTCGACTAAATTCAAACATGTTGATGTAATCAATTTAATAGGTTGATTTGACCAAATTGATGTAGGAATAATTATGGTTTTCATTCAAAACAATCCTAGTTTTGTGACAAACATCAAATCCTCCTCTTCGTTAGATATTCTAAAATGGAAATCATAACAAACTAATGTTTTTGGATGTTTGGTTGGTGTTCCAAGTTTCTTAGTAATAGGTATGGTTCTAATTGTACTGGTTCCTTGTATAATGATAATGTTGTTGCCCCAATCATGAAACACTTTAACATCCCTTAGCCAAGGATGACCTAACAACATAAAGTAGTTGGAGTCTAACACACTACTCTAAATTACAATAAAAGTCACTCCATAAGGAATTCCAAGAACAAGAATTTTAAAATCCTTAATCAAACCTAAGGGTTTTGCAATGGTTTGATCAACCATACATAAGTTATAGGGTGAAGGTTTTGGTTTTGACAAACCTAACTGTACCTTCAACTTCTCCATAATAATATTAACTCCAGAACGACAATCTAGAAGCACAACTTCAATAAAGTTCTTCCCTATTTGAATTTGAATTACTACCATTTGATGATAAGTTTTGATGGTACCGAATTAAAAATGTAGCATTTGATATCAGGAATTGCCCACAATAGTTGTCCCAAGTTCAATGTATATTTGGTCTCCAAGACTTGTTTACTAATATCCTTTAGAATTTTTTATAAAATCTTCTCCGTAGTAACCTGTTCTAAAATGATAGGTTGTTGATTCATTTCAGTGGTTCAATTTCTTTCAACTAGTTGAGTTGTGGTAGGATTATTAGGCAATCCAACCCAATTATTCTGCAATGAACCTTTATTGATGGTAGTAGGTTGGTTTTCAACCCCACTACGTTGTAATTGTTTAACAATTTCAATGAACAAATCTCGTAGATGCTCTTCTTGTTGCCAATCTTCAACTCCTTTGGCTTTAACTGGCTCCCTCTCCTTGAACACTTGTTGTTCCGACTGCTGATTACAAGTGGTAATAACAACTACTACATTAACTAGCATGTTGTTGGTTTTAGGTAGTTTAGATGCTGTTGTGGCATTAAAATTAACAAGTTTAGTTCTAAACATATTTTGTACCTCATTTTTTCTAAGGCATTTTCCGGATCTATGTTTTACACTAGAATAAATTATACAAGGATAACAAACATGTATTTTTCCTGATTTAACAAGTTGGGTTTTAGTTCTTGTTACAAGTTTCTTAGATTTAACTATAACGGTTGGCACAATTGGTATCTTTTTTTGTTATGACAAGTTTCCATTGAATGATCAGTTTTACCACAATTGGTACAAGTCAATGCTGATTTAGCTATCACAACATGTATTACAAGTTTAACTTTTACATTAACTTCTGGTGTGGTTAATAGAACATTGTAACTCATACTAACAAATCTATTTTCCTCACACACTACAATAGTTTCTTTATGCTCAATTAAGGTATTTATTTTCATACCTATAGTTGTTAATCTTAGGTAAGGTGATAAACTTGCCCTGAAAACAATGGTGAGAAAAACATCTGTTACTCTAACTTGTAAACAATTAGTTAATTTCAACAAGCGTTCATAATAAACCTCAACACATTCTGTGATTTGTTATTGTATGTTTCACAATTACATATAGACCTCCTCATTGTTCTTCATTATTTTGAATCGTTTGCAAAATGCTTGTTCTAACTCTTCAAAAATGCAAATTTGGATGGTCTTGAACATAATTTCTTCCCCATTCAGAGATACTATCCCTGAAAGTAAAACCAAACAGGTTGATGATGTTAGATTCTACTATTTCACCATTAGTTTTAATGGCCTTTTTGAACACTTTGATGTGAACATCAGGATTAGTGTCTTTGACATAGGTTGGATATGTAACTTCCTGTATGGTAGTTTAGTTGCTAGTTCTAACATAGGTTGCACAACAGGTGGTTGATACCATGGTGGTATGAACATGCGCGGGTTAGGTGTTGGCCATCCAAAAGGTCCAACAGGTGGTTTGAAAGGTGGCTTTCTAGGTGGATCTCCTCTAGGTGAACTTCTTCTAGGTGAATCTCTAGGTTGTCTTCCATTCGCTAGTTAGTGATCATAACCTCTGGGTGTGTGAGTTGGTAAACTACTAATAATTTGTACAGTGGTTGGCACTGATGTAATAATAAGTTGTTGAACATGTTGTTTGTCCCTATTGGTCACTGGTTGAACCATTATGAGAAACTGATTTCTAACATAATATGGTATATATGTTGGTGGTACGACAAGTTGTTCAGTTACTGGGTGCACATTCCCAAGTACATAACTTGTATAATTCCTAAATATCGAAGAACAAGTCCTTTTGTTCCAATTTGATAAGCTGGATATAAACTAAGATCTAAAGGCACAAAAGGGGGTATGACATTATACCACATTGGGTATGTTGAAGTAGGTAACATAATGGTTTTACCTAGTATAATTGGTGTAATAGGTTGTGACTAGGTTGTTTAATAGCTAAGAAGTACAACTATATGACCTATATTAGGATTCATGGCTTGAATTCTTAATATAAACATATTGGGTACTACTATTGTAGTGATTGGAAGAATAGGTTGATGAGTATTCATCACCTCCTCCCTAAATAACTGTTTTAACCTATCATCAACAAATGGGCAGCCATTGAGTAGGTGTCCCATTTGATGACAATATGAGTAGGTCATAATTCCAGCACCTTGGTTTCCTCCTAAAACCAGTCTATGATATAATACTTACGATCATTCACCTGGACCAGGTATTGATCTTGTTGGTTAGGTGCCTTGTGGATAAGTGATTCCTTATCGAACAACTATGGGTGTTGCTCTAGGTTCAACAAGTTTTACATGTGGTATAGAAACTGACTGTTTAAACTATTTTCAGATGATGTGACAAAGTTGCTCCAACCTATTGAGTAGGTGAAGTTGTTCCATCTCTGAATTAGTGGGTACAAAATGAATGTTGGTGTGTGGTGGTTGGTTTTGAAAACTAATAAATGTTGTAATTGGTGTAAATGCACTGGTTTTGGGTTGATTGTAACTTGGGGTTGTAGATCACCATGGTTTTCGTACAAATACAACTTCATCAAACAATTGAACAAGTTTATGATTGTCGCCATTATAAACACTCATTACCCTTGGTTGGGTTGTTGTTCATGGTGTTTCTTGATGAGTGGTTGAGAATGTTATTGGGTTTTTCCACACAACCGGTTTTGCTACATTTTGGTGTTATTCATTGACTTCTCCCTTCTATGTTGCATCCATATTTGGTGCATTCACAGGTTCATCTCCCATATGTTGCACTTGCTATTCATTTTGTTCTTGTGCATGTTCCTGGACATGTTGATATCTAACCTATTCTAGCTATTTTCTAAGACTTTTAGTAACTATTTTTGACATTTTTTGAAATCAACAAGTTCTAAGAAAGCCCTTGCATTATTTTGAACATAAGATTATTTTTCCAAATCGACCTTTACCAACAATTAGAAGTTTGTATTTTATTTTATTTATAGATTGGGCACCTATTTTTTTTGAAAACTTTACATTAACCTCACCCTATTCCTAATGTTTTCAAACTAAATCAAAATGAGAAATTTGAATCCTAAAGTTTACAAAAAACAAGCAAACATATAACAAATCAAAATTTTAAGCATGATTGTTTATCAAACCTGGTCTACTAAAACTACTAAATCAAACTAGAAATTCTAAACATGATTGCTTCTAAATTCTAAACCACTACATGGTCGCCAAATGTTAATGGGTTTTTCTATTCCCATTAAGGTTGGTCACTTCTAAATTTTCTAACAAGTTTTTAAAACAACTACATGTACATGTAAACAATTAATAAAACTTGAATTAACTACAATCCTAAACTAACATGTACACAAATTGCTCAAAGCTTAAAGGGAATTGGTTAAAAGAAGAATTGATTCATGTTTCATAAATGACAATTGAAACACATAATCAAAATTGAAATCCAAAAGCTTTTCAATAGGTTTGTCCTCCTACTTTTTGTACTAGTTATTTCAAAATATAATAGTCATGACTAACCATTATAAATAGTTATTAGATAGTACCTAGATTAATAATCCAAAATTTCAAAAAATACACCTTACTTAACTACCTATTCAACTATTAATTTGCCAAATATAGGTTCTACAATCACTTGTTGGCTAACTTGTCAACCTATCTTCCTAACCTAGTAATATTACCTACCAGGTTTAATAGTTAGTTAGATTAGTACTACAAGTTAAAACACTTGTTAGGTTTAACAACCTATTTACATTATCAACCTATTAAGTCACCTATCACCAAATCTAGGTAACATTACCCTAAATCCTAAAGACCAACAATAACACCTTAATCAAAACTGGTATAACCTATGGGCTATCTATGTCACTATTGTAGGGGCATGGGATCCCATGGGCCCTTCTGTACCGCACTAATGCAACCTTTACATCATGGGCATGTCATCACGTGAATACCTCGCGGTTGGCCAATGGTGCATCCATAACATCAATCATAAACACCTCCCTAGTGGTGCCTTGAAGCCTAAAACAAACAACACAATACTATAAGTATTGCATATGAAATTGAAAACATGAAATTCAAATAAAATTGAATATGGCATTGTTAGAAACTTATTAACCATGAATCATTTATGAATCATGGTATTACATAAGAAGGCCAATCTCCTTATGCCACACCGTTTTATTGGATGTGAATTTCTAGTCGCACTCCATCCAAAAGCCTTTGAATGCCTTTGCATATGTGGCTTGAGTCGCTTGAATGATAACTACAAGGTCCTCATTGCGTTCCAACTTGGCCTTTCATGTCGAAAAGGATGGACCCACACCCCATACAATCATGCCAAGAAGTTGAATAATGTGGCTAGAAGCTAGCCTCACAAGTGCGGGCTTAAAAATTTTAGGTGTGTATTGCAAATCATTTTGGAACCTATCCCACTGTAGGAGTGCATGCCTCCAAGCTCGAACAATGGCGTTTTATTCATTGTGACAAAAATGAGCCAAGGGGTTGTTCAAGACCCACATATTCATGGTCGCATGATCTTGAACCTTCGGGCTTTCTTCCCAAATAGATGGGTGTCTGGGCTTACTTGGCTCCATAACCACATTATGGTGTGTTTGTAAATGGCATACCAAATTGTACTTGGCCATATAGAATGTGTCATACCCATCAACCCTACAAGCAAATTTGGGCCCATCCCTTGCCCAATGGACACCTTATATGGCAATCGGGGGAGGGGTAATCACATCTAAAACCAAAAAAAAAAAAAAAAAAAAAAAAAAAAAAAAAAAAAAATATGAAAAAAAGATAACAAAAAAAAAAAAAGAAAAAAAAAAAAAAAAAAAAAAAAAAAAATAAAAAGAAAGAAGGAAAATGAAAAATTAGGGAAGGGGAAAAGGAGAGATAAAAAAACCAAACACACAACAACCA
>Ga0116231_10006489_pt1 | contig 22257 bp, 16 predicted proteins | sample S1TSphgellanicum_2_FD_89695 | JGI IMG/M metagenome (GOLD analysis project Ga0116231, IMG submission 89695) | Host-associated microbial communities from peat moss isolated from Minnesota, USA - S1T2_Fd - Sphagnum magellanicum MG | ecosystem: Host-associated > Plants > Peat moss > Unclassified...
CTCAGCTCAGCTCAGCTGCTGATAGGCGAGATGGGTTTGTTTGGTTGAGGTGGGTTGCTATTTGTAGTCTCTAACCTTTTGCAGTTCCTAGTTTTATTTTGATGTGCGAGGTTGGAAAAAAAAGTAAATAACTAATCTTGGATGTGAGAAATACTGTTTGCAGGGCCACATATTGAGCATGGAGGGTGGAGCAATGTGATGACCTCCCAAAACACTTTGCATTGCCAAATGCCATGAACAAATGACAATTGGAAGTACGTACTTACTGGGATGCAGCTTGGGTCCACACACGCACACAATATATATATATATGTATATATGTAAGTTTATACAATTTTTTTGTAAAGTGATGATAAATTGTTGTAGTGGGTTTGATTGCATCCTGTCAATCAAGCCTGGCTTTTGCAGGGGGGTTGATACTACTATGCCAACAATTGTAGAAACACTAGCAATTGGAAAAATGTAGGCATCATTGTTGAGGGGATTTTCATGAGTGCACTTTGCAGAGCTCCTGTGCAACACATGTGCTGTTTGAGCACCATTTCAAATCCCCTGGCAGGAGGTTGGCATTAGGTTTGATCTCTTCTTGTTTGCTCAGAGATCCATTGGGTTCACATGGCTAGTAAGGCAGGCCTGGAATGTGTGTGTGTGTGTGTGTGTGTGTATAGCTTTCTATCATTCATGCTTTCTCCTTTCCTGGAAAGTGAAGAAGTTTTGGGTTTCATTTTCCTCATTGGCAAAGACAACTAATGAGGGTTATTGCATGTGGCTAGTTTACTGAACAAAATGGGAATTTCACCCTATAACCATCCATTGTTTTTTCTTTGAAAAAAAAATTTCCCCGAAAAAGCAAATTGGGAAATTTTGGTTTTTCTTTTTAATGTAACTAAAAAATTTCTAATTTTTTTTTGGGAATAAAAAAGATTTGCCAAATTTTCAACATCACAAAATTGAAAAATAAAATAAAAATAAAAACCTGTACCCATTAGTTCTAACTTACAATGATGGTGTTGAACAGTCCCATTTAAACAGAGAATGGTCTGTCTCTCACCATAATTGTTTGGTGTCTTTGCAGCCTTGGTATGGATCTTAGAAGGTCACCAATAATACCAATAACACCCAATAATGTAGTCAATATAAGGTGGCCTTAACTTTAGAGTTCACATGAAATTTATAGTGGGTCCACCATGTCTAGAGACCTTGTTGAACTAAGCAAAAAATTATATAATTGAGAGTAGTACTCTAAAACACCAAATATCAAACAGCTCAAGGGGTCTTTAATATGGCTAGGCTAGTACACAAGTGTAAAAAGCTTCTTTTTGCCCTTTTTGCTTGGGCTCATTCACAACTTACAATCTAACATTTACCCTATAACATGTAGTACATGACATGAGCTTTTTATATAACATGCCATGCCTTTTTCCCATTTGACAATTTGAAAAAATTTCCCACCACCTACCCCCATCAAAGTAGCCTTATTCCATAGTACTACCTGGGTTGGTTTGGTAGGAAGGTGCCTAATAATTTTATTTATTTATCATTAGATAATAATAATAATTCACAATTTTGACACTATTCTAAATAATGAACATAGTGTGTTTTGAGAGTATTTTTCAGAATTTTTGGTGAATCTAAAAACAATTAATTAGTGCCTAACCGGCCTAGGTATTACGGTAGCTTGAAAAAAGTAGTGTGCAAAGTTTCTTCTCCTCAATCACTTGTGGGAACATTCCAAGAAATGATTGCTTGAGGCACAATGCGGAGGTCAAAGGAGGAGTTCATCCCAAGCACCATGTGAGGAAGCATGCGCCATGGGAAGGTCAAAGGAGGAGTCCATCCCAAACATCATGGGAGGAAGCATGCACCATGAGAGATAGAAAACAAGCATAGTGTGTTCCTTGCACTTTTAATATTTCAAGATATGCACACTTTCAATGGTGGTTGTTGTCAAATGTTTCACTCTTTCAAAATTTGTAGGGTCAAAAAAGGGGGCTAAACTCAGGGATCAATTAACTAGAGTATTGATTTAAAAACATTATATGATTATTTTCGTATCATAGGACTTGGAGTATGGCTACCATGGAGTAGCGCCTAGTTTATGAGGAAACTCTTGATCAAGGTTGTGAATGTTGGATTGTGGACTCAAAAAAGTCTAGTGGTTGCTAGACACTTTAGGGTTTTGAGCTTTTGACGAAGTTTATTAGTGATGGTGACTTTTGGAGTTGGCCTTTGCATTCATAAAGGACATTGACGATGGTGGTTCTGTATTGTGTGAAGTGCTTTAATGATGTTGCAAGCATAATTGTGGTTTCTCTTAATGGTTGGTGGTGTGACTAAAAATTTGGCAATGACATTGGCATCGAGAAGATGGCAATGCAAATAAAGTTAAGGGAGACAAGATAAATGGCATGAAGGAAGAGGCGACTAGGGATATAATTGAACATATTTGTGTGTGAATGTGTCTAGAAATGAACGTTTTGATCTTTTCATTTATGCATATCATTTGAAGCTCATGGTTTGGTATCTTTTTTTTTTACTACGCAAGATGTTTGATTAGGATAGGAACAAATGTAGATGATTATAAGTTGTTTTCCTTAATAGTGGCATGAAGGATGGAGAATCTAGGTTCATGATCTGTGAGGTCCCAATTATTGTCAAGAAAACATAAGTGTGTTGTGGGGTTTGGGGTAGTTGCCATTATGTTGGTGTGTGCTTATTTATGTGTTTGTGAGTTTAAGGATTAAATTTGTTTTGTCAAGGCATGGGGTTGTTTGGGATATTGTGTGTGAAAAGGGTACATGAGAATCTAGTGCATAATTGTAATAAAATAGACAAATTTGGGGTTTGGGATTAAAAGAAGAACATTTAGAAAGAGAATATGGGCAAAAACTTATGTTTTGTGAAATGAACTTGAAAGGGGTTTGGCAAAAGTGAGATGTTATTTGAATAAGAAAAATAAAGAGGTGGACAGTAGAACATCTCATTCATCTCAACGTGGAAAGTTTATTGTGTGCATAGTTGTCTACATGTTATTTGACATTTTGACATTCCTATTATTGTAGCCTTGAAATACAGGTTGTTGATAGATAGTGGTGTAATTAAGTTTTTTTGTAACTAGACAATGTATTAAACTCAACAAAATAAAGACACCAAGTCTTTATTTAATGTGATAATGTTGTCTACATGATTTTTTATTCATTTTGTTAGGTTTCAAGTCCCTTCCTTTTTAGGTCATAGGAACATGTTTTAAAGGCAATTAGCCATGTTAGAAAGTGGTGGGTAGTTTGTGTGGTTTTCGTCCCTATCTTTTGAGTTGAAAGGGACTGGGAAAGGGATTACTTGAGGGCAAGGAACACAAGGCATTCAAATGTGACTAGATTTTAACAATTTTGTAAAAAGAAAATGAATTGGTGGGTAAGTGACCGCATGCTAGATAAATTTTTTTTGTGTCACATTGGTAATTTTTATAAAGGTAAAGGTATTTGCTTGGTGTAATACAAATTGGAATATGGATTGAAATATTTGTAAAGGATTCATATCTACTAATCTACTATACTTTAACAATTTGTTTTGGAAAATTCATGATACAGTATTGTCATTTAATATAATATGAACATTTCAAATGATGTAACAAACTCAATAACAATTTTTAATATATGATTATGGACTCAAAGTGCTTTCATGTAACACACATTTTAGCAAGTATTTTAGCATGGATTATGCACTGATGACATTGATATGAAAAAAGGGTTTTGGAAAGATGGTGAACACCAAAATATTGATAAGTATGCTAAATTATTCATTGATTTAGATAATTTAAATGTTGATTTTCAAACTATAAAATTTTATAACATTAAAGTAAGGTGAACAAAATTCTTCCAATGACACCTTGAGGTGAAAGCATCTTTGGGTGGTAACATTAGGAATCACTTTGCCAAAATAAAAGAAAAGTTTGGACCCAATTAAATTCCACAAAATTATTTAATGTTTTTCCATTAACTTGCACCATGTGGGCCATGTCTCCCCTTACACACATGGTTATGAAAAATCATAAACATCTGAACACCTATACAATGTATTGGCATTTTAAGGAATTTGATTTTAAGTGTGGTTGCACCTACACAACATTTTTCTCTTATTTATTTAATTTCATGCAAAGGAAAGTGCCCTTAATTGGTCATTGAAACAATAAAAGGTGAAAATAGTTATTATTTTTGTTCATGACATCAATGCCTTTTAGGGTTTTTTTTTTCCAACCTTTAAAAGTTGACAATTAAATAATAAATGTCCCAATCAAATAGCTATTTAAATAAATAAATAAAAAGGCATTTTAGGTATTCCTAGAAATCAAAGGTCAAGAATAAATGGATAAAATTTGGTGTTCCTAACCAAAGGAACCACTCATGTTACATACTTGGAATATTTTCCTTATGCATTCATTGTCCATGCCAAAATTTGATTTTTTGTTGATGTAATTAAAATTTCAAATACTATAAGACATGGGGATTGTACTCCTAAAAAATCTAGCGAAACCCTTTCTTAAATGTGTCTTTCATTGTCATGAAGTTTGATGGGACAAACTAATTGCAAATGTGATGGACTAGTGTTACTACCCAAGGATGTTTTCATCCCTTGGCATGTGGAGTTGATGATTCAAATTATACATATTAATATGCAATTTTTTGGAATCCACCACATGTGCCAAAACTTAAGGTGGTTCATATTACTTTTCAATATTACACAAGTTCATGTTACAATATTTTGAAACACATCATGAAATTAAATTTTTTCATTTGTCAATTCTAATTTTGTTCAAACTTCATCATTACATGCACAATCCTATTTTTCAACGTTGGTTTTAATTTTGAAATATTTCCAACTATATGTACATATGAGAAATCACTTTTAAGTTCAAGTTGCAAAACTAATTTCAAAATATATTACATTATTTGGGAATAGGTTATTAAATGTGATTTAATCTTGTTCAAAATTGATATGAGGTCACTACATGCATAAGGTCATAAATATCCTTGGGTGGACCAACTAAAAATGTCACATCTTCATTTTTTGGACCCATCAAAGTTTATAAAATATAGAGAACACTTAAATGAGGCTCTCAATACAAGTTTTTAATGAATACAATTAACTAGGTTGTATAGACTTTGAAACTCTAATGATATAAATATTGAATTTTATTTTGATGTTCCTAATCATTGCATTTAGAAAAAGTTTTAGGAATGTAATAATTTTTACATTCTTTGAGCTTTTTTTTTGTCAAGAATAGAAGTTTGAAACATGCTTTTACTTTTTGTTTTTAGAGGATACAATTTTCAAATGTACCTTAGAAGGTGTTATATTTTAATTAATAAATAAATTAAATGTAATTTTTAATGAATTTTCAAAGCTTAGAAATGTGGGTCTAAAAAAGGCCATTGCAATTAGGAATTTTTTTGGTAATAATTCCCATTTAAAAAATTCCAATGAACATTGAAGGCCATCTATTTTGACATGCATTTAATAATAATTTTTAAAAAAATTATGTTTAAAAGAAAATAGGCTAGGTATATGGCTAGGAATATGGCTAGTTTTATTACTTTTTCCATTCCTTGAGTTGGTTTTTAGTGGTCCACCCAAGGATAGACATACTTATGGTCACAACATTATTTTATTTTATCTTTTAAAACTTTCAAGTTGATCAAGTTGTACATGTGTGAGGAATCACATTATGAACATCATGTTGAAAAACTAATTTACGAATAATACATTACAACATGTGATTTTTTCACACCTTAATTCTAATTTTCTTATGACATAATAATGTGAAGATTTAATTATATGTGCTTGTCTGAGGATAAGTTTGGTAGAGTTGATTTATTAATATTCATTGTGTGTGCATGTGAAGGTAGTTCATTGGATGTGCATGTTAGACTATGTTATAATGTTGTTAAACACAACTATTCAAATCTTGCCAAATTTTGAATGCCTTATGTTCCTTTCTTTCAAAAACCTCCTTTCCCAATCCTTTTCAATTCAAAAAGTAGGCATGAAAACCATATAAACTACGCAGCCCTTTTCAACATGGTTAATATCCTTAAAACAACTTATTAGAACTAAATATCTTGCCCATGTTATATCATTTGGGGCAATATGACCTCTTTTGTGAGGATCATAATGAAAAGTTTTATTTCTATTGTTTGGATGTGATTTTGAAAAACTTGTAGAATTTGCAAAATTGGTAAGAATAAGGATGAAAATTTCAAAAATCTTTTGATTTTTTTTTCCTAGAAATTTTATTTTGATTATTTGTGAAGAGAGAGGATGATTTACTTATAGATGAAGTAGGTTGATCAAATTGATGCATGCTAGTCTCTTGTAGTATTTTGTTAGTCAAGCTTTGTTAGTGTTTGGTTTGATGGTGTTCCTTATGTTATGATGAATGGGTGCCATGAAGTTGGAAATACTATAACAAAAACATACAATTTTGGGATTCAATAAAAAGTAAGACCAACAAGGGTTATCTCATTTAAAGTGTGTTCCCATTCTTTGAAAAAATCACATATAGATGGAAATATCATGGAGAGGGTAATTGACATTATCCTTGATGAATTAATGTTTGTGCTACCATATGGTAAATTGTTCATATGTGGTGTTCAAGTTATCACAAACTTCTTTCGAAATTTGCAATGTTCTAATTAATTGTATTTGTTAATCATTGCAACGCATGATCAAGTCATAACATGTTTTGGAATATTTTAGTTTCCATGTTGCTTGTAAAGTAGAATATATGAATTCTGAACAACTCTTTCAAACGCATGATGCAAGGTGCACCAATTAAATAAGTTGTAGTTACTTCAACTAATTTGAAAAAATCACTCTAAATCTTTTGATGTAGCTTTTCATTTAATATGGAACTATGAGGACACACCTTAAGGGTTCAATTTTTTTTGTTTTACTTGTGGCATAAAATGGGGGAATAAAACTTCCTTGTTTTTTTTTATTTAATTTTTCACTTGGTCATGTGGGGGGGAGGGGGCTAGAAATGTCTTTGAGATGAATGATGGGTGGACCATTATGGATGAGCCATTATATGTGGAAAAGCTAATATACCCACAACCCTTGACCAACTTTGACCTATTAATTGGATATGGTTAACTTATTTTCTTCCCATTGCCTATGTTTTTGTCTTAACTTGGGTGACTTTCCTCACATGAAGCTGTGTCAACAAAAAAATAGCAAAACATGATTTGAATATGGGGTCAATTTGAGATACTTGTTCAAACTTTGTATATGAAGGTTGTGAATTCATCACATAAGTGATATTTGAAAACTTCATCCATTCTTTTACCCAATGTTTGACTTCCACTAAACCTCAAGACACCTAACATGAAAAAATACACAATAATATAGATTTTGCAGTCTAGTCTTAATCCCTTGCCCAAATTCTTGAAAAACAACACCACCATGTCCATTTGTAGAACCTTTTAATAATGGAAAACACCTTAACAAAGCCCAAACAAAAAAAATTGAAAATTGAAATTGTCTACCAAATATTTTGTAAAGCCTTATAATTTCCATGCTTAAAAATATTCACTTGGACACCAACATTTTCAATAGCATTTCATTGGTAACATTTAAACCCATTTGAAACAAATGTCAAATTGAGTTGACCAAAGAAAAGTTGAATTAAATTGTCTTGGTATTAGGTTATCATCGCTAGAAGGGTGAAAGCACAATAAAATGAATAATTTTTTTAGCAAGTGGCTTTCTAGATTTGAAAATTAAGTAAAACATATCTATAAATCCCATCATGAAATTATTACACATGAAGATAATTTTTTAATTTATTATTGTGTATTAATTTTCAAATCTTACATATTTCAATATCTTTTGAAGAATTTTAAAAATTATACAAGTAGATGTGAAATTTAATTTTTGTCTAGTGTGAACTTTTGTTTCAAATATTTTTCATGTACATTTCATTGAGTATTTTGTGTTGAAAGCTCTTTGAGTGTAAATTTACCATTGATTTTTTAGAATTTTTTAGTTTATTTTAGAACTTATTTGTTCGTTGTTCTTGGAAGTAGATTTTTATAAGTGTAATAGAGGGCATGAAAGGTTTTCTATTTTACTTTTTCCCATTTTAATGCTACTATATTATTTTCAAATGCACGTTACATGATAAAATGAACAATTTTTTTTTTTGGGTCTGTTTTATCATGCTTCCATTGATCATTCATAGTTTCATCGGTGAAGACAAAGGCAATATTATGTATTTTGACAAATGAGTGGTAGAAGTTATAATAAGACAACATGCATAATTGCCTTCATGTATTGAAAAGACACTATTGGAAAGAACAAGTTTCGAGTTTGTTATGGGAAATTAGGTTCAAGGTTTTGGATTATGATGAATTCTTCTAGGTTAAAAACTTTTATTCCCAATTTTGCTAAAAAAAAAAGGTGGGGGAGGGGGGGTGGGGTGGAACAACCTATTCAAATCAACAAACTCCTAAATTGAATAATAATAGGTAGTAATCTTGCCTTTCCACATTTTGTGTCAACACTACCTTGGCATTCCTACAAATCCATCCACCTTTATTGGGAGAAAGATGTGCAAGACCACCAAGGGCATCAATGGACTATCATAGCCTAGGGTCAGTTTCCACATTAACAAAACAATTTTTTTTTTTCAAAAAATGAATTCATTTTTTAAATTTGAAATTATTATTTCTTCCAACATCTATTATAATATTGTGATATGAGTAATGAAATTATTATGAGTATAGCCTTTGATAATTATGATGATTTTCAACATGTCAACTTCATATTCTCACAAAATTTCATTTCCCTATTTTGAAGATTATTTAATGACAAAACTGATCTTAGGGTAAGGTAGTGAGGAAAACAACAGTTGGGATGACCCCTTGTTGGTATTCTTGATCCCAACATTTGCATGGTAGAAGGTGTGGACAATGGTTGTTTTTGTGGAAGTTGTCATTGAACATGATTTTGGGAATGCCCCCCATGCATGGGCTTTACCCATTGCAAATCAAATGTCACAATTCTTCCCTTCTACTGAAAATCATACATTTGACAAATGCTCCATCCCTTCAAATAAATTTTTAGAAAATGTTGATAGGTATAAGATTAAATGCACATAATTTGAAATTTTGTCTCTAACTTGAAAAAAAGGGGTTTTTAAATGACAAAAGGGTTTTGATAGTCATTTTAGAAGCATAGGTTAACAAAATCCATGACCTTGCATGGAATTATGTCGAGATTTTTGTGATTTCATAAATACAAATGAACCATTGAATATATCAAGATAACAAGGGATTGATTCCCAAGTGGAGGGCCAAAGTTTTTTGAAAGTTTAAAACATATTTCAATCCCTTGTGTGCAAATCAATTGTGTTTTGTGCCTCACTTCCATGGATTATTTTTGCAATATTGTTTTAACTTTGAGAATGAATTGAACACAAAATTAAGCTCATTCCTGGTTGGGGTTTCAAAAAAAAGGAAAAGGACACCATCATTTTTTAAAATAGTTTTTACATAGATCACATATATGGGACAAACTTAAATGAGAAAGTTTGAATATCTAAATTGAGATAATTCATGTGGCAGTGATGATTTTCACATGGATACATCATTTTTCATAATTTTTAATTCAATTTTAAAAAATGAAAAAAATGTTTAACTAAGCAAATTGATTTCTTTTGCATGATTTTTTTGACATGTAACCCACATTTTGGATACCAATTTCAAGCCCAATGAATTAAAAAAGAAATCAACCAAATGGCCAAAAAGAAAGTCCATTTCATTGTAACCTTACATAATGAATTATCACTAGAAGAAAAAGGCCAATATGTGACCAACACATTTACACTTAATTGCGACTATAAAATTTTTGCCCTTTACGACTAGTGTGACATCATGTTCACATTGAATGAGTCACCTACAATTAGCTTTTGATTAATTTGTAATTAAATTGGTTTACATCTATATATGTGTTGGATTTAACATCCAAGAGTAACCATTTAAAGTCCCATTGGTTGTAAGCGAAGTGCTGTTTAATCACAATCAACATATGTCTATATACATCAATTATAATAATAATTTGATTTATGATTAAACTTAATATTGATAGTATTTTTATTGTAATTAAAGTCATTGAGATGATTATTGTAATTGTATTGATTTCATTACATTAAATTATTTATAATTTCAAATAAAGTAAACATATTCCAAAATAGAGTATTATAATAAATAAAATATATTTTAATAACAATAAAATTACTGTAATAAATATATAATTATTATAAAATCATAATAATTACTATTTATACATTAATTATAATATACACATAATTTATAATTCAGCTTAATTATTCATAATTAAAATTTTTAACATTTAAAAAATTAAAATATTTCCATTTTAAATTAAATGAATTAATTTAATTTTTATAATTGTAAAAATTACATTCCCATATACTAGAATATTTAATTATATACTTAAAATATATAACTGTTATTATGTCATAAAATTTTAAAATAATTTTACTGCAAATTTAAAATATTTATAATAAATTAATTTACTTATTAAATATTATTCCTTATGTAAAATGAATAATTAATATTAAAAAAAATAAAATTTCACATTAATTAAAATGATAAATGATAAATGATAAATGTAATTATATAGTAATTACAGTAATTATTTTAATGTTACTTTTTAAATAAATAATTTGTGTAGGGATTTATTTTTAAATAAAAATTATTAGTTCATTATTTTTAATTTGAAAATAAATATTTTTAATACTTATGTTTAAGTATAATACATAAGTTAATTTTACATTAATTATATTATTTATAATTCGACCGGATTTTTAAAAGTAAGGAAATATTTTTAAATATTTAAATTATTTATTGATCTATGAGTTATGTATTGACAAGTTGTGAATAACTAGATAACTAGTTAGTTAAATATTAGGAAGTTATTAGTTATTTAAATAGTTGATAATGAATACTAATATTTGTAGTGTATAATTTATATTTTAAATGTATGTTAAATTTAATCAGTATTAATTAAATGATTATTTAATTATTTAATGAACCATTTACTTGAATGTTTAAAAATTTAAAAACTAGAAAAAACGCATGAGGAAAGTTTTTAAGTTTCAACTTAGTTTGCGAAGAAGTTGCAACTTTAAAACTTATCAAATATTGTTTGTTATCCATTCTTAGTTTGAACACTATATAAACAAAGGGTGTGGTCATTTAATTTCACATTAAAAAATGTGTGCACATGGGATGAACCATTTCAAAGGCTTAATCCAAAACAAAAAGAAAAATTATGCATAATTTTAAACTACCTACCTCCCTAATTTACTTATCCACCTACTTAAGTAGGTGCTTAGTTTGACTTACCTACCAAAATACTTACCTACGTATTTAACCTAGGAAGGTAAGACTTACTTACCCACCTTTTTACCTAAGTAAGTAGATAAGTATTTAGTTTAAGTTTGTAAGCACTTACTTGTGTACCTAATTACCTAAGTACCTACCAACCTAATATTAGAATTTTATATTAAATTCATTTTTAAATGCCACATGTCATAATATAAATCATTCATGCATGTGAATTAAACGTCCCAGATTATTTCTAAATAATAATAATAATAATAATAAATAAATAAATAAATAATTAAATATTGAGACATGTGGCAACACATCATTTGCTTTCAATAGTGACCAAAATAGTTGCATTTTAGTCACATGTGAAAAAACATATACAATGGAATCAAAGGATGAACTTGTATTTGTTATTTTTTTTGTTCATCTAGTACCTTTTGTCGTTTGCAACTAATATCACATGCGATTTGTCCAAGGTGACTTAGGGGATTTTAGTTGCAAATGTTGCTTACGATTACAATTTAATTATAAAAACCAATCGAAAATAAATGTTTTTCTTTTAATGTATGTTATTTTCAAAATTCTCATATGGTTTATAATATAAGCAAATATTTTTAATGAACATTGCCAAATGTAAATGTAAACATTATTTATCAATTAAAAAATTTGATGTCGATTACATTATTTAATGAATTTTTTATTTTAAAAAATGTAATAAATACACACGATGTAGTTACTGTAAAAAAATCAAAAGGACATTTATATAACATCCAAATTATTAAAACTGTTTTTGAAAAATCACATAACATCATTTTATCTATTGGCATACAATTTACTACAATTATAATGATGTGAGTTGAAGAAAAACTTAAAATTGTGCTTTGGAATGCTTAAAGATATTAGACATTCATTTTGTAACCCCAATCATGAATGGGCCCAATCAACAATTGCCATCATTTATATATGTACATAGGTTCTTGTTTGTTTGGATGTGACCACACCATAATCCTCCCAAACTAAGGGGCTCTTGCTTCACTTCTCGTATTGCTTGAAACCCCTTGGTGACGCAAATTGCACACAGTCTTTGGACCAATGGAGCAAAAATTATTGATAGAGTGATATTTTTTTGGAAATTAATTTATCAAGGTCCTATTAGGGGTCCATTATGGAGGTAATTCATGTAGGTTCCATTAGGGGTCCAATCATGGAGGTATTTCAAGGAAAGTAATTGTTTTAAACCGATAAATAATTATGAAATTATAAAATTCCAAATGCCTCCTTCAATCTTCATGAGAATTTGCATGGTTGTATCATTAGTAGTTAAGTCAACCAATTGTTTGGAGTGGGTGGCACTTAAAAGACAAACTCATTTGCAAAATAAAAATAAAAATCGAATTAAGTTCAAACTTGTATTGAAAATCAAAGAAACAAAATAATATTTGGGGTTCACATCATATTATGGTTGTGAGAAATATGTGAAAGAGAATGAAATAATTTTATAGATATTATGCATATAGATCTCCTTTGGATAATACATTCTTGGGAGGTTGTTCAAATTATGTGCAAATTCCATTTTTCTACAACTCAAAAAGTACTTAGGAAATTTAGAACTTTCCTCTAGTGCAACATTCTTGGACAAGCTTACAAGAAATTCATATGAACTGAAGTTCATAGGAACGAGAGAGCCTTTACTCATGTCATACTCGAATGTTATATGTTTGAACTTTGCAATGCAATGCAACATTCAAGCTTCTAAGGGTGGTTCCACTCGCAATAGGCAATATTTGCTCTTGTCCAAATTGCTAAAATCTCATACAAATGTAGTCGAACATTGTGTATCAAGTAATTTGATTCAATTTTATAGACTTGTAGTTGACCATATGAGGATTTAAGGTGAAGGATGGGAATCTCTTCCATAGAGATAGTTGCAAATGAACAATGCAATCATCCTAGTTCAAGAAGTAGGTTTTATGATTGCATGAATAAATATTTATGTTGCTTTGATGCTTTGAAAATTTTCTCATGTGAAAATCTGTATCCCAACTACACAAGCGTAAAACCTAACAAGTTTCAGTTCAGCACTCAATGATTATGAGAAACAAAAAAATTCAGGACTAATGAGAAATTATTAAAGTGCACTTAAAACAATTAAAAAAACTACACTTTAAATAATTTCTTAAACAGTTATACCAGAATTCTTAGGAGAAAAAAATACACTAAATATTCAGCATCAAAGTGCTGAACCTACTTTGTTAAACTACAGTAATCACAATGTTACATGTCACACAGTACTGTAGTCCCTTGGCAGCAGCTTCTTGGACACATGTCTGTCAGATAATTTAATTAATTAAAAAAATCATTTTGGCAACTAGAATACCTTTGAAGATTCAATATTTTCCTTCACAAATTCTTGATATTTGATTTTAAAAAGTTTCTTTGGGTGCAAATTCCAACATTTCTGAAAATAATATAATTAGTATCAAAGCTGCCAAGGTAGTAAGTACCTAGGGTAATACATATACACTTGACAAAGAGAAAATTTGTGCAAGATTTACCAGTCTTCACATCACGTGTTTGGAGCAATTCCCAGCCATGTGATGACAGCATTGTGACTAGAGAGGGGCATGCAAAAACAACCCTAGTTCCCATACTTGCAATTAACATAAACTTGCCTGCCTACTACTCTCTTTGCAAGCTTCATGAAGATTGTTGAGCCCTGTGCAAGAAATGGATGAAGTTTTTATAATTTTTTTAATCTACCGACTAAAATTATCTACCCACCTGATGCTCAACCTCCTTCCATGGTTTAATGCTATCAAAACCAATTGTGCAGTTTTTCCATAGCAGATTGCAAGCTAGTGAAAAGAAAGCAAAAGAGCCCCTTCAAAACCCGATTCAAAACCAGATTCTCATAAAACGACCACTAACATCACACTTATTAATTCAACAATAAGTGCACAGGGTTGATCCTTGCAGGAATGTTACAACATACCCATCCTTCGATGAGAATTGAGATGACCTCTTTCCATCCACACAGAGACCAGTTATGAAATCTTGATCCAAGCAGCGGAGGGTTATTATACATATGGAATCATTGGGTCAATGAGAGCCCAGGGTGGTGGTACGTTGTGCTAACTAGTAGGTCGCTAATGACATGGACGTTGAAGGTTATGGGTTTGTAACTTGCGACCTGACAGCCAATTGGAGTGATGAAGATTCTCTATGAGGATGGATCGGTTATGTTGCGACATTTCTTTGTTGAAACTCAGAGACTGCTTTACTCAATGGCTGATGTGACTATTGTTGTTTACTTTTTGTAAAGTTACAAAAGGAAGGTGTTGGTCTTCGCAACTGGACTTAACTAGGTTGCCAGAACCCCACCCTGGAAAATGCCTTTGGCAAGTGAGGAAAGAATGGCCCCTCTGCATCATCATCATGCTTTGTTTCTGCACGATTGCTAAGCAGAGAACATTTTTTATTTCCTCCAAAGTAAAAATCATAGACCATATAATGCTGCTACAACTTGCAAAGAAGAGGTACAATCAGAAGCTGACCTGCTAGGATGATGATATCTTTGTGGGTTTCTCATCCACAAGACAGCTTCTCGCACTGGTACTGCAACGGACCATAAGTTTGATGGCATGTCTCTGAGATGCTTGAGTCACTTCCAGGCATTCCTGTAGATCAGCCTCACATGCTAGTAACATCCACTCTTCATCGTCATCAAGGTACTTTAGATCAAAGGAATGACCTTCCACTTTCAGCCGGCATCTAACCTCTTCTCTCAATTCCAAGTATCCTGCACCAGAAGGAAACTTGAAACGAACTGTGTCTGTTCCTGCTGTTGCCTTCACAGTGATTGCTGATGTTGTGTCACGGATCAGTCGCCAAATCCTTTTCTGAGAAATGCCTACAACACCTGATGATGGTGAGCTGCAGTCACTGATCCCATGTGTTTGAGACGAAGCATATTGTGGAGAGTCAAGAGCACGTAAGTGTGGATGGAGTGTCATCTCTTTTTCTTCATCATGACCACCTTCACCAAATATGTAGTTGCTAGAGGATACTTGTCCTTCTTCTCTGTCACAAGGGAGTGGGTCACCAGTCAGTGCTCCTAAAGCAAATGAACCACTATCCACTTGGGATTCAACTCCAGCCTCAGAGTTGGCTTGTCTCTTGAGATTAGAGGATCCATTTCCACCCCAGCCATCCCTGAATGATCTTGGCAACATTAATTCTGGAGGCTTGCACACTGCCAACTTACAACAGTTTTTTCCACATTTTCTGGTTAAAGGAGGGGGCTGACTTTGAGGACGATGGCTTAATGTTCCAATCACATTCTCCTCATCATTTCCTGGTGACAAGGGGGTCAAACTGGGCCCACCTTGAGCAGCACCAATGCAACCTGAGCTCAGGCTCCCTCCTGAGTTTGGATCAGAGTTCCTGTCTACTCCCCTCTCTTGAAGCCCATGAGCAGCATCATCAGCTGATGCCATTAGGTTTCCTTCATCTACATGTTCTCCGAGTGCATCATCTTCCACATTCCTCACAGTGGGCTTCTTGCTGTCTTTCTCTTTGGGAACTGTCAAGAAGTCTGCAGGCCTGTTGCTGGTCACCAAATGTTCTTTACAGTCATGATCAATGGAGGGACAAGTAGCACAAGACCAACTTCCTTGCACAGGAGGACAGTCCTTCCCAATTTGGATCCCTGTTGCTGCTGCTGCAGCAACTGATGCAATATTGCCTGTTAGGGTGTTTATGCACAGAGCCCCATCAGCACCCTGCACAGAATCTATGACAACTTGCAACTTCTTCAGGGATCGGCTCACTTTGTTGATTTTCCTAGATGGCCACCTTGTAATTCCATGCTGTCGGCAGATTCTCTTGAGTGTTGTTGGGCACACTGCAACAGCCATCAGTACAGACACCGTTTGAGCACTTTGACAACATACATAGGAAATTGAATACACCACCACACAAAGAATGTATATGCTAGCATCTGGTGGAAGGATTACAATACTTGATCTATCTCCAGCCAAAGCAGTAAACTCCCAGGGATCAGCAGTTTGCAAATGGATTTAGACAAACCTCCAATGCTTTTGGCTGCATCCTTGAGACTGCCTGCAAAATATTGCTGAAGCACACCGAGACCAATGGTCTTCTCAGTCATCCCACGCCTCCTATCAAGCCTTCGCCTATGAATTGCAACATCTTGTCCTGAACAGGAAGATGCAGACTCTCTGCCCATATTTGTGACTTCAGCCCCCACATCCAATGACAATCGGTCAGACTGGTAAGACAGTTGACCTTGCTGCAGTTGTGAAGGCTCTCGATGTTGTGAAGAATCATTGGCTTCATCTGATTGCTGCTGATACTGAAGAGGATGTTGGGAAGGCTGGAGACAACATTGTTGTTGATGCTGTTGCTGATCTGACAAGAAGCGAGACTTCACCTCATGTGTCATAACTGGAGTAGGAGGACCAAACCCACATCCAGGTGAAAGATCAATATCCTGTTCTTCCTTAGCCTCACAGAGCTTTAGTGCCTTGCACTCAGCTTCAGCATCCACTGCAAGCTGGGCAGCAGCTTCTTTCTCTTCTTCCAGCTCCTTGTCAGTAACAGTACGCAAGCTTCTACAGACACGCTGCATTGTGATAGAGAGCGTGTTTAGCATCAGTTGCTGCTCTTCACTCTCAACACAGCTTGGTGGCAGAAAAAACTCGAGAATGAAATCATCACTGCCTGTATGAATGCTTCGCAGCCTAATTGCAACAGCTGCAGACAGACCAAACCATTTTGCATAATGGCCAATGGGGTACTCCAGTTTACTGTAACTCTTCACATCTTTATCAAAGAATGGTCTGTTGGAAGAAAATGCTTTGCCTGGAACACCCTGTCCCTTCTCAATTGTATGCTCCAAGCAGGCACGACGGAAACCCCACATGCGCCCATCACTCACATAGCACGGACCATCTCCTGTGAACAGACTCATGCTGTTGCTAATGCTCATAGAAGTGTTCATCTGGCAGCAATTTTTGCAGCTCTCATCAATTTCAAAGCGGACTCTCTTGCTGCCATTGTGCTGTACTACAACATTAGCACTGCCGCCATATTGGTTTGCTGGTACCCACGTTTGGGCAAGGGGAAGCTTGTGTGTCTCACAAACCGCTGTCAAAACTTCTTCAATCTCTGCCAGCACTGCTTGGCGACCCTGTGACCGTATCTGTGGTGAAATCCATATACATACATTTGTCAGCAACCAGTTAGCTGTTCACACAAAAGAATTGATTGAGATTTTTTGTGTGTGCTGAGGTTTGAGCAAAATTTGTGAAGCTTTGATGAAACACAGTGATAAACCAAACTCTGAATTTGACATAGATCTGCATACCTACCTCTGATGCTGCTGCAGGCTCAGATCCATCAGAACAAGCTAAATTAACAGCCTGCAATTGCAAACAACCCTCTGCATTAGGAACCGACTGGAAAAAATTCTTAGCTGCTAAAAACCCTCTCGTATTACATTGCTGTTTCCCCTGAATTCACGGCTGTCCGGCAACATTGTTCTTGCAATAAGGACATCTTTCCATTAGGCTGCTGTGATCACAGTAGCTTTCCATTATTTTTATTCAACTAGCTGTGCTCACAATCATCTCACAGCTCTACCAGTCAAGCATTGACTAATTGCAGGAGCTGTGAGTCAATCTGTGACTCACCATACAGTGATATCTGTCCTTTTTTTCATCAGAATATATGTTCCCAGAGGTTCCTAACATGATTAATTAGGTGGTTTTTCAATTCACTTGCAACTCTCCAATTGGAAGTGACTGTTTCTGCAGCAAGATACAAGGCCCTATGACAGTGGCTTCCAATTATGGCTTCCTATGATGGCTTCACACTGTGCTGTGATCATAGCAGCCCAATGGAAGGAGACTCTAAGAGCCCTCGTGATGCTTCTTCAAACTGTGACTCGCCATACAGTGACATCTGCCCCTTTTTTTTTGGAGGATATGTGTTCCCAGAGTTGCAAAGTGAACTGTCTCTGCAGGAAGAAACAAGGCCCTATGACAGTGCCTTCTCATTCAGCTGCTGTGATCGCAGCACAGAGTGTGTAACTGCGATCATAGCAGCCTAATGGAAATAGACCTTACGAACCTACGTGATGCTCGGCTGTGCAAGAAGAAGGAAAGAAAGAAAGAAAGAGTGCGTGGAGGAACTTGGAGATTTACACACATACCTGCAAAGCTCGACAGATAATGTCGATTTCAGGAAGATACTGAACCTTCTCGGACTTCGTTACCAGTTCAACGACTGCCAGACACCTCCCTGAGACAGGATCCAGAACCGGAACAGCAACGGTGCCACGTACGTCATATCGTTGCGCTTCCTTGAGTCGCACATACTCGTCATTGCTGTAGAACTGCACGTTCGGGCTCCACTCGGGCGTTCGACTAAGAAACACGCGGCCAGGAAGATCAGCACGCAAACCTCTTCCAGTTCCTGCTTCTTCTTCTTCGTCGACGATGACGACAGGGAAGTCGTACTCTTCTGATACGCTGCGAAACGACCATAGCGCGTCGTTCTTCCGCTCAAGAACATAAGGCTGCTCCCGCGTGGTAAGGAAGCAGCTCTTGTTATTTCCTACTCCTTGCGTCGTCACTATCGGCATCCACACTTGCGCGAGAGCATCGGCGCGCGATCGGCCTACGTACCTCAACGCTTGTAACAGCTTGTGTCGGAGAGAAGAGACTGGAGCTTCTGTTGTTAGTACAATCGGATACCTCCTGTTGTAGTTGATCATGTCCGCGGCGCTCCCGCTTTTTGTCATTCGCACTGCTTCCGCTGGAGCAAGCGCTCGTTCCCCTGGCAGATTGCCATCCGCAGCTCCTTCTACCTTCTCACCGCTTCCGCATCGTTCCGAACATTGCACGCGGAGGGGACTTGAATTGGAGACAAAGTTTTCTGGTCGCAAGCGAACTTCGCGGGCTTCTTCTTGTGCTGCTCTTCTTCGCGGTTCTTCTTCACATGAGGAGGAGACGCCCCTCGCAGACGGTCTCGTCGTCGTCATTACAGTGCCGCAGCATTTGGTCTCCTCCGCGGGCACCGCCTCTTCTTCATCAGACATCAGCAGATTCTGCTGCGGTGAGAGAAGAAGCATATGGGAGAAGTTTCCGCTATCGGCTCTACTACTAGAGCCAGGGTTGAAGAACGAATCAGTAAACTCTGGAGACGGAAGACTCGGCTCTTCAGAACAAACTATGGCGGCTGCAGTACTGTTTGCTTCCTCTTGTTGTCCGAGAAGAGCACAAGTTTGTTCCTCCAGAGCTTGTTGAAGGTAATAATAATTAGTCGAGGAGGAATTGCTGCTGCACGGAGGATACAAACCACCAGCAGCAGATGCCGAAAAGCTCGACGCGAAGTTCATGTACGAGACATTGAAATCGCTTTGCTCGTTCCCAGATATCCATCCGGCTTCTCCCAGCGGATCCAGATCCATAAGATCACACAAGATTGTGTCATCGCACTCATCCATCTCTAACTTGCAGTCTCCACCCGATGTTGACGAGCTCCGCTGCTGCACAGCTTCCCCTGCTGCAGGCGACAGCTGCTGCTGTCCAAACGCCGCTATATTGCAAGAATCGCCCGATCGCCATCGCGGTAAACAAGACTGCAGACGCTCATTAACTTGACTAACATCCATCAAAATCAAACCGAAAAAAAACCGAAAAAAAACAAACACAAGGAACTCGATTCCACAAACCTCCAACACTCCAACCAAAAACCGAAAACAAATCCAAAGAAAAGAAAAAGAGAAAGGAACACAAATCACACCGCACGCTTCCTCTCCTCACTCCGCGCGCTTCACTGCTACCAACTGGAAAGCCTTCTCCGCCAACAGAACAAAATCCAACACACGAGAAGAAAGAAAACAATCCTCCTTTGCACAAGTCGAGAGAAAATGCGGAAACAAACAAACAAACAAACAGAACACTAGTGGCTCCAAAAACACGACCGCCGCTAAGCGCCAAAAAAAAATCCAAGTGAAAACAACAGAAAGAAAACCAGAGAAAGTGAGAGAGAAGCAAACAATTAAACTTAACTACCTGAACAATTAAACATAACTACGTATTTAAAACAATTAACGTAATTATCTTGGTCACCTAGATAATTAAAACTTAACTGGTATTTACAACAATTAACTCACTTACTAAACAACACTTAACTAGGTAAAAGACAATTATTTAAAACTACCTTGACGATTAAACTTAAATAGCTAAAGAATCATTAACTTCATTAACTTAAACTACCTAGACGATTAAAGTTAACTAGCTAAGAAGGAATCATTAACTTAATTATCTTAAATTACCTGGATAATTTTAACTTTAATAGGGTAAAAAACAATTAATTTAATTTACTTCACTATGTAATCAATTAGCTTACTTTTGATGTAAGTAATCAAATTAATTAACTTAAGTACCTTAACAATTTACATAAAACTTAGTATTATACTTTTGATTATCAGAGTATGAACTAGAAGTGAAGTTCTTTTAACTGAAGACATTTCCGCTTACTGTTATGGTTTAGAGTTTAGAGGTTTGGCGGTAGTGTACGGCGGCCTATCCAGGCTCAAAATTCTAAAAAACATTCACTTTCCCTTCACAAATTCTCATTGAGAGGAATTTCTTTCCAGTTAGTCAGTCATTAATCTTACTACAGTTACCTAGTTAGTGAGTGAGTGAGTGAGTGAGTCAGTCGGTTAGTCACAAAATGGTAACTTCCCGTCCTAATGGAGAAGACAGACAACAAAAGGAGACCAAAATGGGAAATATCCCAAAAAGTTTTAATTTTAAAATAAATACATAAATAAATATATATATACTAATTTTGGCAATTTGTGAGTTGGGGGCATGTTGAATAATAATCAGGATTTAAAAAATAAAAAAATCTCAAGTACATAATACAATAATATCACCGCAGAGCAAGCAAGAACTTAAGAGTTATTTGAAACAACAACGAAATGAATCGGACATAAGGGGTCGATCAACACTTGGCCATAGGTCGTCGATCAACATCACTGGGCAATTTTAACTCATATTTGCTATTGCTTGCCCTCGTCAATTTATGGGACGGGCACGTCCGTGCACAAGTAGTGGTTGAGAAACTTTTCTAAAAAAAGACTCTCTGAGTTATTATTTGTTTGGTGGGGTTCTTTCTCTCAATACTGGGGGCACTCGAACACCAAGCCTCCTTCCGCATTTCGATGCGGAAACTATCTAATACCTATCACCCATTGGGAGCCAAAAAAAAAAAAAACTGACAATTCTTCAAGCGGCAAGTGCTGAGTTCAATACCACAAAGAGAACCCAGAAAAGCAAGCCAACAGTGTTTGTTAAATTATTCCGAGTATAAAATCGATAATGCACTTCAATATGACTATCCCAAACTTGGCCCGGAATTCCTCTAGAGTTTCAGCCGCTTCGGCACCCCCAAAAGTAAGTAGGCGGTGGTGGTGGTGGTGCTTGATGAGATAATATTTCATAACACTAAGTTTCCGATCATATTGCCCCACAATAGTGACTACCTGAACTATGCCGGGAATTCCTCCAGAGGTCCCACGGGCAAACCAACTTTACAGCAACCAAATCCTTACTGGATTAAAAAAAATTTAAAAAAATCCTTACTAGATTAAAATAATAATAATAATAATAATATTCCTTACTAGATTTGCTTGTGTTTTTTTTATCTATATTTTCCCAAGAGCCGGGGTCTGGGGTACTTATTGGTGCTTCTACCATTAGTTTTTTTTTAAGGTGGGTGCCCGTTGCATCACCAGAGGATTTTTCCCGCC
>Ga0116231_10006490_pt1 | contig 22256 bp, 21 predicted proteins | sample S1TSphgellanicum_2_FD_89695 | JGI IMG/M metagenome (GOLD analysis project Ga0116231, IMG submission 89695) | Host-associated microbial communities from peat moss isolated from Minnesota, USA - S1T2_Fd - Sphagnum magellanicum MG | ecosystem: Host-associated > Plants > Peat moss > Unclassified...
TATTAACCCAATTTTTATTTTTTGAATTAATGTTATTTTAATTTTTTTTTAATTTTAAATATAAACAAAAATAAAATAAAAAAAAAAATAAAAAAAAAAAAAAAAAAAAGTATAAATTAAACCCTATCTTCCACAACCTATTTTTTAAAAATCTCGTTGGGGTTGGGGGGGGGGGGGGGGGGGCCGGGGGGCTAGTAAATTGTTACTAGTAGTGCATAGCAATAGGGAGCCCGAACGAAATATGAATAGGTTTCTATGAAAGCTTCATCTAATAACTATGTAATTAATGAATCACCACTAACGTCCTTTCATTTTTTTTTCATTTTTTGGGTTTGGTTTTGTTATTTTAATTAATTTATTTATTTTAAGGTTTTTTTTTGTTCTATTCTTAAAAAAAGGCTCCATGAGCTTTTGTTTCCTTAAGGTTTTGGGATTTTAAAAAATAATTAATTAAAAAAAATTATGTTTTAATATAACTCCCTCATTGCATCGCCTATCGGTTTAAAAAACCCTTTGTCCTCATTGTTTTAGCCTTTACATTTTAGGTGGCTGTTTGAGGCATGTTAAGAGCGTTCACCTTCTTACTAGTTTCGTTTCTTGAGCTAGCCAAACTATTTTATTTTTGTAGGTGTCCTCCCTTCTTGTGTTTCTCCTTGGTTTCATTCCTTTTGCTTCTTAGGGTTGGCTTTGGGTTCAATTTAACTCCATTTTGGGGCTATTTGAATTTTGTTTTGTGTGCCTTCATTTGTTCCATAGGATCCTTCGAGCCATCAAGGATGAGGTCAAACAAGCTTTTCATTTACCACTTGATCGAATTGCTCGAGACCTGACGAACAAGTTAACATGGTTCCTTTTCCTCATGTTGTTCCATTAGTGTTTGTGTTATATTCGAAGAGATCATTCATGTTAATGAATGGTTTCTATTTGTTTTAGGAAGTTTATGGTAGGCGATTAATTTTTTTTTTAGGAGGAATCTTCACGTGCCTCATGTGTGCCTCATTTCACCATTCATGGGAAGATTCTTCGACCATTCATTTTTACTAATGTTTAACTTTAAAGAAAGCTGGTGAGTACAGTTGCACTACTAAAGTTTTTAGTCCATGACACCAACTATTCCTTTTGAAGACACCATTGCTGCTTTACACTAGCTTCACACCACTCCCTCAAACCTTGTCCCTCCACCTATTTTTGATTATTAACGTGAACACACCTTTGTCATAGATAGGATTTTTTTTGCGCAAACCTTAACCAATGTTCCCTATTTATTTTCAAGTGGGCTTTTTGGGATGGTACATGAACATTTTTCAAGATGTTTCATATAAGAGGACCTATCTTCAAGGTTTTTAGAATTATTTTAAGCTACTACTATTGTTGTTCATGGGGATATCCTTATGTCGATGGCCTTAATGCTGGGGCTAATAGATTGTTGGCAATGACAAGCATTGTCCCCTTTACCATGTTGTTTTATGATGTTCATTCTTCTTTTTACTACTAGCATGGGTGGCATGTGGAGGGGTACAACATTATTGAATCATCTTTAAACATGAAGCATGGTGATTCCCTAGGAGGTCTTTTATTTACTTTGGCCCATTATTGGATTCTTTTAAAAACCAACACACATGCCCCAAGTTGCGTTTTTCCATCCCTAGTGGACGATACCCACATCATGGGGTCTATGAGTGAGATTACTCACACCTTTGACCATTTTTCAACCCAATTAACCCTAGTTGGGTTTAGGGTCAAAGTGTCAAAGTGCAAGCTTTGGAGTCCATCAGGGATCTTTCTAGGCATAAAAATTCCTTAATGTTACATTTTGGTCATATATGGTTTATGCATATTGAGTGTGCCAATGGGTTCTCAAGATTTGCCACACATTTTTTGGATGAGGTTTTATTTTAGGATGTGGCACATATTGATGATCTTATTCTCTTGGGAGACGCCCATGTTGTTTTAGGCATTTTGTCTTGATGTGCAACTTTTTGACCTTTTTATTTCACATGGGTAGTACCTCTTTCTTCCTTCCTATATATTTTGGTAGGTTTCAATAAAAAAATTATGCAAGTTTGTGGGGACATTGTGGGTCTAAGAGCGTGGGAATCTTTTCAAGGCCTTTCAACGAGACGTTAGGTTCAACTACTAATATATTTTGGTGGTATAACCCTTCTCTTTATGGAGGATTATGTCCCATTTTTTTTTTTAAGGAATTAAATTTTAATGACTTTGTATTTGTGCTTTAGGTTTCATATTTTCGATAGACCCGTTTTGGAAGAGTATGTTTCTCAGGTTGGGGGGGCCACATTTGCTTTAGTCATGTTTATGTGTAGCACGAGATGGCCTTCCTTTTGTAGCAAAGGAGATGCACCCTTATTTTGAGAGTTTGGTAGTTTCTAACACCCTAGGTCTATAGGTAGTTTTGATGGACATCTATCATGACACATCCCTTAGGTTTATTTTAGAGGATGATTCCATTTTTTTAGCATCCAAAGCTCACATTCATTTTTGTTCGAGCAAGGGGCTAGGGTTATGGTTGGTTATTAAGCCATTTATTTATTTATTATACATTGCACACTTTACTTTCACTTCAACGTTCCATTTTCATTTTGGTTTAATTCAGCCCTCAACGTCTAATTTTCTCAAGTGTGAGTGTGGACACATGTTGGAAACATTTGGCACGCACTTATTTCATTGCCCATTTGGAGGTTAACAAATAGCCACACATAATGCCATTCGAGATGTCATGTATGCTTTTGCTCGAGAGAGTGAGCATGTTGTATGGAGAGAATGGTGGTATGTTTTTATGTCATGAGTTTTATCATGAATCGATTTTTACATGACCCATGAGTTTTATCATGAATCGATTTCTACATGACCCCAGAGGACCAAGTCTTTATTGTCAATGTGGTGGTTGTGGACTCAACTTGGGAGATGGTGGCTTCAAGTGTCATTAGTCGACTAGTAGGTGTAGATGGAATTTAACGCCATTGCTAATATTCACAAGTATAGAAGGTTTCATGAGGGGCATCACATTATTTTGATGGCCATGGAGGTGCACGTTGCACCCAAGCATGATATGGATTGTTTCATCAAGGATCGAACTCGTCTTTTTCATGATAGACGATCAAGAGGTCATTTATCCTTCTATTTTTGCATTCAATTTTTCAAGCTATGTGTTAGTATTATTCTTTAGCCTTTGTTATAAAGAGGAAGATTGTTTTGGCGGGTGATGCTTGTTCTAGGCCTCCCATTACTTTTAGATCTCACGATTTGCATGTAGGCGATAACAGAGGGGTTGTGGGTGAAATAGCTTCCTACCATGAAAGGCACTAACTTTTTCCCTTTTCTTGGTTCCCATGAGTTGTGTGTCTTTTGGCCTTTCTTTGGCCTTCCCTTGCCATGGTTCTAGCCATCAATCTTTTATTGGGATTTTGTGAGTTTTTTTTCATTTTACTTTGAACCCTAAAAGGGAAGGAATCAATCCTTATTGCAGACAATACAAAAAGTACTCTCTACTTCTTTTTTCTCCTGGTTGTTTAATTGCCCAACCAAGATGTGTGAAGTGATGACTAGACAGCGATGGCTATTTATCCAAGTTTTACACATCTTGGTGCTGCCCAGACACAAATTTTGTGTCTTATTCTAACATAATGTGGTCATGTAGTGGAGCTTAGCAAGCAGAATAGGACTCAGGCTTTGTGTATGAGCATCATCCATCTTATCTAAGGGCAAAAAAGAAAAGAAAAAACAATAATGGGTGGGTCCTTAATAAGGACCCATTTTGCTAATTTAATGTCCTCCCCTAAAAGGTTTAGGAGTGAGAGTGACTTTGGCAGATTGACTTGTGGCCACAAAAACAAGGGGTGTGTCACACTATGGCCTTGCCATTTAAATTAAAAAGTGTCTTCAAGCAAAAGAGGAATTATGGAAACTCAAGTACTTCACCATGCAAAAATATAACTTCAAAAAATCCTCTGAAAAAAACCATAATCCTTCAAGATATTATAACCATAAAATTAATGTCAAGTTTTAACACAAGCCAAGATATCATGTTTCAAATATCTTTCTATAAAAATAAACGTATTATTACCTAGGGGCCAAAATCCCTTAAGCTACTATATTCTATAATGAATCTAAACACAATATCCTTGCCTTGGTAGGCAAGGCAAACAAACAAGTCATCATAACTAGAGATCCAACAATCAGATGTTTGTGTAATGGTGCAAACCATGACAGACTGAAAAAAAAATTTGTTGTCACATAACACATCAATTAGGTGTAGCCAAGATCCAGTAGCCAGAGAAGATCTCGGTGCAACCTAACCCATCCAAAACCAATTATTCCCACCCAAGAGATTTGAAAAATCCTCTGTACCCATGAATCCAACAATGGTCAGATAGTTAATTTTCAATGTGTAATCCGTAGTGTGATTCATATTAATTAGTTCATGGGTGTGCTCACATTTTTTGTTTTTGGTTTTTTTGGAAGGGGCCACATTGATTGGCCCATCACCAATTTCTTTGGAACATTGGGCACTTCCCAATAGAAGCACTTCTTTGGAGTCTTGGACCCCAGTTCACAAAATTGAAGCAAATGTGCTTCACTATGGCCTACCTTTTCAGTTTTCATACATTGGAGTTGAACTTTGAGCAAACCATATGGGACAAAATTGAGGTGCTATTGGGAATGTCTTGGGAACTTGAGGAACCCTTTGGGAACCTGATTGGAACACATTAGGAAGGGCCCTCCGCCCCCCCCACTAAAGAAAAAAACAAAAAATTGACCCACTGACCTTTGGATCTGGGCACAGGAAAAATCTTCTTTGAGTGGTGAAAATGTAGGAGTTTGGGGGCTTCCAAGAAATCTGATGGTCAAATCACCAACTTAAGTAGGTCGGTTGGTGATCGAACACTTAAGCACTCAGGGCAGGCCGGATCCAAGGGGAGGGCTCTATGGTTTCTGGTGTCGAAACAAAACTTGAACCCCTCCTCTTGGCGCATCTGACACATTAACAATCGTTGAAAACAGATTAAAAATGAGAAAGTTATTGCCCCACAAAATAAAGGGGGTCAAGAACTCAAAAAAAAAAACCATTGAACACTACAAAAGTTGGTTTTTGAACACCCAAACAATTCTTTGTATATTCTTCTGTTGTTATAAGAGTTCAAAGATGATTTATAGAATTTTAGGTGGCATTCCTATAACATTTTAAATTGTTTAAAATGAACAAGAAATGAGAAAGTTAGAAGCTTTGAAAGTAGGAGGGGTCCAAAAAGAAGAAAAAAAAGAAAAAATACATTTTGTGAGTTGAAAAGCTTTTTTTTTCTTGCTATTTTTTCATTACTCCTTTTCATTTGCACTTGAAAGATGATTTCTAAAGTTTGAGGTAATGCTCTCATAACATTTCAAATCACTCAAAATGATGCATAGATGATGAAGATTTAAAGAAATGATAGAGTAGCAATTGATAATGAGTAGTTTTACCCTGGCTCATTTCCCTTTGCACTTCAAAGATGATTTCTAGAGTAGTGATTGATAATGAGTAGTTTTACCCTGCTCATCTCCCCTTGCACTTCAAATATGATTTCTAGAGCTTGAGGTAGTGCTCCCATAACATTTTAAATCATTCAAAATGATACACATATGATGAAGATATGAAATAAGTGTTTGATCATAAGCAGCCGATCGATGATGGGCTGATCTACCCTCGAGCAAGAACCCCATTAAAAGTTTTAAAATAAAAAAACTGACCTGCTGATCTTAGGATCCGGGCACGTGCAGAATCTTCATCAAGACAGGGGAAATACCAAAGTGGGCAGGGAAAAAAACACCTAAAAGAAGAAGAAAAGGAAAGAAAACTGACGCACTGACCTTTGGATCTGGGCACGGGTAGAGCAATGAGGGGCCTTGATCTGATGGTCAAATCTCCAACTACTACAGAAAGAAACCCAAGAAAAGAAAGAGAAAGAAAAAGAAGAATGGAAACCCCCACTGACCTTTGGATCCGGGCATGTGCAAGTGGGAAGAAAAAAGCAAGCCTGGGCAGGTACCTGATTTTCAGAACTGCCCAAAACCCTAAATTATTATTATTATTTTTGAAAATTTGGGAATTTGGGGGGTGGGGGGGAGGTCTGATGGTCAAATCTCCAACCAGAGCAAGAAAGAGACAAAAAAGAGAAAATAAAATAAAATAAAAAGAACTTACCCACTGACCGTTGGATCCGGGCACGGGCAGAATATTGTTCAAGAGAGGGCCTTCCCCAAAAGAAAAAAAGTGGGAAAGAAGAGTGAAACCCTAAAAGAAAGCAAAAGAAAGATTCTCTGCTGCTGCAGCAGGTGCAGCAGTCGCAACAGTCGTTGTTTGTTTGCTGTTGCTGCTGCTGTTGTTGCCCGACGGACAGAGTCGGTGGGGGAGCGGGTGGGGCGCAGCAGGCAGACTTTCAGGCGTGATTCCATGACGAGGGACGAGAGAGAGAGAGAGGTTCACCACTGTTGTACACTAGCGTTTATGTCAGAAGCTTTCGGACCCGGTCTTGAGGGAAGTCTTGACAGAGATTGTCGTGCAAGCAGAGACGATGCTGTAAGGATGATGGCAAACCGGCGGTGGTTGGTCGGTGGGAAGTTAGTGTGACTCGCGGCTTGCGTCGCTTAGTTTGTCACTGTGCGTTTTTCTTTGCTTCCTCCTCTCGCTCCTCATCGTCTTCCTTGTTGTTTTTCATCTCCAACAAGCTTTGCTTTAAGAGCCAGTCGGTTCATCAGTCCGTTCACAGGCAATTTGTAATCCCCCGCATCAGACATTGCCGCTGCTGCTGCTACGGCTGACTCGCTCACCACTGTTTGTCTTTCGTTGGTTCTTCATACGATTGTTGGCTGTTGGCTCTCTCGGACCCCCCCAACAATAGAATGCCCCATGGAATTAGGGTTTGCGGATGGAGACAACAGGCAATTGATTGACACAAGTAAGAGCTTCTTCAAGAGTGATGGATGGATGGATGGATACATAACCCTCATTTTTGTTGTTGTGTTGTTTCTTTGCATTCCGTTTTCTTGTATGTGTGTGGAGATGGATGGATCATCTTCGGAATGTGAGGCTCCTTTTGGGCTTGGATCTCCTCTTTTGTTTAGTGAGAATCTTTCTGAGAGAGAGAGAGAGAGTGTGTGTGTGTGTGTGTGTGATTTGGTGTTGAATTTTTTTCTCTTGTGTAATTTTCTAAATGTTGAATTCAGTGCTTTGGTAGCTGCCACAGCATTGTCTTGCCATTGCACCGTCTTGTCAATTGCGGGCTTTTTGCCCTCTTTTTGGATCTGAAGAGTTTTTTTCCACATGTCTGATGGCTTGGAATGTTGAGCATTCTATCTTGGAGTTTCTCTTAGTTTTGACTTCCCTTCAGACAGCATCCTACCCTTTTTTTCTCTCTCTCAATCTTCTGCTCTCCCTGCATTTTTCTGGGATCTGAGGACATGGTTTTGAACAGCTCTGTCTTTTCTTGTTGGAATTTCAATACTCATTCTCTTTTGAAGCAATGTGACATTTGAAGCTATATCCGGTTCTCTTTCTATAAGTTGTGTAAGTCTTTGGCAGATTTGGAGTTGAATTAAATTTTTTTTGTTTACTTTGGACTGTGGCACCTTGCTGCTCTGCACAGTGCTTTGAATGGGTCAGATTCACTTCATAAGCTTGTTGACACCCATAAAGCAATTAGGGGGCATTGGAGTAGTAGCACTAGTCTCAAAAGTGAGCACAAGTGAGGTGGAGTCTCTGGTGCAAGGTAGTTTGCAAGATGGAGAGGATGGAGTGATTTGGATTTTGTGTTAGGAGAGAAGGGAGATGTTCTGAGTGTGCACTTGGGATGTGGGGATGACAGGGAGATGGTGAGGAGGAGTTAGAGACTGGAGTGTGGAGATGGAGAAGGGAGATTGGAAGGGTGGGTGCAAGTGGCACCCAAGAAAACAAGGGGAAGGAGTGTGTGCATGGTGTCTGCGGGAGTCACTTATCAAGCTAGTGGCATCTCAGGGAGTAGATGAAGACAACTCTTTTGATGCATTTGAAGAGAAGCTTGATTCAAAGAGGATAGCAAATGGTGGCAGAAGGAAAGAAGGTGAGAGTCACTTTCCTCTTGTGCATCTGCGGCGTTCAAAGTCAGCATGTGATGGGGAGGCCAAGAAAATATCATTACATGTGGGCAACAATCGCATGCCGTCAAAAATAACAAGGTATGGCTTGAAAGGATTACATGCCATTAACTTTGAGGGAGGGAGGGGAGAACAAGAATCAGCAAGAGCTTCCAATGTGCAGAACTTTCACTATTCTTTCAGTGAGAGAAAACCAAACAGTCAGGCCCCAACTTCAAGTGCAAGAGCCAAAAGTTCATGGAAATCAGCAGTTTCCCACATCAGTGCTTTGAAGAATGCCTGGGGAATGTTCTGGAAATCAGAAAAGGGTGACGATGGTCCTTCTCCTTCTCATCTGAAGCCAGAGTGTGAAACAAGGGGAAAGCTTGCAGCTATCAATGGTGATCACCCGGGCATTTCTGCCCAGCAACCATCTGTAGTTGCTACTGACCCTAGTCGCTCTAAGCGAACCTCTGTTGGCAGCAGGGTTAGCCCTTGGAGCAGCAGAGCATCTCTGTTAAGCCGAAAATCAGTGAGTGGTGTGAATTCAATACAAAGAAATAGCAACAAGGAATCAAGAGCAGTTTGCATCCCTATTGCTTTTCAAGAATTTTCCCAAGAACATGATATTGAGCAAAGTCGAGGTATCAGTTTTGATACAACGGTTGTAGAGGAGAGTCCAAGAAGATCTGGGTTTGAAGGAGATCAATGTGTGGGTTATGGAAGGACTTTGGAAGGAAGTTGTCAAAATCATAATCACAACATTAGATCTTGTTGTGCTCTTGATGCTAAGCAATCTCTCCCCCAATCCAGTAACAAGGCCTCCCCTTGGAGGTTGTTTTCTCTCTCGAGCCCACGAATGCAGGTGCAATCTGATGACCCAATCTCAATGCCCAACATTTTCAAGACCCGCATCAGCCGTTCCATGTCTCTTCAAAAGCCACAGGTAGCTTCACCTCCACTTGATTCTAAGCAAGCAACTGGTAGCATTAAACCTGGTCCATGGTCCAAAACACTATCTAGATCCAGCAGCAAGTGGAGCCCCTTCTCTTCCAACGCCAAGATGAAGGATGAGGCTGCTTGGTTTCCAGAGGAGAGTCCTGGGAGGCTCAAGTGTGTTCTCCACACACAGTCAGCATCGTCCTCCCCATATACATCCAAAGCAGAAGCTGGGAAGCACAGTTCTAGGAGCAGTAAGAGCAGCCCATGGTCCAGTAGCCTCTCACGAACAAGCAGCAAAGCAAGCCCTTTGATCCTGTCATCCAATGCACAGGCCAGAGACCAGAGAGACAAGGTGTTGGAGTGTGAGGCACTGAGCTACAGATTGGATCCTGACAGGCAGATTCATCAATTTTTGCAGTCAAGATCCACCCACTTTCAACATGAGGAGCCAAATGGCTCAGGTGTGCCTTGGACAGGTGATGATGATGGTAGCACATTGAACGCATCTCTATTCCAGAAGTTGAGAAGGCCTACAGGAAGTGTTCAAAATGGTTTTGATTCTTCACCTCTGTACAAGAGGCACCGGTCCATAGCAGGGAGTGGGACAAAGGAATTGACAGGGGTTTGAAACTAAACTAAGCTTTTCTCCACAGGCCACTTAGGCTCTATGTAATATATGAGGAAGGGAAGTGCTCAGAGTGAAGGGAGGAGGTGGAGGATACAACCTTGATTCTGGAAGAAAGACCCATCTGCAAATGAATTTCTGGGTGTGTCGTTGGAAGCTGTGTGACTTCCATTGAAGTCATTGGCCATTGCTGTACTAGTGACATTTCTACCCAACAAGCTTCTTGTAGGATAACATGGCAACCTGGAAGAATCCACACAATTTAAAGCTTCTTGTGGGGGGTACTGTCTGTTTATTACTCAGTATGCTTTGCAGGAATCCCAAGTCTGCCTGCAATCAAAGCAGCTTAGTGATCCCAACATGAAAGACTTGTTGGTCAACACTGAAAACAGCTGCAACAAAGAGAGAATTGAGGTTCTGAATAGAAACTATTGGGAATGGTATTCAGGGTGTGGAGGTGGCGTACATAAATTTCTTGAACTTGTAATCTTTGTTTTGCCCCCTCATTCTTAGGTAGGTGTTTTCTTCATGGATTTGCAACATCTTTTAGCTCCTCTCCACAAAGCAACAAGTTCTCTGCTGGAGGCTTCTTTTGAATGGTTGCTCAGAATCATCAATCTGTTGGATCCATAATAATTTTAAATTGGTTTCCTTCAAGCTCTCTGCATTTTCACTTCTGAAACTGTTTTCTTCTGGGAGCAGAGCTGTGGAATTTGCAGTTCTGTTCCAGCCTGTGATTGCATGATTGCTCTGGGAATCAATCCTTTTTTTGTGCTGTGATTGAAACAGAGCTTTTTGAAACCATGAACTGTTGGATCTTTGATTGCATAGTTTCTGCAAATAAAATTCTTTCTGATGATCAAAACACAGATTTCTTTTGTCTCTGCAGCAAACTTGCACGAGTTTTTGCAGTCAAGCTGGTGCATGCAGGTAACAGTGCCTTTCATGAGTGTGATGACTCCTGAACATAAGTGTCAGAATTGACAGCTGCTGGGCCTTGTTGGAAGTTGCTGTCAATAATGATCAACAAAGATTCTGGGAAGTGTTGTGTAGGAAATGGCCACAGGAGAAATGTGAGCAGTGGCTCGCAAGATCTTTGGAGCGGAGCACAATCTGCTATCTACTGCTACTTGTTCAAGAAGACCACCATGCTTGCACTTGAAATTCCTGATTTTGAACAGGGTATGGTGATACTGACTGCCGGCAGTGATCCTTGTGCACTGATTCTTGATTAGTGAATTTTGTCAAATGCACTTAGTATGCTGCATCTTCTCTTGACACTCTGTTGTATGCTCCTTGAGATCTGGAGATGTATCCTGAATTGGTTCCTTGAGTCTTCTTGTTGCTTTATCCTTTGCCTGGAGTTCAAATGCCTCCCTCAATGCTGAAGCATTCAGATCGGGAGCATATGAGTGACTCCATTTGAGGGCATTCCAAAAACAATTGGTGAAGGATTAGAAACAAGTTAGGACAGTAATTTGTTCCATGTTTGTCAAGACTTGCAAGTGCAAAGATCAACAAACATAAAGCCCAAACTGCTATGTGCCAAAACACAAGCTCAAGGTACTGTGATGCATTTCTGTAGAGAAGGATTTTGTGGTTTGCTTCTTTCAGAGCCTTTGGTTTCCATGCAGACTTAAAATTCAAGTTTCTGTTGGATTCTGTTCACAGATTTTGTTCTTGCAAACATCTGATGCCAGTTCCAGCTTAGTTGTGCTCCATCTTTCCTTGCACCTCTGTAATGGAAACAACTGTGAGTTGAACATCACTTGGTTGAAGTGATTTGGGGCATGTCACTCACTGTTTTGTGCATGATTCATATGCTGTTCCATGGTATGGAATGTGCAGGGTGTGTTTGAGATTTCATCATCAGCCAAGGTTTTGTTCCCCCCTCTTGTGAGACTCATATGTTGCAAAGAGATTTGCAACCCATGACTTGAGCAACAAGCCCTCCATGTCTTTAACAGGATAAATTCATGGCTGGTCTTATCCCAACAGGCCCTAGTTTTTCCCTCACTTTCTAACTCTCTGAAAGGAGAAAAAGAGTCCTGAGGGTGACAAGACACCTAGCCACAGTTGTGTAGCAGAATTTGGCAAGCTTATTCTTCCTCCCATCCACCTCTGTGCCTGTGCACACCAATGAATCTAGCCAGAAATCCACTGATCACCAAGTTGAGCAAAATGTGGATCATCTCCACTGCAAATGATATTTTCAGTCGAACAAGTTTCAGTAATATTTTGTCAATTGCTTCCATAGACACAAAGTCATTCTTGATTAAGACGCAAAACGACCAATTGTCCAGGATCAGCATCTTGTATCAATGCTGGCGATTTCACCCAAGGAATTCATAGTAGGCAATTTAATGCCTGCATTGTGAGCAACAAAACTGCCACCCATAGCCTTTTGTGGTTTAAGTCTCAGAGCACCCACATTGCAAGTGGTTTCGCTTTCAACAACTACTAAGTTGCTCATGGTAGATGCTACCAACATTATTCAAAAAGTGTTCACATTGGAGAAAGATTTGGTAATGCAGAAGTTGGTAGCCTGGATGGGCCTTTGTCCAATTTCTTTTTGAAATTGGACAAACACATATTGGTCAGGGAGTTGCAAATGCACACTTTGATGTAAGCAGCAGACCATGTCACCACTAACAGCATGAATGTGATTAGTTTCTGTTTAGCAAACTGCAGCATTGCATAGTGTATTATGAATCGAGCTTTGTAATCTGAGTGTGTCCTGGAACCATCTTTGGTACTTAGGTGAAAAGTCTGATGCTTGTGTACATTCATCCCTGCCACAGGTGTTTAGATTTCCATTTGTGAGTCATTATTGAGGAAAAAGCTGTGTCTGGGTTGTGGAGTCTGGACCTCAAGCAGGGATGAGCGGAGACACATGATACCATAGCTCTCTCTAATGATATCAGGGGTGAGATAACATGCTCAAACCCTCATGCATATCATTTGTTTGATTCCATGCAATATCTCCTTTGCTCAATATTTGTTTGATTGGTTTCTTCATATGCAAGCTTTAGGATGCATTCTACATGCGCTCCAAAATAGATCCTTGACAGACTGCAAAATAAATAAATGGTTTCATCTCTGTTAAGCTCCAGAAGTTTGCAATGAATCTCACACAGACAATTCAATACTCATTCAAAACAAAAAACCATTTGCATGAGGGGATCTCATGATTCAGACAAAAAACACATTGCAAGCGTTCAAATACAGAAGGAGAGGTACTACTGATGGGACTGATGATTGAGCTTTCTATATTGCTCCAATCTGCTGCAAAAAACAACACCATAGTAAAACCCATCCAAACAGGTAGAGACAACAATAATTGCCATATCTGTGCTCCTCCAAGCTTCCTCAAAATCAAGCATTATTGTTCCCCCCCCACACCCTGCACCTCACATTCATTTCTTATTTTCTCATGATTTCTCAAGCATTCTCACTCCTACAGAAAAACACCATAGCTATGGACCTGTCTAGTCTGTCTGTCATGGATTGTAAAGGATGGGTTAATGGGTCAAGTGAACTTTCCAGTGGAATACAAAATCAGGTGGATTTGGTGGAGAATTCTCCACCGTAACATAGCCTTTTGCACCACGGAAACGACCAGTTCCACCCACCACAATCAGCTCATAAGGGGAGACAACTCCACCTACATTTCCCGAGAATGTGAGAGATCCAGGACCATACTCAGAGTCTGCATTGAAGGTGATCCTGCTTGAGAGCTGAAGACCTTCTTTTGCTTCTTTATCAGTAACATGTCCATAGCCTCTCTCTCTTCCCAAAAGCTTACTCTCTCTGCTTCCAGCTTCTCGTACCTCATTGTCAAAAACACATATGGATCCAAATCCCAGCTTGGTCAGATCTCCATTGCCAGTTCCTGCTGCAAGCAACAGAGTCCTTTCAGGTCCTCCTCGAATCTCATGCACATAAAACTCCAGTATTGTCTCTCTTGAGTTCTCAAATTTCTGCTCCAGAGCGTGGAATAACTCCTTCACTTCCAGTCCTATTCCTGCCATTACTGTCACTTTCCTTGCAGTTGAAGAAGCTCCGTGCTTTGTTGTTGTTGTCTTGTTCTTCTTCTGTGCTGATGAACTTAACCTCTGAAGTGGGTGTGAAGTCCAGGGAATTGCTGTACCCAAGATCTCTTTCTGTGTGCAAGCTTTGCACTGGCTGCTGCTGCTTCCAAGTCTTGGGAATGCAGCAGCAAATGTGGTTGTATGTGTTACCAGCCTTCCTGCCATGACATTCTCCATTAGATTGGCTCTTAGTTGAAACCACCCCAAACAGGTCCAACCGCTGCAAACAAGACTCTCCAACCAACAACAACGGGGCGCCTAGAGATAGATTTCCTGGGAAATCAATCCACCAGTTGTAGAAGTTAGGATCATCATCATCCACAGCAAAAATCTGCAAGTGAAGTACTGAACTGGACCTCATCATCATCAAGAGACAGACATACTTGATGAACTCCATCTCATCATCACCAAGAGATATGCATGACATTGAGCAACAGAAACACAAAAAAGACAGACACACAAAAACAAAAGAGACAAAGTCTGCAACTCTTTCCTGAACTTCACAACATCTGCAACTTCTTAGCAAAACTGGAAGCATATGATGCGAAGCTAATCACCTTGAGCAACAACTGAGAGAGTGAAATCAACCAGAGCAACTGCTGCAAAGCATCATCCCCTTCAAAGTTACCAAACAAAATCCTTCAAGTTCCATGATACACTCCAAAGTTCATAACAAAATCCTTCGAAGTTCAAAGCTGTAATACTTCAAAGTTCACAACAAATCCTTCAAAGATCAAAGCTATAATACTTCAAAGTTCAAAGCAATATACTTCAAAGCTCACAACAACATCCTTCAAAGTTCAATGTAATACTTCAAAGTTCACAACAAATCCTTCAAAGATCAAAGCTATAATACTTCAAAGTTCAAAGTAATACTTCAAAGCTCACAACAAAATCCTTCAAAGCTCAAAGCTATAATACTTCAAAGTTCACAACAAATCCTTCAAAGCTCAAAGCTATAATACTTCAAAGTTCACAACAAATCCTTCAAAGCTCAAAGTTATAATACTTCAAAGTTCACAACAAAATCCTTCAAAACTCAAAGCTATAATACTTCAAAGTTCACAACAAAATCCTTCAAAGTTCAAAGCTATAATACTTCAAAGTTCACAACAAAATCCTTCAAAGTTCAAGGCAATTTGCCAAAGTTCAGATCAAGTACATACCGAAATTAGAGAGTGAAGTGGGTGGGAGAGTATGATGGGGGCGAGGTGGTGGTACACAAGAGACTTAAAAGTAAGGTCACAAGTCACAATTCACAATTGGGGTGATTTTTTTCCCTCTCTACTTTATTGGCCTTGCCTACCAAGGCATGGATATTGTGTTTAGATTCATTATAGAGTATAGTAGCTTAGGGGATTTTGGCCCCCTAGGTAATAAATAATAGGTCTATTTTTATATGAGGATTTTTGAAATATGATATTTTGGCTTGTGTTGAAACTTGAGATTAGGTACTATAGAGTTATGACATTTTGAAGGCTTTTGGTTTCTTTTGGAGGATTTTTTTTGAAGATTATATTTTTGCATGGTGAAATATTTGAGTTTTCATAATTGTTCTTCTTTTGCATTAAGATACTTTTTAATGTAAATGGCAAGGCCACGGTGTGACACAACCCTTGTTATGTGTTATTTAGCCTACTCTTTGAGCTGCTTCTATTTTCCTCCTGCAACCATTGCATCAGTCTGCATTTTAGCTTTACTTAAGCATCTCTGACAGAATCACACCTCAAAAGCAAAAGCTTTTCAGATGGGTTGATTCCAAATCACACATGAAACAAATGGGTACAGACCCCTGTTGGTCTAGTCTGTTACATAGGCCTGCACCTGGTAGGTATCAACACTTGGTATCAAGGACTGTACCAAACTGGTATGAGTGACCTGAGGCAGTACGAGCCTTATTGAGAGTCTTGGGCTCTGCCCTGCTTCCTTTATCAAGTGACAATGAAAATGATGTGAAAAAAATGAATTGATCCTGTGGAAATTAAGTTCCATTCCATTGAAAATATTGAATGACATCATATTACATATAACGTGGATTAAATTTTAATTTAATTCAGATTTAGTTGAATCAAATTCAAGCTGGATTCGGATTGAATTGAGTTTGAAAAGAATGGGATGCAAATTGGTGAAGAAGATATTGAAAATCTGTTCCTAACTATGAAAAAAGACCTATGAAAATACATCAATTTTTATTCATTTTTCATTTCTCTTTATTTGGGAATCAGATAAACATATTCCAATTTGAAGCTATCATGCAAAAGGAAGACTTATGGAATCTAAAGTTGCTTTACCTAAATTATAGCTTTGAAGAATAATTAGCATTGGAATATAAATATCTTGAAATAATATTAGATATATATTTTCATTACACCAATTGCAATACTAGATGTATATCTGCCTCTTTAAAACCTTGGTACATTTTTGAGTGTGTTTAGAGATTGCATTGCAAATTGTAAAAACCCATGGGGCATTTCCAAAAATGAAACACTTGCAAGGGTGGGCATTCAATGCTTATGTTCTATTTTCCCCAATGATAAATCAGGTATAATGTGGGAATTTTTTAAAAGGAAAATTGAGTCCAATCTTTACAATGGAAGAAGCCCGCACCTTATGCTTTACCTTACATGTAAATAACCGGTAAAACTTTCTAGTGTATGTGAAGGGCACCTTAACCCCAATGAAATTTCGTCCTCAAAAGAGAATGACAGATGGCACAAAAAAAGCTTAAGGTGCCTGTCTCCTCCTTGCATACAAAAATTAGAGCTGTGAAAATTGTACCCGATATCTACACAAAGTAAATATTCTTCAAGTGGGGGACGGTTCTGGGAATTTGGGTTCCTGGGCTTGGTCCCACCTCGCACAGGGCCTTAGTTCCCCGAACATCCCTACTCTGGGTCCTTACTCCTCACCTCACATGTACCACCACCTGAAAGTCTCCTTAGGACCCAATACCAGGACCAGGTTGGTATGAAAAGGTTTGAAAGGGACCCAATACCAGGACCAGGTTGGTATGATTGTTTTTTTCTTGTGAAATACCCAACCAGGCTGGTCTGTTCAAAAGTTGACATCAGATTAGCACTGGTACTGACAGATTACTCAGCACCAAAGGCCAAAGACAAGATGACTTTACGAATAAACCCTATTGACACCTGATCCCTGGTGCTGTATCAAAGGGGCAGTCCTGGAGGATCTGAACTGGTCAAGCAAACTAATAATGAATGCCTTGTGCATCACATGCACATCCACATGCAAGATAAGGACTTTGGTGGGTGGATTTGCAGCAGAGTTTAATTACCCTTCTGTCCATTTTGTTGTTGTTGTTGTTGTTGGACAATGGATACCACCAGCCAACAAACCCTTTTGGACCTCTTCTTGCAGGTATGATGTAGCCAAATTGGCTTTGTTTGAAGTTTGTACCACAATATTATTTATTCTCATGGATTTCCTTTTCCAAGTGTCTCTTGAAGCTCAATTCAACACAAATCAATTATCAGGGTTTTTTTCTTCCAGTTGTTTTTTTTGGGAAGTAGCTAGCCTCTTTGGCGACAATCTCGAAAAGATATAGTTGTAAATGATGATGACAAGTTTGGATGGATTATATATATAGACTTTTTTTTCAAGATTTCTGCTATTTTTGACAACCTACCTCGTAGTACCTAGGTCAACATCTGAAATATTCTTTAAAAAATTAATGCAATAATTGTGAACAAAACCTCAATGAAATCATTCTTCTATAATTTTTTTAGCTTTAAAAGAAAATAAAAAAAAGTTGCCAATATGCGAATTTTTGCCACAAAAACAGCACTGAAAAAGAGAGAGCTTCATCATCTTGTTCATGAGCTTCTATCCTCAAAACTAAAAGTATGTTTTGATCACAAAATTCAACTCCAATTTGACTGGAAGTTATGTCTTCAGTTGTCAAAGTTAGGTTTCAATCATGAAATCCAATTCCCAAATTACATCTTCAGTTACAATCTAAATGAGCATTATGCTTTTTGCCTTCACCTCCAAAGCAGGAACTCTTTCTCAGTTCAGTTTGAAAGCTTGTTTTCTCATGGAAAAGAATGACTTGGGTGGGGGAATGACTTCAGCCCCCCCCCACCAAATCATGCATTTAGGAGGGGAGGAGATGTGAAGTGAGTTTGCCATTTGAGCCTGTTTCTACACCATAGGGGAGGTTGAAGCTTGAGGTTAACAGAAGAGGCTAATTCTTATTGAGAATTTGTCAACACAATGATAATTTAATGCACAAGCCTCCTCACATTTTTCTCACAAGGTTGTCTTTTTCTTCACTTGAGCAAATCATGCTTTGATGCCCTTTGCTTCCTCAAAAATCTGGGTTGCCTTTTTGGATCACATACACACATACACACATGCATTCTGCATGTAGTCTACTTTCATGTTTTAAATAATTTTTTAAAACCTGCCAAGTGTTGCTACAAGACTAGCATTAGGATAAGAAAGAAAGAAGAATTGGCAATAAGATTTTCTTTTGTGCTTCCCAAAGAAGTAGAACAAAGTGCACAAGTAATAATGTGTAACAATCCCGTCTGTAAATAGCTACTACAAATTGACTCTTAGTTCACTCAAGATAACTAAGAAAACAAATTCAGACCACCAAACCCAACAATCCTATTGGTCTGCACGAAAATAATCTTCAGACCTACACACAACCCTAAATTGTTAGTTGGGTCAAGATAACTAAGAAAAAGTATTGAGACCAGCAAATCTAGCAATTCCATTGGTCATAACATTTTTTTCTACACACCTACACACAAGCCTATTCAACATCCTTCGTATATTAATACATTGATTTTATAACCTTTGTTTGTATACATACATGGTTAAAAAGAGTTTTTACCAAAGGTCAATAGTAAGGAAGATCTATTTTCAACTAGTGCAATGGATGGGGTGGAGCACTTACAAGAGGAGTGGATCTCCTACAAAACAAGCTTGGGAGTAGGGGGTGAGTGGGTCACCTTTCTCATGTGAAAACCTCCAACTTTCTACCAAAAAATGATGGATTAGTGGCCAAGTGCACCATATGGAAACCCACCCTAAGCTATCCAAGGCCAATATTGAAAGATATTAGCTCAATTACCAAGAGCTGATGACATACCAAAATAGGAGATATTTCCATTAGGGTGGAAGTCAAGAGGTGGCATTTGTTTTTGTTGAGATAATGTGATGAACTTTTTAAAGTGAAGTGGTGGACATTTGATTAGGCCCAATGAATTCAATGTGGTGAACAAGTTCAAATGAACAAGGTGCCCAATATGATGAGTGTTTTTGCTTGACATATTTTGAGCATCTTCGATTTTATGATCAAATTCTTTAAGCCCTAAACGACAAGGAAGACCAATTTGATCCACTTTTTAGTGTTTCTCTTTGGATTTTATCTCACATTGAGCTTCCAAATTGAACTTAGTTCAATGAAAGACATGTGAGACACAAGTTTAGGATTCATCCCCATGACCCTAAAGGAACAAATGCTTGACCCCAAGGGAGAGTCTTTTATTGTTTATTCATCCTCAGTAGGAATCACCTTCCTCTTATGCCAACTTTTCCCATTGGCCAAGATTGTGTAAAATAGTTTGTGAATAATGGATGAACATAGAGTTAATTGAAAATCTTGAGAAAGTTTGGATACTGGATGAATTCAAGAAAGCTGAGAAAGATGGGAACCCCAAAAAGTTGTAGCTTGAGAAGTTGATAAAATTGGACATTGGATGGAATAAAATATTTTTTAGATTTTTGTTTTATTCTAAGGCAATGATAGGTCTTCCTTGGATTAACTTTCCCAACTAGTTCCATTTTCATCAATTGTTCAACTTTCCCAACTTCCCGTTCTTCAATTGGGTAGAGTTTATTAGATGAACAAAAGAGTGTAGCTAGTGCTTTGTTTTGTAAAATATCATTTTTGTTAAACATTTTAAAACATCCACATTTTCATGTTCTTGGTTGGTTTTCTTATGTCCTTACTACTTAGCATGTTTCTTCAATTTTAAACATTACCTTCACCAAGATCCAACTTTATGTTATGTTATTATCTAAACCTTAGTCATGTTTTACTTTGTTAAATTGGGTGGGTGTCATATGGATAGAAATCAAAATCTTTTTTTTTCCCCCCGTGGCATAGTTTTCTATTTTTGAAATTTGTGAACAATGCAACATCTTCAAAACTATATTGAAAGAACCAATCTATGCAAAAAAAAAAAAGCCAAGATTAGAATCTCTCACCTCCAAATACAAATATTTTGAATATGTTGTGACAAAACACATTACCTGTTCAAGAGACTTAGGGTTTTGAAGGACTTTGATTTCTTGGACCAATGTCCATAATAACTTGGCCTGTATCAAGTGTACAACTTTTACTTGTTCTTTGAATGCAGTGTGACACATGGGTGGTGGTGCAGCAGCAGCACCACCAGGACATGTGGGTCTTGTGTTGGCTTTGCTTGCTTTTTTGGCCTTGGCTACCAAGGCAAGGATATTGTGTTTAGATTCATTATAGAGTATAGTAGCTTAAGGGATTTTTATAGGCCCCTAGGTAATAATACCATAGGTCTATTTTTATATGAGGATTTTGGAAAGATGATATTTTGGCTTGTGTTGAAACTTTGAGTTTAGTTATAATAGAGTTATAATATCTCTTGAAGGATTTTGGTTTCTTTTAGAGGATTTTCTTTGAAGATTATATTTTTGCATGGTGAAGTATTTGAGTTTCCATAATTCTTCTTCTTTTACCTTAAGATCCTTTTTAATGTAAATGGCAAGGCCACAGTGTAATTGTGACACACCCCTTGTTTAAGGAAGGCTGAAGTCATAGGCTTTCATAACTTATCCTTTCAATTAGCTCTTCTTTTACATTAGAATAAAACAATCCCTTTCTACTATGATGATATCATGAGTTTTTCTTCAGTCTCTTTGATGGCAGTGTACTACTATGACGGCATTTGTCATGGGTTCTCTGACTCTTCTGGTACCATAGTAAGGTAATCCAGTAATCAGAGATTCAGAGTGCCAATATATAACCATGCCAAGTGGTAAGTAAAGGCCCAGTGTACCATAGAAGTACAACAGAGTTAAGTGTTGAATAAGTAATTCATTCTGAAGATTCCATGTGGAGAATGGAATATTCCAAAAGATTCTCTGTTTTCCTTCACAAAATGTTGTTCTTGTGGGGGAGGAAAAATAAATAAATTTAAAAAAAAATTTATTTTTTGAGAATATCAACATTTTCACAAATAATATAATTAGCGTCAAAGTTGCCAGCATATGGGTGTATTATAGAAATGATAGTCTGTGTGCACATGGTGGACAAATATATCCGGAAAGTAGTGTGCAAAGTTCTGAATTGCATCATGGTGCTATCAGATCCCTATTACGTACTGTGGAATGGTCTTGCATATGGAATGGTCATGCATCTGGCCATTATGTTGGGTACAATGCCAAGTGAGAGAGTGCTAATAATGGGCAAGGGCAAAGACCATTCCATGACATTAAGGTCTGGGTTGGCCAACTCAACAATTTTTTTATAAAGAAATCGTGTTCAACAAACACATTTTGGTCACTATTACGAGTGAATGATGATCACTAGCGGTAGGTTATGTCATATAATGTGGTCAAGAAAATGAAATAATCTGCCAACCCTGACCTTAATGTGACCCAACACCCAACATTGGGTTAATAATCGCTAACCTGTTACATGAGCTGGGCCTTTTTTTTCCCCGATTTTTTGGTGTATCAACAATTGACCGAGTAGCCCAAGAAAGATTTCACATTAATTGATGACAATCTTTTTTTAAAAATTCCAAACAATAGGAAAATGATTAAAAACCTAGCTCAAAAATGAAACGATAGTCAAAATGTGGCAATTTTTTCTTTAAGATTTTTTTTTTGGGGGAATTTTGTTTAATAACAAAGAATTTGTAAGAGGACTTGGCAACCCCCCGAACATTATCATTGTTCAGCACTTGGCAACCCCTAAACATTATCATGAACCATAACATATGTAGATCATGAGGGTTTAGGGTTTAGGCAGGGGAGTGTTGTGACTTCTTAAAGCCACCTATATGGTATCAAATATGTTTCCATTCAATAAATTTTTAAGTTCAAAGGCCTAATGTATGCATGTTTTGATGTGATTTTATTCATTTTTAATAATTGGTTTTATTCATCCAAAGTTGTTTTGATTCTTATTTTGAGGTTTTTAAAAATTTGACACTCATTTTTTTTCATGTTCTTTTTATCTTGATTTTTTAATATAGTTTTGCTCATGTGCCACATTCATTGGAAATAATTACAAAAGTTTTAAAGAAATGTCGAAATGTCTATTGATGCACCTTGTTTGTTTGTTTGTTTAATATTGTGTTGCCATATTAGTGTGGGTGATGTTTTTGTAGAGCCACAAATGATTTACATTAATATTAATCCACTTACTTTCAACATATTTTCAAAATTATTTTGATCTTCAATTGTTTAAATTTGAA
>Ga0116231_10006492_pt1 | contig 22254 bp, 20 predicted proteins | sample S1TSphgellanicum_2_FD_89695 | JGI IMG/M metagenome (GOLD analysis project Ga0116231, IMG submission 89695) | Host-associated microbial communities from peat moss isolated from Minnesota, USA - S1T2_Fd - Sphagnum magellanicum MG | ecosystem: Host-associated > Plants > Peat moss > Unclassified...
GCTTGCTCGTCGTTGATGCGGTTGGAGACTTCGCCGGCGCTCGCCGCGATCGGCAGCATCGCCGTCGCGAGGGTCACGATCGAGAGTCCGGTGATAATGGCTTTGTTCATGATGATACCTTTCGGAATGATTTCGGCGGCGATTCGGCCGTCTGAGATCATTACGAACGGTGCGGTTCCCGCGTTTTCGATTACATCGAACTCTCATGAACGGGCGCTGTCGCACGCCCATCCTTCGACAGGCTCAGGATGACATGGTGGCTTGGATCACACCTAGCTGGAGGTGGAGACGCGGGCTTCGCGTTTGGTGACGCGGTAGACGGCTTTGACGTCTTTGAGGTTGGAGAATTTGCGCAAGAGGGTGTGCAGGTGGTCGAGGTCGGTGATTTGAGCGGTGAGCGCGATCAGGGCGTTTTTGTCGCGCTTGACGCGGGCGGTGACCGTCGAGACTTGCGTCTTTTGCTCGGAGCACACACCCATGATGTCTTGGAGGAGGCCGCTGCGATCGCCGGCTTCGATTTCGATGTCCACCGCGTGCGTGATCTGGCTCGAGTCGGCCCAGGTCGCTTCAAGGATGCGTTCCGGCGCGTGGTTCATGTAGGCAACGTTCGGACAATCGGCCCGATGGACGGAAACCCCGCGCCCGATCGTGACGAACCCCATGATGGGGTCGCCGGGCACGGGGCTACAACACTTGGAGAGCCGCACGAGCACGTCGTCGACGCCGGCGATGCGGATGCCGGATTTGCTGCGCGCGACGCGTTTCGGCGGCGGCTTAATGACGGTCGCGAGATCGACGACGTTGTCCGTCGTCTTGAGCTCGTCGCGCAGCTTCGAGGCGATCGTCGATGCGTGCGCGTCGCCGAAACCGATCGCGGCATACAAGTCGGCGGTGGTCGCGTAGTTGAGGCGCTTCGCGATCTTCTCGAGCGCTTCACCGCGTGCGATGTCCGGGGGCAAGCCCTGGCGCGCGAGCTCCGCTTCGAGCGACTCTTGCCCGAGCACGGCGTTCTCTTCTTTTTTCTCCTTGCGGAACCACTGTTTGATCTTGTGCTTCGCGCCGGAGGTCTTGACGATCGAGAGCCAGTCGAGCGACGGCCGGCCGCTGGATTTGTTGAGCAGAATCTCGCAGATGTCGCCGTTCTTGAGCTGGTAGTCGAACGGCACGATCTTGCCGTTGACCTTCGCGCCGATACAGGCGTTGCCGACGTTCGTGTGCACCTGATAGGCGAAGTCGAGCGGCGTCGCGGCCGCCGGCATCGAGAACACGTCGCCCTTGGGTGAGAAGATGAAGACCTGATTGTCGAAGAGGTCGAGCTTGAGGTTCTCCATGAACGCGCGCGAATCGCGCATATCGTTCTGCCACTCGAGCAGCGACCGCAGCCAGGTGAGTTTCTGCTCGAAGTTATCGGTCTTCGAGCCTTCTTTATAGCGCCAGTGCGCGGCGATGCCGTACTCGCTCGTGCGATGCATCTCGACCGTGCGGATCTGCACTTCGAGCGGATCGCCGCCCGGCCCGACGACCGTCGTGTGCAACGACTGGTACATGTTGGGCTTGGGCATCGCGATGTAATCTTTGAAGCGCCCGGGGAGCGGCTTCCACAGGCTGTGCACGATCCCGAGCGCGCCGTAACAATCCTTGACCGTCTCCACGATCACGCGCACCGCCGTGAGATCGTAGATGGTCGAGAAATCGCGGCCCTTCTTCATCTTCTTGTGGATCGAATAGAAGTGCTTGGGGCGGCCGGTGATCTCGCCCTTGAGGCCGACCGCGGCGAACTGCGCGCGCAACTCGTCGAGGACGCTCGTAACGGCTTCTTCGCGCACGCCGCGCTTGGTTGCGACGCGGTCGGAGATTTCGCGGTACGCGTCCGGATCGAGGTAGCGCAGGCACAGATCCTCGAGGTCCCACTTGATGCGCCAGATGCCGAGGCGGTGGGCGATCGGCGCGTAGATCTCGATCGTCTCTTTCGCGATGTTCTGCTGCTTCTGCGGCGGGAGCGAGCCCAGCGTACGCATGTTGTGCAGACGGTCCGCGAGTTTGATGATGATGACCCGGATGTCTTTGGCCATCGCAAGGAACATCTTGCGCAAGTTCTCCACCTGCGCATCTTCCTTGGATTGATACGGGATGCGGGTGAGCTTGGTGACCCCGTCGACCAGCGCCGCGATCTCGGGACCGAAGAGTTCGTTGACTTCCTCGCTCGTGACGACCGTGTCTTCGACCACGTCGTGCAGGATCGCCGCGGCGATCGTCGCCCGGTCCATCTCCAGGTCGGCCAGGATGTCGGCCACGGCGAGCGGGTGGGCCACGTACGCCTCACCGGAGGCACGCAGCTGGCCTTGGTGGGCGGCGTCGGCGAGCTCGTAGACCGCCGTCAACCACGCCCCGTCGAGCGAGGGGTCATAGTGTTGAACTTTGGCGACGAGATCGTGAATGGTCATGGGCGATTTGGCCTATCATGCCAGAACACGCCGCCGGCTCCAAGCGTTCCGGTCAATACGTGATGTACGACTTGACATCCACTCCCGGGAGCGCCGCCCGGCCGTTGAGGGCGGCGAGCTCGATCAGCACGGCAACCCCGACGACCTCGGCGCCGAGTTTCTCGAGCAGCCGCAGCGTCGCGGCGATGGTGCCGCCCGTCGCCAGCAGGTCGTCGACGATCAGCACGCGCTGGCCGTGGCCGACTGCGTCGTCGTGGATCTCGAGGGCGTTCGTGCCGTATTCGAGCGCGTATTCTTCGCGAAACTTGGTGCCGGGGAGCTTGCCGGGCTTGCGCACGGGGACGAACCCGGCGCCCAGCGCATAGGCCAGCGGCGCGCCGATCATGTAGCCGCGCGCCTCGATCCCGACCACGTAGTCGACCTTGAGCTCGCGCGCCCCGTCGACGAAGAGGTCGATCAGGCCCTTGAACCCGGCCGGATCCTTCAGCAGCGGCGTGATGTCGCGAAAGAGGATCCCGGGGATCGGAAAATCGGGGATTGCTCGGATCAGGGTTTCGAGTTGCTGCGTAGCCACGGCTCGGCGGGTTCGGTGCCGTCGAGTCGGACCCTGGTTTTCCCGGCGAGCCGACCATCTGAGCGGCGGCGTTCCGGGGTAGCCTGTGGGGCACGTTGAATGAGAGCGTGTTGACAAGACAAGAGCAACGCCGATGGGTCTTGGCCTTCGCCATCTCCATCGCGTTGAATGAAATCGTGATCGGGCTGCTCCATCGCAGCTCGCCGGCCGTCGAGACCCACGTCGAGCCGACGATCATCACGATCGCGCACCGCACGCCGCCGCCGACCCCGCCGCCGATACCCAAACCGACGCCGACCCCCACGCCGCCGCCGATCGTGCACGTGATCCCGCACGCGACGATCGCACCGCATCCGCAAGTCGCCGCGGCCCGCACCAAGGCGCCCAAGGAGAAAACCCACGGCGGCAGTGTCTCGCGCCGGGCGAACCCGAAGGTCGACGTCTACGCGGAGCTTTCTCACAATGATTTGGGCCACGCCCAAGGCATCACCGGAGCCGGCACGGGCACCGGCGTCGGCCCCGGCGACGGCGGCGGCGACGCGGGCAACGCGGAAGGGAACGGCACGGGCGGAAACGGGACCGGCGACGTAAACGCCAACACACCGTGCGGCTTTGTCGATTTCCGCCCGCCTGGCTTTACCGACGTGCGCGGAACGACGTATTACGAGACGATCGACGCGATCGTGCACTTTCCCGACGGCCACACCGAGACCGCGCGCTTTCCCTACAAGTGGAAATATCCCGACGGCGAGCGCACCGATCCGTGGTCGGCGACCAACATGAGAGAACATCCAACGATGGTCACGCCCGCCCAAACGCCGCCGCCGTCCATCGATCCGACCACGCTCTCGCCGGTGATCCAATACATCTTGCAGCACACGAACGATCGCGGCGTGACCGGGCTTCAACCGTGTCCGAAAGCACGATGAGCGCGTTTCACGTGGCGATCGACGCCCACGATCTCGTCCGCGACGAACGCGGGATCGGCCGCTACGTGCGCGCCGTCGTCTCGCGCTGGCTGCGACGCGACGACGTGCGCGTGAGCCTGATCGTGCGCGATCCGTTGCCCTGGCGCTTCGGTTCCGCGTTTGCAAAGGCGCTCGATGTCGCGGAGGTGCAGGTGCACTCGCGCGTGCCGCGCGATGCGGATGTGACCTGGCATCCGTGGAACGGCACCTTCACGCCGACCGATGGTCCCGCGGCGGCGACGATCCACGACGTCGTGCCGTTCGTGTTTCCCGAGCTCGACGAACGCAAGCGTGAATCGCAACAGACCCCATTTCGCCGCACCGCGAATTGTGCGAGCGCGATCGCGTGCGACTCGGCGTTCACCGCGCGCGAAGTGGAACACTATCTCGACATTCCGGCGAACCGGCTGCACGTCGTGCCGCTCGCGGCCGACGACCGCTTCTCGCCGGGCGACGATGGCGATCTTCCGGCCGAACTCGCCGGCCGTCCGTACGTACTCTACGTCGGGGCGCACGACGAGCACAAGAACTCCGCGACGCTCGCAGCGGCGCACCGGCTCGCGTTTCCGGACGACGAGGTCGCGCTCGTGTTCACGCGTCGCAATCCGGTCGTTCCGGAAGCCGTCGTCATCGCGCACGCGCCCGACGAGCAACTCGTCGCGCTCTACCGCGCGGCGCTGATCGTTGCGGTACCGTCGCTGTACGAGGGCTTCGGTCTGCCGGTGCTCGAGGCGATGGCCTGCGGCGCGCCCGTCCTCGCCTCGCGCGCGGCCTCACTGCCCGAAGTCGGCGGCGACGCGGTCGCGTATGTCGACGATCCGGAATCGGTCCATGCCTGGCGCCACGCGCTCGCGACGCTGGCGGGCGATCCGGCGATGCGCCTGGAGCTCGCGCGGCGCGGGCCGGTGCGGGCGGCGGCGTTCTCATGGGACCGCTGCGCGGACGCGACGCTCGATGTGGTGAAATCCGCGCGCGCATGACCCACGTCGGACTCGATGCCTGGAACCTCATCGGTAATCGGCGGGGCACGGGGCGCTACGTGCGCTCGATCCTGCGCGCATGGCGCGACGCGTACGCGGATCGCGTGCGCGTCACGCTCGTCGTCCCAGAACGCTTCAGCATCTTCGTGCGTGCCCGGTATCGCGGCGAGGCGGAGGGCATCGCCTATCCGGTGCGCTCGCGCGCGAATCCGGGCGCGTTTGACGCCTGGTGGTTTCCGTTCAACGGTCCGAGTTGGGAGACGTGGCGCGGACAATCGGTTGCGACCTTGCACGACGCGCTGCCGTTCGCCGAATCGTTCGATGAGAGCGCGCGCATCTCGCTGCGCCGGGCGGCGCGGATGTGCGACCGGCTGGTGACCGATTCCGTTTTCTCGGCGCATGCACTCGCCGCGCATCTCGACCTCACGCCGGATCGCATCACGCCGATCTTGCTCGGCGCGACCCGGCTCGCAGCCGGATCGCTGCCCGCGCTGCCGTTCGATGACTTCGTGCTCTACGTCGGCGACACCGACGAGCGCAAGGATCTGCCGACGCTGTATGCCGCGATGCGCGTCGCGCGCGTGCAGCGGCCGCGACTCGGGCTCGTGCACATCGGGCCGAATCAGTTCGGTCTCCCGCCGGCGGATGGACTCGATGTGGTCTCGCTCGGGGTCGTCGACGACGCGACGCTCGCGGCGGCGTACCGCGCCTGCACGGCGTTCGTGTTTCCGTCGCGCTACGAAGGCTTCGGGTTACCGGTGCTCGAGGCGCTCGCGAACGGTGCGCCGGTCGTCTCGTCGTCGGCGCCGGCGCTACCGGAAGTCGGCGGCGATGCCGTCCTCTACGCGGAGCCCGGCGACGTGCTCGGGTTCGCCGAGGCGATCCTGCGCATCGCCGGCGACCCGGCGATCGGAAACGATCTGCGCGAGCGCGGCTTCGCGCGCGCGGCCGACCGCTCGTGGGTGCGCAGCGCGGGCGAGCTGCTCGCCGTGTTCGAGAGCCTGCGCTAACCGCTCACCACGATCAGCGCCGAGGTGATGATATGGTTCGAGAATTCGAGTTTGATGTGCTGACGATCCGGCTCGCGATAGTACGGCGCGCGATCGAAGACGAGATCGTCACGCGCCGAGCCGGCGAAAAAATCGGCCGGTTCGAGCGTCCGGCCATCGCGACGTAACCGCCGGTCCAGCTCCTCGATATCGCGCCGGCGATAGAACACGACCTCGCCGCGTTCGAGCGTCTTGTCGTTCGAGGTCACCGTGTATTCCGTCGTGTGGAATGCGAAACCGCCCGGCTTGAGCAGGCGCGAAGAACGCGCGACAAAATCGAGCCCGCGTTCGAGCGTGCCGAGATGCTCGAACGCGCAGCAGCTCCAGATCAGATCGAAGCTCTTTTCCTCGAGCGCAAACGGCTTGTTCATGTCGAGCGGTTCGAAGCGCACGTGGCGATCGAAGAGCGCGCGATCGACCAGGTTTGGTTTGTAGACGGCTTCGAGCGAGGCGGCGTGCTGGGCGGCCGACCACTGCCGGACGTTTTTCTCGCCGGCCGGCAGATCGGTTGCGACCACGTCGACCTCGTGCGCGGCGAGGACCGACGCGACGGGCTCGGTGCCGACGGCGAAGCCGAGCGCGCGCACGCCAGGGCGTAAAAGTCCGCGCGCATCGATCGCCGCGAGCACGGCGCACCACTCCCAGGCCTTGCGGTGAAAGCGCGGATGTCCGTCGCGAGCACCCTGCAGTGCGATGATTTCGCGGAGTTCGCGATCGACGAGCGCGTTCCAGCGCGCGAACCACGGGCTCTCGAAGTGCTCGTACCGGCAGATCGCGGTGCCGAGCGCAGCGGTCGATATCAACGAAGGGTGGCCTTTCCGGGCCGCGAAGGCCGCGATGCTTTGCGAGTTCCGGTTACGCTTTTCCGCTCTGTGCCGGACCGGCGTCGCGCGCTCCTGGTCGCCACGCTGCTCGCGTTCGCCGTCATGGCCACGCTCGACGTGCTGCGCTGGAACTTCTGGAGCTACGGCGCCGATAGCGGAACCTTTGCACAAGCGATCCTCGACACGTTCGGCGGCATGCGCAACGGGATCGAACAAGGCACGCACTACCGCTTCCATTGGTCGCCGTCGCTGGCGCTCTTGTGGCCGCTGATGGCGGCGACGCGCGCGGTGCTCGCGATCCAGTTCGTGCAAGTGGCCGCGACGGTGGCCGTCGCGCCGCTCGCGTACCTGCTCGTCGCGCCGCGCGCCGGCGGGCAATCCGCGCTGCTGGTTGCGATCCTGACGCTCCTCTATCCGCCGCTGCTCGCGATCGGCTGGGGTGAGTTTCACGAAGTCGGTTTGTACGCACCGCTGGTGCTCGGGCTCGTCGTTTCGGCCGATCGGAAGGCGTGGGGGTGGTTTGCGTTCTGCGCGATCGTCGCATGCGGTATCCGCGAGGATACGACGCTCGAACTCGCGATCGCCGGGATCGCGCTCGCGACCGCCGGTTGGCGTTCGCGGATTGCGTGGGCGTCGCTGGCCGTGCTTGCGATCGCCTCGGACACGTTCTACTACGCCGTGATCGTGCCGCGCGTCGGGCCCTGGAATCCAGCCCACTTCTACCAGTATCCGTTCGCGGCCGGTCCGCTCGCGCTGCTCGTCGCGCCGCTGCTCCATCCGGTTGCGTTCGTGCGCGAGTTTTTCACCTTCGGACGGCTGACGTATCTGCTCGAGGCGTTCGCGCCGCTCGCGTTCCTACCGTTCTTCTCGCGCTGGTCGCTGCTCGCGCTGCCGGGGCTCGCGATCGTGCTGCTCGCGAACGATCAGCTCGTGTATCACATGGGCAACCATTATGCGTCGCTCTGGAGTCCGTGGCTGATCGTGGGCACCGCGTTCGCCGTTGCCGACCGGCGCGCGGAGCGCTGGCCGCAGGTTGCGATCGCCATCTCGGCGATCGTGCTGATCGCGTTCAACCCGCTGCACCCCGCGCATTTTCTCAAACCGAACTATCGCGATCTGCGCTCGGCGGAGTTCTCGCTGGAGAGCCTTCCGCCGCATGCTTCGGTTTCGACGCACGACGAGTGGTTCACGCACATCGCCGCGCACGATCCGAACGCAACCCTCAACACGATCACCGGTACCGACTATCTCGTCTTCGCGGATGACTATCCGAACGATGAATTCCAGCGCGCGTGGCTGCCGCGGATCCGCGCCGAAGTCGCGGCGCACCGCTACCGCGCGATCTACCGGATCGGCGACGTCGTGACGTACAAGCGCACCGGCCCGTGAACGTCGCCGCGCACCTCATCGTCGGCGAACGCGAGGAACCGTTCTTACCGGCGCTCCTGCGCAGCCTCGAAGGCGTGGCAGACCTGCTGCTCGTCAACGATAACGCACCGGAGCCCGATGGTGCGAACGCCCGCGTGCTGGCGGCCTCAACGTTTGCGCAGCACGGCAAAATGGTCGTGGATCGCGCGCCCTTCGTGAACTTTGCGGACGCGCGCAATCGTGTGCTCGCGCTGCATCGCGCGCACGCGCCCGGCGCATGGGCGGCGTTCGTCGACGCGGATGACGTGCACCGCCCGACCGCGCGCTGCATCGCGGCCAACCTCTCATCGCTGGGCGACGATATCGCGCTGGTCGATGGCTACACACGGCACTATCTGCAATCGTTCCGCTGGGTCATCGGCGTCGACCGACGCCTTGCGTTCTTCCGCGTCACCGAGGGCGTGCATTGGGAAGGCGACGTCCACGAGCGGCTAATCGGCTACACGGGCCGTGCGCTCGTCCTTCCCTACGTCTACGACCACTACGGCTGGGTGCTCCCGATGGAACGGCAAGCCGCCAAGGGCCGCCAGTACGCAAGCCTTGGACAGAGCGGTCACACCTACACCCCGGAGGAAGTTTCCGCACTCGACCCCGGCGATTTCTTCGCCCCGCTGTGGCCGCTCGCGATGCCGTATACCGGCCCGCAACCTCCAGCACTCGACGTCGTACGATCGGACATGGAGCGTCACTTTCTCGGTCTTTTCGAAAACGCCGATCGTACGATTCGCGCTCGCCACGATCCGCGCCGGCGCTTTCTCAACACGTTTCGCCGCCTCAACTACGCGTACCGCTGGCGCGGCCGCGCGCTCGATCCCCTTGCGCGGCGAACGATGCGGTGCGCGAACGGCGGAGCCTAGCGGATGGGTTGGCCGGCGGCGCTGAGGGTGGTTTCGATCATGTCGATTCGCTCGTTGCAGACGCGGATCATCGCATCGGAATGAACGGCGTCAAAGAGTTCGAGCGCGTCACGGTACGTCTGCACGGCGACCAGATCGCGACCAAGCAGATGCTGGGTCTCGGCGATGGTGATGAGTTCCATGCCCTGCTTGTTCTTGTCTTGAATCTTTCGCGCGCTCGCGAGCGCCTCGTTCTCGGCGGCGAGCGCCTCCGGGACGCGCCACTCGCGATAATCGAGCACGCCGATATTCGTTAGCGTGAGCGCCGTCAGGGCCGGATCGTCGAGCGCGCGCGCGAGTGCCAGCGCACGATCGAACGGCTTGCGGCTCTCTTCGAGATGCGACCGCTCGACGAGCGCGATGCCGAGGTTGTTGAGCGATACGACCTCGTTCGACGTATCGTCGATCTGCTCGTAGAGGTCTGCCGCTCGCGCGTACGCCTCGCGCGCGGTGTCGAACTCTGCCTTCCGGTAGGCGATGTTGCCGAGTTTCCCGTTTGCGACGGCTTCGTCTTCCGCATCGCCGGAACGCTGCGCCAAGGCGCGCGCCGCCTCGAGCGAGCGTCGTGCACCGTCATCGTCGTGTTGCTTGATCTGGAGGAGCGCGAGGCTGTTGAGTACCAGCGATTCGTCGCCGGCTTCCGCGAGTTGGTCGAAGAGGTCGCGAGCGGCGACGTATTCGGCCGTCGCATCCGCGGCGTGGCCGAGTTCCGCGTCAGCGAGTCCCACCTGCATCCGAGCGCGAGCAACGCCGTCGAGGTCGTCGAGCGATGCATAGCGGTCACGCGCGGCCTGCGCCCCGGTCAGCGCCGCGTCGTAGCGCATTTGCCGAAAGGCGAGGTCGGCGCCCGCGAGCGTCGCATCGGCCTCCGCTTCGCGATCGCCGCTGCTCTGGAAATGGGCGAGCGCGCGTGCAAAGGCATCGGCCGCGGTCGTCGGTTCACCGATAACCGATTCAACGGTCCCTACGTCGAGCAACGCAACGCCATCGCCATCGCCGGCCGGGAATGCCGCCTCGGCAGCGGCTGCCGACGGGTAGGTGGCGACCACCCACGGCCTGGTGATCGAATAGCGCGCGGTCGCGCGCGCCACGGGCGAGAGCACGTCGCGTAGCGTCACGCGTGCGCGAGCGGAACCGGCGATGAAATCACCCGTCCGCGCAACGACCAGCGAACCGCGCGCGCAGGTGACGCCGATCGTGGAGGCGCTTGCGTCGATGGAAAACGCGCCGTCGCGCGTCGTGACCGCAATCACCTCACCGGCATGGACGCGCAGCGCGCCAGCGACCCCAGTGGGCACGTCGAACGAAAGCGTCCCGGAATCCGCGCGTACATCGTCGATCCCCGCCGTTCGCACGAACGTGGCGCGCGCATGAGGCCGGATGATCGTTCGACGCCCGCGCGCGTCGGCGACGACGATCGCGGTGTGCGGCGGCGCGATCACTTGCGTGCCGTCGCGCAGTGCATCACCCCGCCGTAGGACCGTCGCGCTGGGAGCGCCCGGGAGTCGCACGGCGTCCGGCGCGGAGTCGACGGCCGATCCGTCGTGCAGGATCTGCGTGACGGTAAGCACCGGGGCGTCGGCCCGGGCGCGCATCCCTGCGGCGCAAAATAGCGCTGCGACGGCCAGCATTCCGGTTACCCGTCCGAGTCGGTGCATTCGCCTTCCCCCCTCACCCAATAAACGGGGCCGTTCTCCGCCGCGGTGCCCGTTCCCGGCGTGACCCTTGCCGCGAGCCGGATCGTGCGTGAACGAGCGGCACCACTTCACTTCTCGCCGGAGGCTGCGCCGTGTTCATCGATCCTACCCGTTCGACCAATCGTGTTCCCGTCGCCGGAAGCGCCAAGGCGCTCGATCCCAAAGCAACGTTCCTCACCCCGGTGCCGGACGGCGAACGGATCGATGTCACGGTGCGGCTCAAACCGCAGCATCCGATCCCCGACGGCTATGCCGGCGAATCGCGCGACGCGTTCGAGCGCGAACACGGAGCACGGCCGGACGACATCGCGCGCGTCACGACGTTCGCGAAACACTTCGGACTCGAAGTCGGTTCGGTCGATTCGGCGGCCCGGTCGATCGCGCTCAGCGGTTCGGCGGCGCAAATGGAGTCGGCGTTCGGCGTCGAGCTCGGCCGGTATCACGATGCGGCGCAAACCTATCGCGGGCGCAGCGGCGAGATCACCGTTCCCGCAGAGGTGGGCGATGCGATCGAAGGCGTGTTCGGTCTCGACGACCGAGCCGCGTCGACGTCGCACATGGTGGCGCAGCCCGCAGCAAGCGCGGCCCACGTATACACGCCGCTCGATCTCGCGAAAGCATACGACTTCCCCAAAGGCGACGGCACCGGCGAGCACGTCGGCGTCATTTCGCTCGGCGGGCGATACGACGATCGCACGCAAGCGGCGTACTTGCAGCAGCTCGGCGTGCCGCACGTTCCCTTTCACGTCGTCAACGTCGACGGCGGCGCGACGGAGCCCTCAGATCCCGGTCCGACCGGCGAGAACATGCTCGACACCGAGACGATCGGCTCGCTCGTCCCCAACGCCGACAAGACGATCTACATCGCGCCGAATACCGATCGCGGCTTCATCGATGCGGTCGCAACGGCGCTGCACGACGCGCATCACAACACCGCGCTCTCGATCTCGTGGGGCGCGCCGGAAGAAGCGTATACGCCGCAGGCGATCGCCGCGTTCAACAGTCTCTTCAAAGAGGCGAAGGCGATGGGCGTCAACGTGTTCTCGGCCGCCGGCGACAACGGCGCGACCGACGGCATCCCGGACGGCCGTCTGCACACCGATTTCCCATCGTCGAGTCCGTCGGTGATCGCGGCCGGCGGCACGAAACTCACGACCAATCCCGACGGCTCGATCAAACGCGAGACGGTCTGGAACGAATTGCGCACGCATCAGGGTGCGACGGGCGGCGGGATCAGCGAAGCGAATCCGCGCCCGGCGGATCAGCACGCGCTGCCGATCGACGGACGCGGCACGCCCGACATCTCGGCCGACGCGGATCCGAAAACCGGGATCGCTGTGCTCGTTCCGATGGGCGGGCGCGGGCGCGCGGCGCTGGAATCCGTCGGCGGTACGAGCGCGGTAGCCCCATTCTACGCCGCGCTCGACGCGCGGCTCGAAGAGAATCTCGGCAAGCCGCTGGGCGATCTGCAGCAGGCGATCTACGCCGCGCCGGCCGGTGATTTCCACGACATCACGGTCGGAAACAACGGCGGCTACGCGGCCGCGCCCGGCTGGGATGCGGCGAGCGGTCGCGGTTCGGTCGACGGGGCGAAGCTGCTCGAAACTCTGGAGCACGATCGCCGATAGCACGCGGCATGATCGTCGTAACCACCGAGGACGTCGCGGGCCAGCGCGTCCTCGAAACCAAGGGCCACGTGTTCGGTCTCGTCGTGCGCAGCCGCGGCTTGGGCGGCAACATCGTCGCCGGGCTGCGGACGATCTTCGGCGGCGAAATTCACGAGTACACCGAGATGGTCGAAGACGCTCGGCGTCAGGCCATCGACCGGATGGTGCAGAACGCTGCCGCGATGGGCGCGAACGGCGTCCTGCGCATGATGTTCGACTCGACCGAAATGGGCCAATCGATGACCGAGATCGTCGCCTACGGAACCGCCGTCGTGCTCGCGCCGACGCCGTAACGCCGACGCCATGACCTTGCGTACGGGCGTGCTTTACGCCGCGCTTGCCTTGTGCTTCGCCGGAATCATCGGCGCGCTTACGGGGCATTTCATTGCCTGGTTCGTTGCGTTCGAGGCAGCCGCCGCAGCAGGGCTCATCGTCTTCGAACGCTCGCGCTATCGTTCGCGGATCCCCGAATCGGTGCGCGCCGGATTCGAGCCGACAGACGAGCGATTCATCGATCCGACGACCGGACGCGAAACCGTCGTCTACTTCAACCCACAAACCGGCGAACGCGACTATCGCCACTAGCGCAATCAGCCAGAAGTGTCATGGCGAGGCTCTCGAAGCATGGGCCTAGCAGCCAGTGGCCCGTTACGCCACGATCGTGGCCGGGGCCGGCATCCGTTTCTCCGGCCCATCCTTCGATAGGCTCAGGACGACATCGTTGGGTGGGATGACATCGTTGGGTGGGATGACACGCGGAGGGTCAGCGGACTAAGGGCACATTTGACGGATAGATCGGGCGGTTGATGATGCGCTCCAAGTCGCCCGCTTTTGCGTTGAGGGCGAGGTCGCAGAAGCGGGCGAAATTTTCGCGGTCGGCTTCGCCTTCGGCGAAGCGGGCGTTTTTGGTGAGATCAACCTTGCCGTCGACCGCGAGGAAGCGGACGTAGGTGCCGGTATCGTCGGCGCCGCGCGCGAGCAAGCCCGCCTCTTCGAAGATGCGCATGGCGGCGCCGACCGTATTGCGGTCGACGCGATCGATTTGCAGCGCGTCGGCGACGTCGGCGGCCGTCATGCGAAGCGTGTCGTCGATCGCGATTTTCTTCATCTCGCGGTAGAGTGTCCGCAGCGTGTGCAGCGGCGGTGATTGACGATCGATGATGAAGTCGTTGAGCGAGCGATCCTTGGTGCCGAAGAGCAAGTGAATCTCGGCCGGGTCGCCGTCGCGACCGCCGCGTCCCGCTTGCTGATTGAATTCGGTGAAGTCGAAGTTCATGTGGTAGAGGAACACGTTGCGAACGTCGGGGAGGTCGATTCCCTCACCGAATGCCGAGGTCGCGACGACGACGCGCGCCGTGCCCTCGCGAAAGAGGCGTTCGATCTCCACCCGCTCGGCCGATGGGATCCCTGCGTGATAGAACGCGACGTGATTGCCGAGCGCGCGACGCAGTTGCTCCGCGACTTTCGTGGCGGCACTGCGCGAGTTGCAATAGATGATCGCCTTGCCTTCGCCGCGGACGCGCTGCTCGATGTAGGCAACCTTGTTCGTCGTGTTGCGCGCTTCGATGACGGCCAGATTTTCGCGCACCGTCGGATCGATCACCCACGCTTCGATGCCGAGTGTCGCCCGCAAATGCGCGAAGGCCTCGTCGCCGGCGGTCGCCGTCAACGCGAGGATTTGCGGGGCGCCGAGCTTCGCGATCGTCGTGCCAAGCGCCGCGTACGCGGCGCGATGCTTGGATTCGAAGAGATGGTGTGCTTCGTCGACCACGACGAGGCCGGGCGGATGGGCGGCGAACCGGTCGATGTGATACTGCGCGAATTCCGGTGTCGCGCAGATGATGTCCCACGCGCCCGTTTCGAGCGCGGCGAGAAGCGCGGACCGCTCGCCCGACTCGATCGAGCCGTTCGCCCGATAGACCCGCAGGCCGAGCGGGCCGAGACGTCGCACGAGCGCCTCGAATTGGTCGTTGGCGAGCGCGCGCAGCGGATAGAGGACAAGCGTCCGCTCTCCGTTCTCGATCGCGCGCACCGCTGCCGGGTACTGAAAGCAAAACGATTTCCCGCGACCGGTACCGAGCACCGCGAGCGTGTTCTTGCGCGCCTCGACGCGCTCCAGCACCGCGCGCTGCGACTCGCGGATCGGCCGGTCGCCTATCAGCGCGCGCAGGATCTCTTCGCGTGGAATCGCTCCGGGTCGCGCGGCCGGCGCGGGCCGGTCGGCAACGAGATCCGTTCGCCGGACAAGGATGTTGATGCCGACGCTGCGCGTTCCGCCGCCGGTGACGTCGGTGACTTCGGCGACGTAGCGTGCGCCGGCATCGATGTTGGGTGCGAGTTTGCGCGCGATCTCTTTGCGCAGGAAGCCCAGTTGCAGCTGGTTATACCAGAGGCCGATGGCGTTCGGATCGAATGGGTTTGCGGGATCGCGGCGCAGCTCGAGCGGCGCTCCAGGTGTCATCCCGGCGACGATGTCCTGACGGCCCTCGAACGTGACGCCGACGATCTTCGAGAAGAATTCCGGCGCATCGCCGATCGTCGCGAACGGGTCGCGTTCCGCGTATGTCGCACCGTTGGCGAAGAGATGCGCGAGGAAGGCTTCGTCGCTCGCCCACGCGGACGCGTCGCCGTTGTCGGTTTCTTGTGGAGCCGCGGGGGCATCGAAGCGGGCTACGAGCGCGTCGAACGCCGCCTCCGATGGGGTCGGAGGCGGCAGCCGCGCGGGGCTGGTTCCGCTAGTGGTCGTGCGTTTCGGTGCCGTGGGGCGGGTGTTCCGCGGCGGGGTGTTCGTCGACCGTCTCCTCGTCGCCGAGGTTCAGCGAGATCGCTTCGTGGCCGAGTTCGTAGGCCTCGTCGTGCAAGCCGGCTTGCTGCGCATCGAGCGGATCGATCGGCTCGAGATACTCGTATGCGTCATCGTTTTCATCGAGGGCGGGTTCGACCGTGCCGATCGCACCGTTCGCCGCCGACGGCCCTCCGGTCCGGCGACGTTTGTACCGCACGGGACCGCCGCCGGGACGCGACGATGCCTGACGTTCGCGTTCTTTGCGCGCCTTGCGGGCGGCCGCGATCGCGGCGCGGTCCGCCGAGCCGGCCACACGCGCACGCGCTTCCGCGACCGTCTTCGGTACCGAACTATCGAGCGCCGCGGCGCGCGAGCGTTCGCGGCTGCGCTTCTGCAGCCGCGCAACGAGCGGGGCCGAGTAGAAGATCGAGTGGTAACCGCCCGAGCAGATGCCGACCAGCAGCGCGAACGCGAAGTTCTGCAGGCTCGCGCCGCCGAGCGCGAAGAGCGCGACGAGCGTGATCACGACGGTCGCGAGCGTGTTCACCGAACGCGTCATCGTCTGCAAGATCGAGGTATTGACGATCTTGTCGTACGGTTCGCCCGCCATGACCTTGCCGTTCTCGCGGATCCGGTCGAGGATTACGATCGTATCCATCACCGAGTAGCCGATGACGGTCAACACCGCAGCCAGGAACGCGTCGTCGACGCGGCGGCCGGCGATCGAGTAGATCCCGATCATCATCGCCGAGTCGCGCACGAGCGCGATCACGGTCACCAGACCAAAGATGTAATTCCAACCGAACCGGAACGCGATGTAGAGGAACTGGATCGCGATCGCGATGACGAGCGCCTTGATCGCGTTGAGCAAGTATTCTTGCGAGAGCGAGGCGCCGACGGTCGAGATCTGCGAGGCGGCGCGGTCGACCTTCACGCCCGGCGCGGCGGCATTCAGCGCCGTCCACACGGGCGTCGAGTCGTTGCCGACGTCGGTCTGCGTTTGGATCGTCCAGCGCGGCGTACCGACATCGCCCGGAACCGAGAGCGTGGTGAGCTGCTCGTCGGTGATATGGACGGTGCCGAGGGCTGTTTTCAGCTGATCTTGGGTCACGCTGCCGGTAAAGTGCACCGTGATGTCGGTGCCGCCGGTGAAGGAGAGCCCCAGGCGCAGCGCCGAGCCGGTTTGCACGTAGTGGAACACCATCGAAGCGATCCCGAGCGCGATCACCGCGTACGAGATCCACGACACGATATTGAACCAGCCGACGACGTTCCAATTCAAGCGACGGAAGAACATGACTTATGCCCCGTACGCTTTCTGATTCGTCACCAAATCGTTGTCGACGACCACGTCGACGAAGAAGCGCGTCACGACCGTTGCGGTGACGAGCGAAAACACGGTACCCCAAAAGAGCGTGTACGCGAAGCCCTTGACCGTCCCGGTACCGAGCAAGAAGAGCGTCGCCGCGCCGACGATGGTCGTGAAGTGCGAGTCGAAGACGGACGAGAACGCGCGCTGAAAGCCGATTTTTACCGCCGTGCGCAGCGACTTGCCCGCCCAGAGTTCTTCTTTCATGCGTTCGAAAATCAGCACGTTCGCGTCGACCGCCATACCGATCGAGAGCACGAAGCCCGCGATCCCCGGCAGCGTGAGCACGGCATGCGCCGCGGCGAGCAGCGCGAGCAGCGCGAGCACGTAGACGATCAGCGCGAGGTCGGCGAGCACGCCCGGCAGCCGATACACGACCGCCATGAACACGAGCACGAGCACGAGACCCAGGATCGAGGCATAGAGCGACTTCTTGAGGTCGTCGGCGCCGAGCGTCGGGCCGACTTCGGCCTTTTCGATGATCTTCGTCGGTACGGGGAGCGCGCCGGCGTTGAGTTCGTTGGCGATGCGGATCGTATCGTCTTCGCTGAACGTACCGTGGATCAAACCGGAATCGGTGATCACGCCCTGGATCGTCGCGTCGCTGACGAATTTCTTATCGAGGAAGATGCCAAGCAGCTTACCGATATTCTCGCGCGTCAGCTGGCCGAATTTTTTCGGGTCCTTGGTTTGAAAGTCGATCTCGGGGTCACCGGCCTGACCGAATGCCGCCTGCGCGCCCTTGAGGTCGGCGCCCGCATAGACGATCGGACCGGAGTCCTTATAAGCACCGTTCGGATCGGCGGCGTACTTCTTGTCCGAATTCGCGCGCGCCGAGACCGCCTCGGGGACGATCTTGAAGGCCAGAACGGCTTCTTCTTTGAGCGTCTGCTCGACTTGATCGGGATCTTTGACGCCCGGCAAGTCAACCTGGACGCGATCCGACCCGACCTTCGTGATCACGGGCTCCGAGACGCCCAAACCGTTCACGCGCTGGTCGATGACCTGCACGATCTGATCCTGAATATCCGGGGTGATTTTTGGGACGGTTTCCGTCGGCTCGAGCTGCAAGAGCACTTGCACCCCGCCTTGGAGGTCGAGTCCGAGGTGGATGCTCTGGTTGACCGGGGCAAAATGCCACTTCCAAATCGGCGTGGTCTGCCAATTCTGAATCGGGGCAACCTGCAAGACGCAGAGAGCAACAATAACGAGAAGGAGGACCGCCTGCAGCGGCCTCTTGAGCTTATTCCACATACAACGCGCGCTTCGGGGAAGGGGAGAACCAACGCATTGTAGCAGCCCCCCGAACCCCCGTCAAACGCCGCACGCACCTCGGAGGGGCCGCCTCTTGGATACCAAGGGAGTCGACGCAGGTCTCCTGCAAAGCCGCTATCGACTGACTCGTCAACGTGCCGCGATTCTGCGCGCCCTCGAAGACGGGGCGCATCTCACTGCCGAGACGATCCTCGAGCGTGTGCGTATGGATATGCCGGGCGTCAGCCTGGGGACGATTTACCGGACGCTCGACATCTTGCGGTCGATCGGCCTCGTTCAACTCTTCGCGTTCGCCGGCACGGCGGCGCGCTACGAAGCGGCGCTCGACAAGCACCATCATCTGGTGTGCGTGATCTGTCACGACATCGTGAACGTCCCTGCGGACGTTCGCGGCGTCGCGCAAGCGGTTGCCGACGCGCACCGCTACGACGACGTGGACGCCTCGCTCACCATCACCGGCCGCTGCCCCAGCTGCTCCGCCCTCGCCGCCCCGCACACCAACGGGACGAGCTCGCTCTCGACATAATTTCTTCCCGCACGCTCTTTCGGGTTGTCATCCTGAGCCTGTCGAAGGATGGGCGCGCCACGCAACGTTGTCTCATGCCCATCCTTCGACAGGCTCAGGATGACACTCCGGCCTCAGGATGACACTCCGGGCTCAGGATGACACTCGGGCATTTACGACGCGGAGGTTTCGCCCGTTAGTGCGCGGCGTTCTTTGACGTAATCGGTCATTTTGCCGACTTCGGTGCCGAGGACGTTGACCGTTTGCTCCATCGATGAGAGGGCTTTGATCCGGTAATCCGCCATGCCGTCGATCGCGGCGCGCACGTTCGTGAATGCTTCCTGGAGTTTTGCGATGTCGACGGTCGGCTGCGTCGCGCCTTCTTGGACGCGTGTCGCATTTTCTTTGAGCATCCGCGACGTCGAAGCGATGAGGTTCGAGGTCGTATCGCGCACGGCACTGATCTGATCGAGCACGAGCTTCTGATTCGCAAGCGCTTGCGCCGTAATGACGGCCGTTCGTAAGGCTGCAATCGTCGTGGTGGTCGCGCGCTCGACGCCTCTGGCGAGTTCGCCGTTATTCTTCTTGATCAGATCCAAGGCCAGATAGCCCTGGACGTTGACCGCAAGCTGCGTCGCGATGTCTTGCTGCTTCTGCCGCACGGCAAAGAGCACTTCTTCCGCCAGCACCCGGGCGCGTTCGGGATCGGTGACCTGCAACGATTTCACCTGCGCGTCGACCGCGTCGCCGAGTTCCTTCGCAAGGTACGCGTGTTTTTCGAGTTCGTGCATGAGCGTCCACATATTGGATTTCTCTTGTTCGATCGACGCGTTATCTCGCAAGAGTTCGTCTTTCGCGCGGCGCAGCGATTCGATGATCCCGTTCAGATGCGCTTGCGAGGACTCATAGCCACGGAAATAATCCCGCAGTTTGTTGCCGAACGGCATCACGCCGAGAAACTTCTTGGACGAGAAGAGGTCGCCCTGACGCGAGGGGTCGAGTTTTTCGACCGTGGCGCGCAGGTCGAGCAGCGTTTTCGAGACGCCGGAGCCTTCGCCAAGCGCACCCATCGCGCGCGTCGGCCGCTCCATCATCCGGTTGGCGACCGAAGCGGAGCGCACGATCTCCTCGTTGCCGAGCGACTCCAAGGCTTTGAGCCGCGCGGCGAATTCCGGCGACTGCGGCTGGAGCGCGACGATTTCGTTCGCCTGACGCTGCGCGTCGGCGACGATCGCGGCGCGTTCGTCGTTTTGCAACGGCACCTTGCCGATCGCGGCTTCCGGCGCGACCGCTTGCACGGGCTCCGGCGGAACCAGCATCGGCGGTTGTAAGGAATCGTCGCTCACGGTGTTCTCCTAGGATTGTTTAGAGATCGTTGATGTTGAGATCGCGCGGGCCACCGGCCAAATATCGTTCGTAGGTCCCGGACGCGTCGCCCGGTCCGCCTTCGCCCGCTCCCGGCATCGCGCGCTCGTAGCCGCCGTCCACGGCAGCGGCAATCACCGCCTCGCCCGCAACGTCGCCCACGCCTTCAAACAAACTGCCGAGAAAATCGCCGAACGAGTCCATCAGCGGTTAGTCGTTGAGCCCCACTTGGAAGGTCATCGGCACGGTCTTTGGTTCGCCACGCTTCTCGACCGACGTACCGATCGCCATGAACTCGATCACGTGCGGGCTCCAGATATGCGTCTTCTCGACGATCTGCATCCCGACGATTCCGTCCGCGCCGTGCGACTCCGCTTCGGCTTGCATGCGGCCCATTGCCAGCTCGCGCGCGTCGTAAATCGCTTCCGTGTAATTGCGCAGTTCGACGTTGGCGCCGAGCGTCGCGACCGATTGCATGAAGCTCTGGTGCGCGATGTGATAAACGCAGTTGCCGAGCACGAGCTCGCGCGGGACGTAGCCCGTCGAGGTGACGAGCTTGTAGAAGTCTTGCACGCTGAAGTCGGAGGTAAAGGGCTTGTTGTCGCGCGTGCGCCACGAACCCGCACCCTCCGGCGCTTTCACGGCCGTGCCGATCGCGGTGAACTCGAGGCCGTTCTCCGCCCACGCGTAGCCGCCGACCTCGAGCCGCACGCCGACGATGCCGTCCGCGCCGAGCACGTCGGCTTCTTCTTCCATGCGCGACATCGCGAGTTCGCGCGCATCGTACATCGCCGCGGTAAGGTAATCGAGTTCCTGATTCTGATAGAAATTCGCGTACTGGATGCCGACGTGGTAGATCGACGAGCCGAGCACGAGGCCCAGCGGTTTCCAACCAAGCTGCTCGAGCAACACGAACTCCGAGACCGAGAGATCGCTTGTGAAGAGCGGCGCGCCGCCTTCGCCGCGCATTCGCCGCAGACGGGCGACCGCATCGAGCGGGACGCCGTGTTCGGTGGTGCGCACCTGGCTCTGCGGCGGGTTTTGACCGCGGCCGCCCGGGCCGCCGAAACCGAAGAAACTCATCGGAACTCCTTAGCAAATACGCGCGTGAGGACGTCGCGCGCGGCGCGTTCGCGCTCGACGTAGGTGGTCAGATCGTCGAGCAGGCCTGCGGTCCATTCGCCGACCTCGACACTTTGCGCTTTGAGCCGGATGCCGCGCACGTACCGTTCGACGATCGCGCGCACGCCGAAGCGGTCGCGCACGAGCAGATAACGCAGGACATCGGAGGCGCGAGGGATGTCGAGCGCGAGCGATTCGACCGGCCCTTTCCCGAAGAAGCCGGACCGCTGCACGGCGACGATCGCGGGAAACGCCGCCCCCAGGCGCGTTGCGGCGATGTCGAGGAGCGCTTGCGGCTCGGGGCCGGCATCGTTCACGACCCGGTCCAGAACGCGCCGCACCAGCGTTGCCGGGGCCGCGGTCGCGGCCTCGACCGCCGGCGCTTCCGGGAGCGAATCGAGCGGGCCGAACCGCTCGGCGAGAAACGAGCCATTCGCGGCAAGATTCGTTTCGGAGCGCTCCGCGAGCGCCGCCAGGCGCTGGGCCGTCGCCCGCTCGAGCAGCGCGAGTTGATCGACGAGCATCGATTGCGCCGTGGCATCGCGCCGCGCCGGTGGAATATCGAGATAGGCGCGCACGGTATCGGGAAGATAGCGGCGCTCGGTCTCGCGCAGGGCGTAGGCCGCCTCGTCGGATGCATCGCCGAGCAACGGTTCCGCTTGCCCGAGCAGCGCCTCGATGCGCTTCACGGCGGCTTCCGCCTCGAGCGGCAACGTATCCACGGCCAGTCTTACCGGCGGTACCGGGTGAAGTTGCAAACGCCGATGGTCATACGAAACCGCTTCGCGCTTACGGTCGCGCCGGCATGCGACTGTAAAGACCAAGTCAAGCGAGCGGGAGGTTCCTGGGAAACATCTAAGGTGGCAAGCAGTCCCCTGCCGATCTGCCCCCTCGCCCTTTCTTCCACGAGGAGTCGCGCTATGATGATCGCCTGGTATCTCTCGGTTTTACGCCGCTACGTCGATTTCAACGGCCGCGCCGGTCGCAGCGAATACTGGTGGTTCGCGCTCTGCAACTTTCTCGTCCTCATCGCCCTGGAGATCATCGCCAAAATCGGCGACTCGATGGGCCTCGGCATCTTGGCGCTTCCCGCGGGCCTGTATGCGCTTGCGGTCCTTTTGCCGCATCTGAGCGTGGGCGCGCGACGTCTGCACGACACGGGCCGCAGCGCGTGGTGGCTGCTGCTGCTACTCGTGCCGGTCATCGGCGCGCTCGTGATCCTCATCTTCCTCATCCTCGACAGCACGCCGGGCGACAACCAATACGGCCCGCATCCGTCGAGCGCGCCGATGATGGCCGGCGCTCC
>Ga0116231_10006493_pt1 | contig 22248 bp, 15 predicted proteins | sample S1TSphgellanicum_2_FD_89695 | JGI IMG/M metagenome (GOLD analysis project Ga0116231, IMG submission 89695) | Host-associated microbial communities from peat moss isolated from Minnesota, USA - S1T2_Fd - Sphagnum magellanicum MG | ecosystem: Host-associated > Plants > Peat moss > Unclassified...
AAAAAAAAAAAAAAAAAAAAAAAAAAAGGGGCCAAAGGTCAAGCTTGGGGCCCACCCCCCCCCCCCCCCACCCTAAACTACTCTTGGTGCTGAGAGTAGCTCGGCGCATGAGCCACAAGAAAAAGAAAAAAAAAGGATCTAAGCTTGAGCTTGGGTCCATTGCTCCCCCTCCCCTTGTCAAGCTACTCTCAGTGTTGAGAGTAGCTTGGCACAAGCATCACAACAAAAAAAACAAAAATGGAGCCCGAGCTCAAGCTCACATCTAATTTCACACCCGAGCTTAAGTTCGAGTTCATGGCACCACCCCCTTGCCAAGCTAGAAAGCAAAACAAGAAAAACCAAAAGATGGAAGTAAAACAGAAAAACACAAGAGGAATGGAAGAAAAAAACAAACAATGGTATGAAGCACATACCTGGCTCTCAAGGACGGTTTCACGAAATCTTGAGCTTTCCACTCCTCCCCCTCCTCATTCATTCACAAGTCCATAAAAGGACGAAATGAGAACTCAAAACCTTTTTATATACTCCAAAAAACCCTAAAATGTTAACTAATAGTTTTAATGAGTAAAGAGTTTTACCAAAGGTTCGTTATTTCTGAACTCAATGTTGGCTTCGTCATTTGTTGTTTCCTTGCAAGATCTTTCACTTCCAACTTTTCACAGAATGTCAACCCCATAGTAGTGGAGAGCGGACCTCTACTCACTATTTCTTTTAGTTGCAATTCTAGAAATTACAATTGTAAGGTTCTAGAACTTTTTAGATTGAGTTACATACCTCATTCCAATCTTCAACACCCACTTGCAGATGAAGCTAATTCTTAGCACTCAAAGTCTGAGTTTTTTTGTTTCAAGATTCCAAGAAAAATGTGAAACAATTTTAGGCATTTGCAACAATGTTATTAGATTTATTTATCAAGTTTCGATCATCGGTGACCTCGATTTGGAATGGAGGGTAAATTCCGGAAGGTTCAAGATCATTGCAAAAAATCTTCCAAGAAACTTTCAGAATACCGTTTTGGTGCGAGAAACTGTGGCATTTATTGCCAATGTCATCCTGCATTTTGTGGAGATTAAATAGGAGGTTTTCATCGACCGTGTCAATCATCAATCTTTGTTCATAGATTTGTGTGATTCTTCCAATGAAGATGGAATGCTTACAATCTCTCTACCCATCAAAATCTTCTTTGTAGATGAATTATTTTCCTTCTACTTTTGTTGATTCCCCATATTCCAGTATAAAAATTCCCTTTGTAGGGGAAGACCATCTGTGCTATTGTTGATCGTTTCAAGGTATAGTAAACTCTCTCTAAACTAATATTGTGTAAACTAATATTCTCTCTAAACTAATATGCGGGCATAGGCCCGTGGCAGGCCTCATACTTAATCTAATAATTCTCCATAAACTGATATTCAATATTTTTTCCCGATCCCATAGCATTTTGTAAACTAATACATCATACATATGACACCAAAAAAACGATGAAATCAGAGGAAACACCTTCAAAAGTACAGAGCTAGATGCACTAGAAGAAGCTACACAAGGTTCCGTTACCTTCCCCAATGATCCATGACATTCTACTAGCCTCCATGACCTTCCATGCTACTCTGGCAAGTTTCGGAATGATTTTTGTTACCCCCCAATATAATTTGTGTAAACTAATATCCTCCATAAACTAATATCTTCCGGCTGGTCCCAAGGATATTAGTTTAGAGAGAGTTTACTGTAATGTCCCTTGCCATGCATGCTAACTCCAAGTTGAAAGATTTGAACTATGATAATTTTTGTATTGAATTTATTCCTTGCATTCCAACCACATTTAACAGTGATGTTTTATTTGAATTCACCCCTTTTGTTAATCCTAATGGTCACTTTATTAAGATATAATGAATGGAAGAAAAACATGATGGCCATGCATGGTACAAGGTTAAGACAACTAACATCAAGAATGATTTCAACCTGAATTTTTGAAAGGTGTTTGCACACTACGTTGATATATACACTTATATGGACGTCACAATGGTAGTTTTTCTTGTATTCCTTAAATACAAGAAATTTTTTTTTAAAAATTCATTAAAATAATAAAAAAGGGTTTCACTTATCTAAAGCTATCATAATCAACCTTCCAAGAATGAAAAGATCAAATCAAAATTGTGAATAGCCAATAAGTAATGAACTTTTGAATTTTGCCCACATTTTTTGTCACACTTGCAAAACTCATGGATATGGACTTTTATCTTACAATGTGTTGGTTTTATGTGTTTGAAACTTTGGGATATTGGATGAATTATGTTTAAAAAACTAAAAATCCATTGAATGAATGGAATGTGATTTTAATTTATTATGTTATGGACTTTTTAAAATCCCAAATATTGTAATTATTTTAAAAGCATTTTTAAGCATTTAAAAATTATTATTTAAAAAATATATTTTGGGATATTTTTAATATGTCTTATAACATCATAATTTGAAATTGGAAATGGAAAAAAATGTTACTTTCAATATCATCTAAATATTCATATTTTAAGCTAGTTTTCAACTACACTATAAAAGGACTTTGAAAAGGGACTTTAATCCATCGAAATTGTGACACCCTAATGTGCTTTTGCCCCCTTGCTACTTGGGCCATTTGCAATGCTGAAATGATGCATGTGATTTCTTTCTTCTTAACAAATGTAGAAACAAAACAGTTTAGAGTGGCTACGTTGTTCATGAACTTCAAGGAGATTGTTCTACACATGGTTCACCTCTTTGCAAAATTTGTAATACCACCCCCTTTTGTGTGAAGCTATGTCCAACTCACATGTATTATGTCATGCACAAGTAGGACAATTTGACTTAAGCAACAATTCATTTGGGTTCACATGATCACTCGATGGAGGAAGGTCGTTCAAGATAAGTGTTTGAACAAGTTAAATCCCTAGTCGAAGAGGAGGTGTCTTGCACACCATGGGCTACCACATCAACCATTGTGTTGGCTACAAGTATAATTGTCCTTTCGAAGCACTAAATGAGTATGGACAAGGGCTAGTGAAAGTCTTTAAAGGTGACAAGTTACACCAAGTGATGGACAAGTTTTTAGCTCTATCTTTTCCCAATGTCCGGAATTTAATTGCTTCTTTTAAGCATTGACCAAGGAATAGAAGGTACGTTTCTAGCATTCATGCTCTAAAAACGAATAGTGATTATTATTACATTTAAGATAGTTGTTTTCCAAGGCAACAAACTAGAAAGAAAATGTTTTTGTTCAAGATGTCTATGCATGGAAATAGTAGTGGCTATGATTTAATTAAGCGGATGCAACTTAGGGGCGACTTCCAAACTGCTTAGATCATGTTTGATCATGTAAAGCATGTTGAAGGTTGGACTACACACACTTGCCATGTGTATGATTCTTTCTACTATCAAATTATGACAATTATAATATGTGATATGCAATCTAAAGACACTGAGGTTTAGTGTGTAATGTGGTAGAATTTAAACAAGATGTGGTGTTCCCAATCCAAACCAAAGGATTCATGGCCTACAACACTCAAGCCAATTGGAATGTTGTTCGAATTATCTATGGTAATGGAGATGCAAGTGAGTCGATGGTTGACAAAAAAGAATTTGTTTTTTTCAATAGAATCAATCCACGAACATACACACAAAACAACATATCAAGCTAGAGTTGCGAAAAAAACATAGGACATTGTGCTATGAATACAAAAATGTCATTTCTTTGGAAGAGGTAGATGTTCTATATGCAACAATCTGATGTTGGTGGTATTCCTCAGGGGCAATTGATGAAGCTGGACTTCAAGAGTTGGAGAATTGGCTTAGTTTTTGGCACTTTCATGTGAAACAATGGGGAGGATCTATGATACATGTATTATTTTCAACCCTCCCACACATCTCTTCTTTCACCCCATATTATTGACAATTTCACATCTATGGTAACAAACATTTTAAAATAACATAACAAACATTTTTTTTTTCTTGCAAAAATTCTCTTCGAAAGAACTTGCAAACATGGCCACATGCAATGTTTTAGAAACAATGCACAATGTATGGCTTCAACAATTTGGGAAAAGGGGAACTTGCTTGTATGTTGCAACATCAAATGATTATGTTTAAGCTTTCAAACAATCGACATTATATTCTCATTTCAAGTAGGGTGGTCAACCAGGCCAAGGCTTAATATGAGTGAGTTGTTCTTGCATATAGCAACCCAATTTGGAGATTTAAAACAACTTGTAGACGTAGTTATGAAATATTCCCTGAGTTCAGATTACACAATTAGAATTGCACATATGGAAGGTGAGGAGATCTTTGGCTACTACAAATGAAAGGTGAACCTAGCCCCTAGATCAAAAGGGGATTTTCATAGGTGCAATTGTGTGAATTTTTTTCATCCTTGTGTAAACCATACAATTACCAATTTAAGTGTGAATATTGAAGAACTTGTTGTGGATCAAATTGAGGAAGATGTCGAGGCCCTTGAAGCTCCATTGGAAATGGAGTTTGGCATATAGAGATGTACCCTCTTATGTTGCATGTTCAATGCTCCACATTGCAAAAATCCACTGAGCATTCTTGTGCTACATACAAGGATAATTACAAAACTAACCCCTATTGGTGTTCTTGCCCCAACTTATTCAAGGTTGTGGTTTCAATTCCCTAATGCACCTTTAAAGTTGTACAAATTTTGGTTATATGCAGATGACATGAATCAGTGCATTGGCAGTACAAAATGCAAGTATGCATTAGATAGACCAATTATCTTGGAAATTTGGCCTATTAAAGTTGAAACCAATCTCACCCAAGATGAAATCAAGTCTCTTTAAGAAACAAGATTTGAATTGAATAGACAGCAGCCAATCTTTCTTCGAAGTCTATTCGGAAGGAAAAATTCCATTCTTATAAATGGGCCAATGGATGAAATGTCGTGGCCAACATCAGGTAATGGTAAAGTTGTTTGTCATACAATGCCATTCAAGATGTTAAATCTACATTACAATCGGTGGGAGATTGGTCGATTTCTTGAAGTATTTGTAAATCCACCATTGGAAGTTCCTTTTCCTGGATATGGATGAATCTATAAGATTATGTCTAGCCAAAATCCAAACAAAAAGCAATATGAAGTTACAATAAGGAACTTCCCAGCTTGCACTTGTTTGGATTTTGTAGCATGATTTCCAATTCATTAGGTTGATAAAGGAAGTGGGTGCCTTGTAAACACATGTACTATGTTTTACAACATGTCATATTTTGTGGCTAGTTTGAAAGTTTCATCCATTTTCCAACTTGGAGTTGTGATGAAGTTCGTCGCTTGTTGAATCATGATGTAATTTTGGTGTAGGTAGGAGTACTATTCTAAATTGTCAATTTTAGTGCTCATTTTGATGCTTTGTGTTTAGGTCCTAAACTACAACTTGCAAAGGATGTTACCACTCTAATTTTATAAATGGTTTCAAAATTGTTCATTCAGCATTTTGTTTGGCATGAATGATCAAACACTGTTAAAAAAAAATTAGTTATCAAACTAATTTAAATGTTCACTAATAATTAGAAACATTATCTTGAAAGGTTATGGGAAATAAATTTTAAGTTTCAATTGTAGACAACTATAACAAAAGTTATGATATCCTTGTCATCAATAACATATTTTGCTTATTTTGATGATTATTATGTATCACTAAAAAAATATTCTTGCCATGTCAATATAATATTCTATCCATGTGGATGGAATAATCTTATTTACGTGGAGAATATTTGGCTTATGTGGCAAGAATATTCTTCAAAGATTTTGTATTGTTAACAAAATCTCAACTCACCACTCGTGCTCACGGGCTCACATGGTAGCTACATTGGTTTGGATTCTCTCTCGTAACTATAATTATTTGAAAGTTGTGTTCCCAAACCATTAAAAGATTCCAAAACACACATTTGTTTTGCAATTTTTTGTGTTATGTAAATCTTCTCTCACATGTGGTTTTGTGTGTTGTTTCTTTGTGTTTTGGTCTTGGATTATTGTCACCAAAAGCATAATATAATTATTTTGTGTTACATCTAGGTTTCACTTGGTTAAACATTATTTTGGTGTGTATTTTACACACAATTTAGCTGTAGCAATTTGTTATGGAGTTTGAAATTTTATATTTTGTTTATGTATTTTTTTTGTATCATTTTATTGAATTGTAGCTTAAGAGAAAGTTTTAATTGTGGGGTGTTCTTGGTTTGTTTCTTAAAATAAATAAACTTGTTAGGTGATTTTGGTGTTTTTGAACTTGGTTTTCATGTATCACTTTTTAGGGATTTGAATCCTAACTAGGTTTTTGTACCTATAATGTGAAAAAAAAAACACAACAAAAGGACAAGGGAAATGGGCCTAACCACTGCCAAAGAAAGCTCCTTTTCCTTTTTTTTCTTCAATTCTCTACCTTCATTCTTGTTATTAACATCGCCATTCATAGTACTTAGCAACAAAAATAATAGGAGGCCATGGTTGCCATCACCAACATTATTAAAGCTTGCAACTTTTAATAAACGTCCAACTATAAACAAAAAAAATACCAAGGCGAAGAAGGCTACTCCTTGTAATCATCAACATTTTGTTGTTGCAACAAGAATCATAATTGCAACAAAGGACAAAGGAACGGAGGGGCTCCCATTTGTCCAAACTATTGTGAAATGACTTACAATTAAAAAGTTTATCCCATATGTTTTAGTTTTCATTATCATCTTGAAAAGTCTATAATTAAGTAGGTAAGTGACAACTAACTAGCTAATTATTTAGCTAACTAATGAACTAATAAATCAACTAATTAACTAATAAAATTACTAATTATTTATAGTAATAAAAATCAGTATAATATGAATATTCAATTAATTTTATTATTATTTAATATTTAATATTATTTAATAAAATTTCTAGCTAGATAAAAATATATATTTAATTCTAATTATATATTAACTATAAGGATCTATCAACCAATTTAATTAACTAATAATTGGCTAATAATTTGTTAATTAGTTAATTATTATTAAATAATTAATTACTATTTTGTAACCAAATAAATTAATATAATATTCAGTAATTAATAATTAATAAATATTAATTATAAATATTGAGTACTAGTGTTTTTAATTGAATAATATCATTAAAAACTAGCCTAAGATAACTATGTTTAATATAATTATTCCCATTACTATTTTAATTTTTATAGTTAATAATAAATATAAATGTAAATATGTGATAATAAAAAGGAAATTAATTCAATTATTATTATAACTAGTTGGTAGCCAAGGTTAGCTATTTTATTTTTATTATTCATATTATTACTACACTCATTATAGGTATTTATGAGCTATTACAATAAATATTTTATATCTTAATAAGTGTATTTTTCCATCGAATATAATTTCTGCATTTGTATAATAATTTATTAGATTTTCATTCTAACTACTACAATAATTATTATAAAATAATAAAACTGAACATAAAAATTATATATCAGTAAATTATTATAATCATTGAGTAATTCATAATTAGTAAATATTAATTATAAATTTGAAATATTAAAAAAATTATAATTATATATTAATATTATAGTAATATTTCATAATTGATTACTTAGATACAAGATCCGTTTTTAATTTGATTCAAAATCCTCCCATTTTTCGTTTATCCATCTACTCGTATATATAATATGACTCCAAGGTGGTAGTTTCAATGAGTGATTAAACGATGGACTTGATATTAAATATTTTTCCAGTACAATCAACAAATAGTTTTACTACTTCTCAATTTTTATGAAAAGAAAACCTTGTGCTTTTGGGATTTCTACACTTGTTGCCAAGAATGTAGGACATATCACTCAAATTAATTGTCCTATATTAGATTAATAATAATGCAATTTGTAGCTAGCCTAGGTTAGCTATCTTATTATGATTATTATTATTATATATGATTATGTCATTTGTTTGATTTTTATTTTTTTAATAAATAAAAATTAATTTTTAATACATACATTAGTCATTTGAAAATGATTTAAGAATAATCTAATAATAATTTATATTTTTAGTAATTAATTTCAGTAATTATATAATTATTTTTCTTGTCATTCTAATATCATCATCATTATGAACATTATGTAGTAAAATATTATTATTTAAAAAAAATTAGTCAAAGATAAATTTGAAATTTAATTTTTATTACATGTAATTGATATAAATTAATAATAATAATAATAATAATAATAATAATCATTTATAATAATTTTAAATATGTAATTTAAATTGTTGTGGAGAAAATTGTATGGGCACAATATATTTGGTAAATATTTTACATAAAATTTTAATATACTCAAAATATAGACTAATTAATGAAACCATAATATCGAGGCCATTTACGTGAATAATAATACTTGAATACACATGTAATATGGTTGTTCATATATTCAAAATCTACGTTTATAAATCCTAATACACCCAATTATATTCCTTGGAATTCACAAAATACACCTTTGTATATTCATAGGGTTGCAACTAAATTAATCACGTTTGTAACTAATGGGACATAAATTGTTCTTCTTGAATGAAAATCAAACTAAATGTTGTTCACATCTAAGGATGAACATCAAAATAGTTGCAAACTAGGTGCAATGTAATCACAAATATGACCAACACAAGAAATAGTTGCAAAAATGTCCAAATATAGTTGCAAATAACTAATAATCACATGTAGTCGCAAATAGAGTGATTACATTTTGGCCAATTTCTATTAGTGGGTGCAACAAATGCATAATCTTTTGCTATTTGCACCTTTCATGGCATGGAAAGGATTATTTCAACATTTTGAAAAGTAATTAATGAATGATTACCATAAATTCAAGCTCGCCCATGAAACAAAAATTGAAAAGTGATGATTATATTGGTCCAAGGTCACCCAATTATGTTTCCATCACCAAGGGTATTATAATTCCAAGTGTTGTACAACTTCAAATGTAAAATGTAACAACATCAAATAGCAATTTAACATGTTAGAATGTCAATATTATCACTTACACTAATGTGCAAGGTCTTTTGCCCACAATGAGGCCTATCATGGAATTCTTCAAAAAGTTGCAAAAAACTACTAAAGGGTTTGAATTTGGAGTGTATAAAAATTTCAATATAAACTTAATGAAAGTTTACAATGAGCATATGCCTATATCAAGGTTGATCACTATAACACAAAGGATCAAGGAAATTTAAGTTGTTTAATTCTAATATGGGAATTTGGACAAAAAAATTAATTGACATATGCAAGATGATATGTTATTTCAACTTGCATAAATAACATTAGCAAATGTGTTATAATTGTTGAAACACATCAAGTTAAACATGGTGAAAGACCATATTGTAACTTTTGGGTTTAAGAAGGGCAACCCAAAGAACTTGCATCATGACAAACACCACCATTGGTTTAGAAACAATGTGGCCAACCAAAAAACATTTTTGAAGTGAATATGCCTTATTAATGATGATGCCAACCAATAAGAACATTTTTGGCAATTAGATAAAATGTCACAAGGATGAGTACCATGAAAATGAATGATGGAAATATAGTCCTAAGTTTAAATCCAAACACATAAAAATTAATACAAAAACAAAATGAAGTGTGCAAACAAAAGTGTAAACAAATATTTATTGTGATACATCATAAAAATGTAAACTCAAATAAAACAACAATATGGAACAAGATAATACCTCATAATGGTGTTAAACAAATCGAACATAATAAGGGGTTTTATCTCAATTTACATCCTTTTGGGGACATAGCTCACAAAAGTTTCCATAGGGGTTTCCATATGCCCATTGACGAAAGAACCTTTTTGAAAGCCTTTTTTAACTATAAATGAATTATAAGTTAAGTAATGATGAATCGAAAGTGAATTATAATTGAATCATGAATTAACTATGAATTAATTAAGAATGAATTAGTAATGAACTAAGAAAACTAGGACTAAGAGTTAACTACAAATTATCTATGAATGTATTACAAATTAACTATAAATGAAGTACAAGTTCATTATGAGTGGATTATGATTGGACTATGAATGGATTACAAAGTCATGTCTATGGAAATCCATGTGAATGAACTCCATTCATCATGTGATCATGTTTGATATCACATGTTCAATGTTAGTGTCTGTGACAGAAATATGTGTGAAAATTATAGATTTGTGAACAAAAAAATGCACTTTAACAAATGTGCCATGCCTTTAATGGTATTTGATTCTTGCCATTTGGTTTTTAAATGCCCTTATAAAATTCCAAACGGTCATGAATTGGGTGTTAACAAGTTTTAACTTTGCCAAGTGTTACATAAATGATATCATCGTCTTTAACGTCATTTTAGGGGACCCCATGCAACATTTGTAAAAGGTGTTTGGAAAACTTTAAAAACATAATTTAAATTGTATCTTGGCAAATGTTGATTTTTTCAAGTTCAAGTGGAAAACATGGGTCATATGGTTTATTTAAGTGGATTAAAGGTTTAGAAGGCCAAAGTTGAAGCCATTTCACAAGTTACCCAACCAACAAATGTTAGTTGGTTGTGAGTTTTTTAAAATTTTGTAATTACTATTGGATATTCATCATTGAAAGATTTAATAATATCGTCAAACCTTTGACCCAATTAAGGAAGATTGACAAAAATACATTTGGGTCAAGGCACAAGAACAAACCTTTTAAAAGTTGAAGCCAAACTCACATTAATTCCTATTTTACAATAACACATGCAAGGACAACCCTTTCAATTACACATCAACTAGAGCACCTTAATGTTGGGAGTTGTATTCATTCAACACATGATGATGGTCAAGAATTCATGGTGGCATATGCCAATCAATCCAACAACAAAACAAAGGCAAAATATATATTGTATGAAAGGGAATGCTTCATAGTTATTTGGGTTATTTTGTCATTTTGATGTTATATTTATGGTAATCCATTTACATTGGTCACCATTCACCAATCACTCAAATTTTTGATAAATCTCACAAGAAATTGACTAGATGGGACCTTATTTTATAGGAATATAATTTTGATATTGTCCATAAAGTTGGTAGGGTTAACTAGGATATCAATGGATCGAATCAAAACCCAAGTTCTAACAAAGAGGATACCACCAAGGCTCGTTGGCACATAGATATGGATTTGGAAACAATTCCAAAATGGTGTGCCTCTACAAACCCTTGCACATTATTAAGGTATTATAGGGTTAAACCTTAAAATGGCATGGGTAACAAGGAATATTAGGATATAGATGTTGATCCAAAAGATGATGTTGCCCTTGGACATACGTGAAAATGGACATGTTATTGCATATTTGCAAACAAATGAAATTGGAGATGGATTAATGCCCAAGGAATGCAACTAGGTCATGCATAGGGTCAAAAGATTCAAATGGGAAAGTAATTCCTTCCTACAAGCATGGAGTGATTGATGTAGGTAAATGGTGATTCGCCCAAATTAATGTGAGGGCTTTGTATGGCATGTTAATGAGGAGTTGGGCCATTATGGGGTGCAATGAACCTATAATTTATTCTAATCACAAAAATAATGGTGAAGAATGCAACTATAAGTTCAACAATTTATTTCTCAATGTGTGGTACGTGACCAAATATGGGTATCATTCAATTCATCTACAACCATCGTCCATCATGGACTTTGGTTATTATGAAATTTTGATTTTTCCAACTTGTTAAATTTAACAGTGTGACATAACCAATACATTTTGCGTATCATTAAACATTTTTTGAAATGGTCAAGTTGGTGCCATTGTTAAATCGCAATAATGAAAAAACTATTTATGCATTTGTAGACAAGGTGTTTAATAGTTGTGGTGATCCAACTAAAATACTCACTAACCAAGGAACAAAATTTCATGAGGAGTTTCAAAAGTTGTGTGAGAAAACATTAATAAATCATCATATGACTTCACAAAACCATTTTGAAGTAGGTGAGTCAACTAAATGGGTGGTGCATATATATGGTGAAACAGGGTTTGTGTAAATATGGGATTTTAAATGGTCATATTAAAAATTGGGATTTACAACCACCATGATTAGCTATGGGGTTCAATTACTAGGCCTTTCTTGCATCCTTTTCACCATACATCCTATTGTTTGGTTATGATCCCAAGTTACTAGCTTTAATCTGACATGATGTTATGACAATTGTGAATTTAGATGATTCAAAGGTGCGGCTTCAAAAATGTAAGCAACAAAACTTTGTTTTCATGTTTTAACATTCGTAACAACCCAATAGTGTGGATAGACCACCCCTAAAGCATCATCAACTCTTGACCATCAATGGTTCCATTATAAGTGTACAAGTTGCTTCAAAACACTAGAATTGAACATAGCCACAAATTTTAAAAAACAAGGCAAGGTTCATGAGCAAAGTAACCCCATTTGTCTACTTCCAAGAATGAACTAAAATTGGTGTAACCATTGAACTTTGTAACACATAAATTGTCATCAATGTTGGGAAATTTAATGAAAACCAAACATGACCCATCATGTTTTCTAACAAAGATGTTATGGAATGCATTAAAAACTTCGTCTTGAAATTGTATTCAAGATCAATGTAGAATTTATAATTTAAATATGCATATTTTGATAACTTCAACAAAATCATCTAAATGTATACATCCCTCTTTTGGGCATACTTGTTCAAGGTGTGAACCAACTCAAGAAGTGACAAGATGCAATGGAGGCCAAGAATCAACTCCACATCCAATAGTTTTTGCAATTTGGATTTTGCAACTTCACTTTCAATTTGATATTTTTACACCATCACTATGAGGGTTTTGTATTCAACCACAACTTTTAGATTCAGTGAACAACAACAAAACACAAATCAAGTGCTTAAATGGATCAATTTGCTCAATCAATGTAATTGCATCAACCCTCAAAACAAACAACCAATCACCTCTTTCAATTTTTTAAAGTATGTAACACCAAAAATTTTGCATTCAATTGATCAACTTTGAGATGAAGTGAAATGGTGATAACAAAAGTTGACCCAATAGTAAGGGTTATGGTCATGAAGCTAGTCTTATATGTAAGATTTATTAGATAGGTATTTATAAAATAGTTTAATAATTTGTACATAAATAGTTACACTCAAAAACATTTATAGAACTTGGGCAAAAACTCCTCTAGACCTTTAAATACTAAAGGTTGTGTTCATTCATTATTAAGTATATATAAAAGGAAAAACTTCTATCGATAAATTTCAATTCATTTTCCACTACTTCACTTTCCAAGATGTTATGAAAACCGAGATATTGAAAGTGATAAAAATAATTTATCTCTCTTAGTCAAATAATGCTTATATACATTTCTTTCATCCTTAAGTAAAAAAAAGGAAGTTCTTTAATGTTGTAGATTTGGTGTGACATTCCCAACATGGATAAAAAAACAATAGGAAAAATTGGTGTCAAATTGGGCTTTGGCACATAACATCATATTTACCAAAGAAAAAAACACCTTTACAACATTTTTTTAATGTTCCAATGAATTTAATATGTTACAAATAAATAATTCTAAGAAATTAAACTATAATTTGAATGCCCTAATAAAAATTTAATAATTTTAAGCATCTTGAAAATTTGGCAAAAGATGCCAACACACACTAAAATTTAACATTAGTCATATTTTGAAGTTCTATGGATCTTACTTCAATATATGGAAACACAAACTAACTTTGTTATTGAAGTTAGAAAAACTATGGCCTTTCGTCAATGGTATGAAAGCAAAACCCATGATTGCTCTTATGGTTGCTTAAATTACCACGTGAGTTGCAGTCTTACCAGCCACATGAACATGCAGTATAGCTAATTTGGATGACAAGGATGCAATAGCCATTCAAGTCTTTATTAATTGCTTAAATAACAATGTTGTTTCCAATGTACAATAAAAAAACTACATCACATGATGTTTGGCAAGAACTAATTGGAATGTTTGAAAGTCAAGATGTAATCACCAAAATGTTTTTAAGAGATTATTACAAACTTTAAAAATGAGAGAAGGTGAAAGCGTCATCAAACACATTCAATCCTTTTGGTCATTATTAGAACAATTGTCAACTGCAAAAGCTTTAGTGATTAATGAAGATGCACTTTTACCATTAATGAGATTTATGCCCTTATCATATAAGGCATTTATAACCTCTATGTGGAGGCACCTTAATATTGCTTTGTAATGTCTCATCATAAACTTTCAAGAAAAAATGTTAATGAAAAACTTTAAATAATGCAACTAAGAACATGTGAACCTTATATGTTGGCAAGAGGCCACATTACCCCAAACGAAGGACCCAAAGATTTGGAGCACCTTTCTTTCAACAGTTCTTCAAAGGTAAGGACAATTTTAGTCCTTCTACAAGTCATAACCCAATATTTGAAACACCTAGAAGAATACTAAGTGTTTCATATGTAAAAAAATGGGTCATAGAATTAAAGATTGTAGAGTACATCTTGCCGAAGAAAGTATAATGCAATCCAATGTAGCTACCAAACATAATAGATTATATGTGGCAACTTTGATAATTTTAGACAATAGTGATAACACATAGTACCTTGACACCAATGCAACAAACAACACGACCCATCATATGAATCATTTGTGTCATACCTTGAAATGGGAGAAAGGCCAATTTTGTGTTTGGGGGATAATTCAACACATGAAATAATTGGACAATGGGAAGTTCCAATAAAACTAAACAATAGTAATATAAAAGAAGGTGACTAATGTGTTGCATGTTCAATCTATGAACTCCATGAACTTGCACCCATTGTCTATGACATCATATGATCCATATGAACATATTATATACCCTCAAAACATATGTTCAACATTCTATACTACATATTAATTAATTACACCCAAAACAAAAATAGATGGTACTCTTTTCTTACTTGGGTTGACAACAATCTTTGCCATCAAGTTGAATGTATAAAAATAAAAAAGACAAAAAAATTGTACAAAGTAAAAATAAAATAAAAGTTTTACCACAAATAAGCAAACAAAAAAGACAAAAAGACTACACAAAATAAAAATAAAAACAAACTTGCACCACAAATAAACAAATATAACATAATAAATCTACACCACAAACATTGAACAAACAAAATTTTATTCAATTATTAGTTATCTTTAACATGCAATAGTAAAACTTCAAACACATGCACAAAAACCTTTAACAAAACACACAAAATATATATATAAATAAAATGTACATAGTGAAACTTAAAACATAATAGTAACTTTGTCCATTTTCATGAGTCATAAGCAACATGTTATTATAAAAAAAATATGGATATAATAAAAAAGCAAAAGTAAACAAAAGGTAAAGAACCAAATACAAAACATCACAATTGTCCATAACCCCAAAAAAAAGGAATCTAGAAACTAATTTCATTATTTTAAAACCCTCAAAATCTAGAAAACATTTACAAAATTACAAAACACTACCAAAACTAAATAACATTATGCAAAAAAATTCCACAAACAAATGGGCACATAACATTTTTGTCAAAATTAACATTATATAAAAAGAAAGGCATGGTTTAGGTATTAGGTTTAGGTAATAGGATTTCAACTTGGAACCTTTTGTTGTACTTCATTAGTATTAAAAATTTACGACTTTGCTTTAAGATTAGATTTAGGTCTCATGGTTAAGCTTTAAGCTTGGGGTATTAATTAAAACTTAAGGTTCAAGTTTAAAAGTAAGTTTCATCATAGCACAAAAGTATACCTATTTATACTCCAAGTACACCAAAATATAGGTTGCAAATTTGGCTTAAGGTGCAAGGTTTAAACAAAAAAAACTTACATGAAACCTCTTGGCTACAAACTTTTAATTATATAGTAAAAAAACAAAACAACTTCCAAGGGAAAAAAAACCCTTCTTAAACACATGACAATTCTATAACAAAGATAAAATTATGTAAAATGCGCAAACTTTATAGTATTAAATTATTTATAAAAAACTAAATCTAATATGAACGTAAGCGAGGGTGCATCCACACCCACATAGTACTTTTACTTTTTTGAATGAAACCTTTTAAGGTACATTCACATTTGTAGGTAACACAAGAAATAACTCAGTAATATACAACATTTATTCACGTAACATCATTTTTTAATATATAGTAAATGTGGCAAAATGACATGGCAAGCTATAAACACTACTAGAAATTCTGTTGTTTGCAACCAATCACTATGTAATTAGTTGTTGTTTACAACTATAAATTTGGTATTATATAATTTTTTAGTTATACGGTTGTGTGTGCAATTAATGTGTAATTAAATGTGTACAACATGGACACGTGTCATAAAAATGATGGCTTAAACTTATACATACTTAAATTATTATACTTAATATATTTACATAGGCTATGTATAATAATATTATGTGTCTCTAGTACTAAGGTTAACCCCATGCTAACTTAGGCTAACCTAAACTAATTTAAACTAAAATAACCATGGCTAAATAAACTAAAATGTTAAACTAACCATGGCTATATTTATTAGGCTAAAATATTTATGGCTAAATTTATTAAGCTAAATTTATTATGGTTAAATTAAATTATGTTAAATTACTTATGGTTAAATTAAGTTAGACTAAATTATTTATGGCTAAAATAGATTAAGTTAAATTAAATTAGCATGAAATAAATATGGTTAAATTAAATTAGGCCAAACCAATTATGGCTAAATTAAGTTAGGCTAAAATATTTTTGTTTAAAATAAATTATATTAAATTAAACTAAACCATGGTTTAAATATATATTGCAATTTTTTAAATTTTATTTGTCAAATATATTTAAATATTTGTTTCTATGAGTAAAAAAATTTATTTTATTTTATTTGGAATCTTTTTCAAAAAATGTAAATTTGATTAAACAAAAACGTTATTCAAAATCAATTAATATTATAATATTATAATTATAATGATAATCAGTTATATATATATCAATAGCTATTATATATTTAAATTTTATTATTTATGTTAAATTATTAATGTAAGTAGGCTACACGAATTAACCTACAAATACACAAACATCTTAAGCTAATTACTAGTTTAAGCTATATAATAATGTTAAAACCATATTTTCATTAAGTAATCATAATTATTAAAAATGTTTTACAATCATCTTTGAAGTGCAAAAGAAAAAGAATAATGAAAAATTAACAAGAAGAAAAATAAGAAAAATAAGAAAAATAAGTTTCCAAGTTACAAAATGTTTTGTTTTTCTTTTCTTTGGACCCCTTCTACTTTCAAACCTCATAACTTTCTTATTTCTTATTCATTTTAAACGATTTAAAATGTTATAGGAGCACCATCTGAAGTTCTACAAATCATGCTTGAACTTTAATAGAAAAAAAAACATAAAAGGAAATTTCTAAGTGTTTAAGAATCGGCCTTTGTGATGTTCAATGGTTTTTTTTTTTTGAATTTTTGACCCCCTTTACTTTGAGGGGCCATAACTTTCTCATTTCTAATTTTTTTTCAATGATTCTTAACGTGTTAGAGCACCAAGAGGAGGGCTTCAAGTTTTTTTTGGACACCAGAAGCAAAAAAACCCTCTTTTGGCTACTATACTCTAATACATTAGTTGCATTTAATGTGCAACTAAGTTGGTTCATGAAGTTTGCAATGGAATTTTTTATCCCATATCCTTTGACTTCCAATTCTATTTGGTTCAATATATAATTAGGAGCATTACCTTTGTAATAACAAAACACGAAGTGCCATTAGGGATGAGTAAAACAATATAATTTGACCTTTATGAAATGGTTAATCTTAAAAGTAAAATCGGATTATTCTAATTATACCTATATAGCCTAAACCTAGCTATGTTCAACTTATTTACATACTTAAATAAACCTACTTATGTAATAGGGTTTAACATTTACCTACCTACCTAGGCAACACACGTCAACATCTTATTAGCCATAAATTAGACAACTTAAATTTCATTAATTAATATTTTAAAATTTAAAAAGGTGGGCTTAATTGCCACATGTCATCATATAATTGGTGTTTTTTTCTTAAAAAAAAGACACTTGTCAAATGGTCAATGAAGGTTCCATGGTGTGCCACCTGTCATCATCTTAATGGTAGAAACTTTAATGATTGAAATTAATCCAATGAATTTTTAATTTTGAAAACATAAAAATAATTAAATAGTGACACATGTCCACAAGCTAGTTGTCCAATTTTTGAACACATGTTATATTTTTATTAGTTACATTGTAGTTGCAAAGAGAGTTACACATAAGGTGCAACTACATTTGGATTAGTATGTATGGATGAACATGTATATTAACACCATATATACATGTTGCATACGTAGTGTCGCATGCAACTAAATGTCATGTGCAGCTTGTCTTAGGTATCTACATCAATTTGTAGTTGCATGTGTTGCATGCAACTAAATTTTAGTTGCAAACGATAGTTGCAAAACCCAAAATTTCTAGTAGTGAAGGAATGTGATCATCTCCTAATCATTCTCACACAATCATAATTAGCAAAACACTAATTAAAAAAGTAGGGTGGTAAACTTATAATCCATCATGCCCAACTCCATCATACCCAATTCCATTGCTATGTTGAGAGCTTCTTTATTGTGAGTTTCTTTGTTACAATCTCTAGTGTTGGACACATACCATCAATTACACAAAAATTCAAGATCAAGATTAGGGAGAGGGAGACGCAAGGGAACGGGAAGATACGAATGTATGTCATTTCATCAAATATAATCAAAAACATGTGTAGCATCGAAACAACATCGTAAACAACCACAAGACCAAATGCAATGGTGGGAACACCACATGATAAGTAACATTAAACATTGGAGCAACAATTGTAGTGCTTGAAACTAAAGAAAGTAGCACCAAATTCAAAAGTTAAACTTTTTGACAATGACAAAGTAAATGGGAACATTTCAAGGTCATGTCTTTAATTTGATGCAAAAGAATGGAACACATAGCTTTCAAATGATTGGTTAACCCTCATTCTCAAATTGTACCTACCACATTGAAATGGGATAAGATAATTGATGAATTGTAAAAGATCACAAAATTGAACGTCCCTTGTAATTGAAAAAAAATGTAAAAAAAAGTGGAACAACTTTAGTTCTAACTATAAAAAAGTTGCAAATTATCATGTAAGGATTGACCACCACATTCCAATTTGGGATTTAACAATTGAAAATTGTGATCACCACCATCTTTTGAAACAATTCAATGAGGAATTTTACAATCATATTCAAGCATTCTAGGGAGAAAGGGTGATCAATACACTAGGACATGTAAAAAATATTTATGCCAAAGGGGATGCAACTTACATGCCACCCATTACAATATTGGATACGACAAACTCTATTGTACTTCAAACATCTCTTATGCAAGGGCTTTCGGGAGATGCCTATGTGCTTAAAAATCATGAAAATAAATTTACAATTGCAAATGTACAAGGGAGTCAACTAAATTTCATAACCTAGATGATTTGTCATTGTTCAATTAAAGCAATCCATGTTCCAATTTTGTGAATCTTACAAACATTCCATTAGCACTTACAAATAATTCGACAATTCCAATAGCTCCCAAAAGCATATGAAAAGTGGAAATGGTCAAATGTTTTCACTTTAGTGCTTGAAGAAATAGACAAAAACAATGAAAATATAATTGAAGTTATGGAGCCCACGAATGTCACACTTACGAAAATTGAAAGGTGTCACAATAAGATCCACTAGCAAACCACCAAGGAATAGTTAAAATATTTGAAGGGTAGAAATAGGAAAGTGCATAAGATAAACAAGAATATTATTCATGTTTTGGCAAATATAAATGCGATAATGTGCCATGTTTTTCTACAAGACAAATTTGATATGACTCTAGATGTGCACCTGTTAACATTAGACTCATCATTACACAATGCAAATTCAAAAGGAAACATACATCATCATTACAAAGAGCAAAATTGAAAAATGAAAAATAGACTAATAGCCAGGTAAATGTGAAAATTTTCAAACCTTTAAATTTAGCCATGATTGTTTTTCAATTGGATAATTTTTTTATATAATTTGTTTGCATTTGCATTTTAGCAAAGAAATGAAGACCAATGCTATCAATGCCTTCAAAATTGAGGCCTCTAATTTCCAAGGTACGGTTTTAGTTGAACTCTAAGTTGTGTAGTTCTAAACATTTCATCATCTTGTAAAAGTATTTGTTCAACTTCAACATCAATGCTTGCTCATTGCTTGTCCTTCATCCTTGCACTTGATTGATCATTTTCAATTTCCAATTAGGCCATTAAGAGTCTAAGTTATATCTTCATCTTTGCCATTCGTGATCAAATCATGTAACATGCAACAACACATGACAATGTCAAGTAATAAAAAGATATATAGGCTCATTTCAAACAATAGTTGTGTGAACATTTGTTCCAAAATCCTAAAAGAATCATGCATAACATTGTTCTCATGAGACTATTCTTAATTGAACAATGCTTCAAGAATAATGTGATGGGCACCAAATCGCTTGTGAGGCACCATTAACCAAGGCAAAAAGGGATACCCCTTATCACCAAGGATATATGGCATAATCATTTTTGGTCCATGTTAGGCTACAAACAAATTTCCTTTGATGACATGTTGATGCAAAAAAAATATCCACAAGATTCAAACATCATTCATTGAGCTAGGAACACTAACAAAGACATTTCAAAACCTCTTGTGGTGATCAACTATTATTTGCATATATATATATATATATATATATATATATATTATAACCTTTAGACTTGAATGAATAGAAATCAATTGCAACAAATTTTCACCCTTTACTTTTTGCAAATGGATTTGTGTTACATCAATGGTGCCATGGACCGATGACAAGCCACAAAGATCTTTGAATCTGGCCATGACTTTGACTAAATCATTCCCCTTGAGTCATTTGTTCTTGGTCCTTGGATGATAGACAAGGTTCCTCGTTAAATGAATGCTTCCGTGATTGTCACCCAACAAGAGAATAAGCCCTTTCACAAGAATTTTCAGTTCATGTAGCAATTTTTTTCTCCAAACTATAATAGTAGCTCCATCTGCTAGTGACTTGTATTCAAGTGAACAATTGTCTGTTTGAGCTCAATGAAGAAACGTGTGGACCATGGGGCACTGGATGGAAGGGTGCAAGATATCATAACTTTGATGAAAAATTCTTTTGGTTCCATGCCTTCTATCATAAGTCACAGGCTGGGGAGTTTGTGCCCCTACTGAGATCCAAAAGAGCAACATGGGCTGACATGGTAATTTGGTTAAAACAGGTGGTCCTCAATTGTACTCACACTGCACAAAGATGAAATGCTTACTGCCTAGTATTCTTATTGAACACAATGGATCCATATGAACTCTCAAGCTGAAAGTTTTGAAAATCATCATCCCACATGGAATATTAGTCTTGGAATCGGTCACTTGACAAGAGGACATAATGAAATTTAGCATGCAAAGTGTGTGTAAGAGCCCAAACCCTATAAAAAGAGGCCTACCTGAAGCATAGCATAAAACTATAGCTTAGGAAAGAAGCTGCCAGGATTAGTCTTGACTCCTTACTAACACAACAGTGAAATGCTTATATCAGTTCTCACAAAGCAGATGTTGCAAGGAGCTCAGAAATGTGTGAACTACAAAATTCTGAAAATTGCAAACAATATGGTACTATCAAGATGTTGCAATGAATAAACACAGTATGAATAATTCTTATTTTTGTGGGGGCATCTCAGCAAGCCAGGGAAGTCTACTTTGTAATTCGAAATAGAATGAATAATTTTTTTTTTGGGGCATCTCTGGCAGGCTCTCTTATGAGACTTGAAACCAGATTGGTTGTCAAATTTAGGTACACATATGAAGGCAACATATCTTCTTCACAGTGAGACTGAATTCACAGACTTTTTCATATTTGAATTCCATCCTATGTATTATGCCCAAGACATACTTGCAGCTGTCCAAAATGTACTGCCATAACTTGCTGGACCAGCTCCGATAAAGTGGGTCTCCTACAAGGTAGACCTGAGATCCAGGAGGAGGGCTTTTCTAAGGGCCTAAGCAACCGTTGGTTTGGCCTTGGCAACACCGGCTAGTGCCTTGAACACCAGGATAGCAATCTGCTTAATGTGCTCGGGAGGACCCATATCGCCAACAGGTACATAAGT
>Ga0116231_10006494_pt1 | contig 22248 bp, 9 predicted proteins | sample S1TSphgellanicum_2_FD_89695 | JGI IMG/M metagenome (GOLD analysis project Ga0116231, IMG submission 89695) | Host-associated microbial communities from peat moss isolated from Minnesota, USA - S1T2_Fd - Sphagnum magellanicum MG | ecosystem: Host-associated > Plants > Peat moss > Unclassified...
ATACTAGGAGAGCTTCTGAGGGTGATTATCCCAGAAGGAATGCAGTTGTGGTGGCAAAGAGGGGTCGGACGGGTACCTTTGTGAGTTCTGTGTCTTGGATTCGTTCGTGTCCCCCTTCTTTTTTGGTTACATATGTATGTATGTCTTTCACTTGAAATTACATCCAAAATGAATATTGATATATATTTAAATAATTTATAAATCAGATTAATTTTTATTTTCACTCAAATTCATGGTGTGGTGAAGATGTGTGATTCATTCACATCAACAAAATTGAATTGTTAAATCTTTTTATGCATGCCTTCATAAAATTGACATTAAAAATATTTCATCTTTTTAGGATAGGTCTTCTTATATTCAATCTTTGCACATTGTACATATTTGAAATCAACTTACTTTCAAATTTTATAAAAATGTCATAATCTTTAATCACATCACAATAACAATTTAAACCATTTTTTTTGCAACACTTAAAAAATTTGTAACATTATCAAAAACATATCGTATGTAATTTTTTTTTTGAATCACATGTGTAGTTCATTTCATATGTCATTTTTCACATCCCTCATATAAGGACATGATATTTGTGATCAACAACTTTTAAACAACTAAAAAATTTAAATCATAATGTTTAATATTTTAACCATCGAACATCTATGGGTGAATGGAATTCATGTTACATTACAAATTTAATAATTGAATTACATCCCTTGTTTAACCCAATTTTTTCAAAGATGATTTCATTGTAGACTATGTCATCAAGTGGGGCATTTAAAAAGTACGGACATCATTAATGATTATCCTGCATTGATGCAAATCAATGTTTTAAACATTAAAAATAAGGCATAAAATGAAACATCTAAAATCACACCATCCTTTTATGCTTTTGATTATGTATTTTCCTCCAATTATTAAATGTATAAATATGCAACATCATATTCAGTAATGGGTGAAAGCATGGTAAAATATGTCACTTAATGATTTTTTTTCATGGAAGAAATCATAAAAACTATTTTTAAAATCTTTGTTAAGGAAAATAGAAATGGAATTTGAAAATATATATTTTACTATAGAGAAAACATTAAAGAAAGGAAAAGCACAAAACTTGCCCAAAAACTTATTTAACAATTTGTTCACTGAGCATTGGAGAATCATTTATTATTTATTTAAACATTTTATCAAAATTCATGTCAAAATTCATTGTAATTTTTTTTCTTAATTACAATATTGGCATCTCATATATCATTAGTTGATTTATGGTTGCTTGCAAATCTCCATGGTAATAGATGTGAGTTTTGTTTTTTGGAAATTTCATAAAATTATTATTATGTTAATTGTTGTTGCTATCATTTGTCATTTTGGTATTTGTCTTCCTCTATTCCCTCGTATAGAACTCCTTTATTCTTCATTATGATATGTCATATCACCTCAAAGGTAACACTATTTTTATTGGATCATTGTTTTTTTAGGATGAATTATTTATATTCTTTGAAGCAATATCACTTAATGGAATCGCATGTTGGCCCATTATGCAACTAATCATAAGGCTCACAACACACATGTTTTGTATTGTATTTAAAACTTGACTATAACTCATAAATAACATAATATGAATTTTCACAAGTAGGAATCCATACACCCATTATCAAATCAAGAAGCATTCAATTAACAATGCTTCAATGACAAAATTTTAAAAACTAATTGATGGTTTGTTCATAAAAATATTTTTGATCAAAGTGATCCTATAAGTTTGAATTCATAATTTATTTGTTTTTAATTTTAATTTAAATGACTATACATGGTTTTCTAACTATGATATAGGTGTAACAAGGGAATGCATTGCTTGCATGTTCACAAAACATTGGTTTTAAATACAAATTTCAAAAGAATATGCTAAAAGCTGAATGTGGATTTGTACATGAACTTGAAATAGTTGGACCAAACGCCTTTGATTCAAATGACTTGAAGGATGTCTAGTTTTATAACATTTGGCATTAATTTTGGTCTATGAACTTTATAAACATCCACCATTGCCATTCAAGTTTTTCTAATTGATTGTTGAAGCCACCAATACATATAATAAATATCCCATTATTAATTTTCTACACTAACAATCTACTCAAATGGTCTTTCCCATGCAAAACAAATTTGCATAGTGTTAAATTGTGGTGGGGTTGGGTGCTTGACAAATCACCATGATTGTTTTTTACCTCACCCCATTTTAATTTAGTCCCAATACATAACTAGACATGTTTCATAGTTATAATCTAAGGAACTAGTATATAGGTTAAATTCAATGGTTGCAATTTGTGTGAATTGGAATTAATATAATATTAATTTTCCATCTTTATATATATATATATATAAGGCCATGTAAAGGTAATCACAAATCATGTTTGTAATTAATTATAATTGCTAACACAAATGGTGTAGGGCAAGACCAATAGATGGAATGTGAATATTTGAAATTTTCATTTTTTTTTAGTATTGTAATTATTTTGGTGATTCATAATTGCACCACTTGTAATGCTTTCAAATATTTAAAATGGACACATGTACATAGGTAGCTAGGCCTATAGGTTTTGGGTAAATAAGGTAGGTATGCAAACATGTTTAAGGTTTTTTTTATCAACTCATCCCAAATGGCATTTACATTTGAATGGTTATAATGCATATTAATTTTGGGTAGTTATTAATTTTATGAAAAACCTTTTATTCTGGTTCATCAAAAATAATTTACGATTATTCTAATTTGAGATTTAATCCCATAAAAAACTGGAACCCCAAGTTTAATTTTGGTGTAAGTTTTGAAAAAAGTCAAGTTTTAATTTTGGTTCCACGTTTGGTAGTCAAACCCAATTCCAATTTCAAACAACCTAGTCTAAATTATTGACTATTCCCCAAAAAAATTCCTAAAAAAACTATTTTCAAAAGTTCCAGTTTCAGTTCCAAAACTAGATTTGGGTTTAGTGCAAGTACTAAATTCCAAAAATCAAACTTGGTTTTGATTTAGTTTTTATTAACTAGAATTATAATTAAAAAATTTAATTGACCAAACCGAGTATTCACCCAACACTATTGCATACTACATGTGCCAATGTATGTTTCCACCTATTTATATAATTTAAAAAATTGAAATTGTTGACAAAAGATATGAAATAAACTTTCATAAAATGAAAACACTACAACATTGTTCTATATCCACATAAAAATGTTTGTTACATAATCTAGTTACCTATTACCTACTATCCATTACCTTGCCTACCCTGCTTATGTATCAGATTTAGCATAAGTTACAACCTACCACCTACTACTTATTAGTTTAACCTAACCTAACTTTCCTACCTACCTATTGTATTTAAGCCAAATTTACCAATTAATTATTACCTAACCAAACTACTTATAATCACCTATTCATTATGCCATAAACATGGTTTTTGGGATTACGTAAATGACTACATTTGTAATTATCTATGCCATACATGATTTTTTTGTGATTACATCACTATATACTCCACACATCCATGATGTAACTACCACTAACTATATCCCTAGTGCTAACTATAAATGCACTATGAAAAATTATGTTCGTGAAAACTTCACTACCCTACAATTAAAGCTTTGCAACAACTAATATGTAACTACACTATAACTATCCCCTATAAACATAAAGAATTAAAAAAATTAAATGTCATTTCAAAAATTTATGGAATTCTCTTATAATTACATATTAATCTCAAGATGGACCTTTATACAAGTGAGTGTATGCATTATACATATGATTTTGGTCAACCATGTTTGATTTTGTTAACAAGTTGCACAAGAATCACATATGATAATTACAATACATCTAGAATAAATGAAACACACATAACAATTATTTTACAACTATTATATTGGATTTTTATGCAACTACCTAACGATTAACTATCATTATTATTATAAGTTAAATTAGCTTAACTTAAACTATTATTAATTAGCATAGAACATTATTAATTAATGAGAATAATTATAATGTAATTATCAATACAAGAGATCATGGCCTTTTTTATTAGAAATTTCGGTCAAAAAAACCCCCCACATGGTTTTTTTCCCCCCATGTCCAACTCAACCAAAAGGCTATGTTGCACAAATTGTTTCAAATCCAACCCTTTTGACTAGGTCTTTTTGGTTGGTTTTTTAACTAAGTTTTTTTTATTGAACCATCGTGATACTGATATAATTTGGGTAATGACCAAAATTTTATATTATTTAATTTTTACTAAAAAAATATGAAAATGTTAATTAATTACCTACTTAATTAATAAACCTAAAAAATTATTTATTGTCCTATCAACCCTATGTCCTAGGCCTAGGATAGGCCACCTAACTTTACCACCTAGGCTCAATCAAGCCATTTAGGCTAGGCCAAATAACCTAGGTTAGGTGGTCTAATAGGCTTTGCAACCTAGGTTACTTAATTAGGTCATTTAAATAACCAAGGTAACCTAAGTTGCAAATGTGGGGACTTGAGTTCTTCACCTCCAAATCGAAGAGTCCATTTTTTAACCGTTGCACCACCAGCCCATAAGGTGATTTTCTTGTACAAAATATTGTGATGAAAATGGTTTTGAATTAACATATTGTAATTAACTTCCATGAATTTTTTTCAACATATTATACTAAATGAAATTGAATTGTTTTATAATACTTACATAAATAGGTAGGTTAATCTAGGTGGGTGGGAAGTACCTATTAATAAATGCATTACCTAGGTAACATGCACATTAAAATCTACTAGGCCTTATAAATACCTATTAAGTCTATGTTGATACCTACCTAGTAAGCTACTTATGCCTATGTTATTTAGTAAGTTATGTAAATATTTATTAGCCTATTAATAGACCTAATTTAAGCATACTAGGTAGGTAGCTTAGCTTATTAGGTAGGTTTCAGCCTTGGTTACCTACCTAATAGGCTAAACTACTTACTTAATATGCCTAAGTGACTTAACTTAAGTTAATTACATACTTAATAGGCTTAGGTAGCCTAGGTTAGGTTATGTACCTACCTAGTAGGCTTAGGTTAAGTTACATATTTAATAGGTTCAAGTGGCTTAAAATAAACTACCTACCTAATAGGCCGAAGTGGCTTAGGTTAGGCTACCTACTTAGTGGGCCTAGGTGGTTTATACTATGCAACTATCGAATAAACTTCAATAGTTTTGAAGTTTGGCTACCTACCTAGTAGGCTTAAGTGGCCTAGGCAATTTACATAACTAATAGGATAGGCTACTTACTTACTAGGCTTAGGTGACGTATGTTATTTATCGAGTAGGCCTAAGCTAATAAACTATTTACATGGTTAATAGGTTTACCTAATAAGCCTAGGTCACCTAGAATACCTATTTAAAAAGATTACACTACTTAGGTTACATCTTAAGTAGCCTATTAAATAGGTTTAAATTAAGCTATGTAGCTATACTATTAACTAAGTTAATTATTACCTAACAAGTAGCCTAATATCCTATTGGTTATATTTAAGTTGGTAGGTAGTTTAGGCTTAACTAAACCTATTAACTATGTTAAATTAGGTAAGTAGCTTAGGCTTAATAAGTAGGCTAAGTCGTCAAGTGAGTATGGCTCATTTGACTAAGGGTCAAATGGGATGATCAATTTGACTTAACCATATCCATTCAATATGGTCAATTTGACTAAACCATGGCCATTTTGATGGATGTTTGTACATTTTGACCAAATCTTTGACTTGACACTTGACCAAAAAGGTCACTTGAATAGTCAAATGTAACATGTGTTTTCATGCCCCAAACCTTAAATCAAAATGGACATACCCTTTGGTCAATATGAACATTTCGGTCAAGTTAGCCTTTTGAAAAGCCATGATTTCTTATAGTGTATGAAGAATATTACAATTTTGGATTTTCTATTAACATGCAAAACTTGAATGTCAATTTATAGCTTGGTAAAAAAAACTTTCTAATGGTTGTAATTGGAATGACTGCCAATGTGATTTGTTAATTAAATAACTTTAGGCAATTTAGTTTGCACACATTTTTAATGGCTAATTCCTTTTTTAATAGTTGGGTGATGAATTTTTTCCGTATCATCTAAGTACCCCAAAGCATATTCAAACCCACAAACCACTTGGAAGCTACCATGACCACTATCGGTCATGAAGGTTTTCTTTTGGGTCCATTACATTATAATTGCAAGAATTAGTGTAGAAACATGTTTTTTATTATGAAATGTAATCTACAAAATGTGAGGGAAACACCCATATTTTTTAATCATATCATATATGACTAATGAATGGTCAAAATTTGTGGAAAATTTACATATATTTTGTAGCTAAAGGCAATGACCTTTCCAATTAACCATGGGGCATGGTTAATAATCCATTTTCTTAACCAAATATCATTTTGAAATCGAAATGAAAACATGCACATTAAATCTTTGTTTCCATATTTAAGGTAAAAATATGGTGTGTTGGACTAAAATGGACATTATAATTATTATTTTTTGCAAGTGATGAAATGTAATCAAAGATAATATATTACATTAATCATGGACTTTTCAAAAGTCCATCATTAACAAATGACCATTTGGAGGTTGGGAATTTGGAAAGAAATTTTGATTTGAGGGCCACCATAAGATGCAAAAATAAATATTAATAATTTTTTGCCTCAAATTCAATAGAAAAGTTCATCCTAACCACCAAGTTAAAAAATTCCATAATTAATTAAATACTTCTTAAATATAATATTATTGATTTTTTTATGGTTTGGATTCAAATATTTGTGATAGTTTATATGTGTAATGTAATGAATAAAATATTTTTTCAATTGAAAAAAATTACATTGTATTTTTTAACTTTTGAATCAAAATTTGAAAAATAAAGTTTATTTATTTATACACGTGTTTTTTAAAATGAAATATCTTTAAAAGTTCATAATGGACATAAAACTAAAGAATTCAAAAAAATCTATGAATTTTTTTAATATATTAATATGAAAAATGGTCAATACAAGGAATCATGTCCATTCCTACCCATGTGTTTGCAACTTCTATCCAAATCAATCATTTTTACAATTTAAAATATGACTATCCTCCATGGCACTTGGTAAAAATAACTAGTAGTCACATAAATGACTACAAAGTGGTTTTCAATTGCATATGCAACTTATATTTGCAACTAATGTTGATTTGGATGAAAATGAAAAATACATTAATATCATCCATTTTTAGTGGCATTTCAAAATAGATGAAAATGTAGTTGTTTTTGTAACTTGGAAGATGGTTCAAAGGCCATTGGCCACCATGTGGCATCCTTTCAATTTGATTTGTGATTATAAATTCAAGTTGCAAATGCACATGTAATTAAATGTGAAAAAAATTGAGTTGGCCAATGAAATTGCTAGATTTAATGGTTTAATTGTTTTCCCTTAACTATTCTCAACAAATTAACCATTAAATGTGTAGTAGGGTTTGGTGGGTTTGTGAAAATTTCAAAGGACCCATAGCAATTAATGGTAGAAATAGGGTTAAATAGTAGCTAATATGTATGTGGCTAAATAGTAAGTATTTTATCATGTGGATATGTCATAGTTTTTTTGATTAGTTAATTCTAGTGATGATGATTTCATTGGAACTAGTTTAGGTGGGGTGGGTTATAGTTGTAGGTCATACAAAAAGACAATTCCAAATTGCAAATTTATTAAAGGTTGATTTCAGATTGGAATCTTCAAAAAATAAACATTTTACAAGTTGTAATGTTTCAAAATGTCCTTATGGATCTCAAGATATCAAACGAGAAACAAATCATTTTTTTTTTCCAATGTCTTTTGGAATCTTTGTGTTTTTTCAAAAAACAATTGGAATTTCTATGTCTTTCCAATTTCATACACATGTAAACATGTAATTTCATACAAATGTAAATATGTGTTATTTCATTTTAATATGCTAAGGGTATTTCAAGATATTAACAAAGGAGCAAACATATTTGTAAAAGGTGAGTACATAATCCATTTTTTGCACTTAGTATGCCAAAACAATTATAATTCAATATTTTTGTTTTTGTTTTGTTGTTTTTTGGAATTTTTGTGTGATTCCAATTTCATACACATGTAAACATGTAGTTTAATCCCCACTTACTTGGTTGATTTAATATTTATCCATCCTAATTGCTTCCAAGATTTCAATGAATTCAAAAAAAAAGGTGGCTGATTAAATCCTATATTTCAATTGGTCAATATTTTGTACAATTTAAATCCTATATATATTTGAAAATAACAAAGTTTTCAAATATAGACCCTTATTTCTATTTGTCATTTCATTATCATTGGTAGTGTGAAGCCCAAGTTAATTAGGCAAGGCAAGTAATTAATCAATTACTAAGTTGCAAATTTTAAAATAGTAAGTAGTAAGCAATATGTATGTGGGCTAAATAATAGGTACTTTATCATGTTGATATGTGATAAAATTTTTGTGTTAATTATTTAATTAATTAGGGTATGTAATTTATTTATTAAATAGGTTAGGGTTTAAATAGTAACTATAGTTAATTAATTAGGTAGGCTATGCAATTAATATATTAAATAGGTAATAAGTAGGATAGGTAGTAAGTAATAAGTAGCAAGTAGGTCATATGTATGTGGGTTAAATAATAAATATTTTATAATGTTAATATATGGGGTATTTTTTTAATTAATTATTATATTAGGTAGACAATGTAATTTATTTATTGAATATGTTGAGTAGTAGAAGTAATTTATGACCCATTTAATATCACACATTTAAACTACATTTTTTCGGTACAATTATGATCTATTATAAGCAAAATTGTACAATATAATATTTTAAATCAATAGATGTTTAAGATGTGATTTTTTTAAAATCATAATTTTAAGTAAAAATATGATATTATATGTTTAAACATAACAAAATTTATAGTTCCATGAACTCAATTAATTATACAATAGGTGGCCAATTTAGCAACCTAAATTAGTTTTTAAAACCTAGCTTATGCAATGACACATGTCAATTTGGTATTGGTTGAATTAAAAAAGTTAACGATTATATATATTTGCTTTACTATTTAAATAATAAAATTTTAAAAATATATAAATAATGAAACTACGTTCTTAAGTTGTAAATTTAGTCACAAAATGACAATGCCATGTAAGCTAGTTTGGATAGATAAAAAGTTTATGTAAGTCACATCTTTATGTAACTGCCATTGCAACTTGGTGCCACATATTGTTTTTTTTCATTATAATTTTATGCAACTTGTCCAAGGTGACTAAACATTATAGCAAGTCCCATTTCATAATTACAAGTAAAAATGAGTCATAAATCCAATCATATATTTGCAAATTCCTTGTAACGGGTATGAAACCAATGATTCATTTTATAAGGCCTAAGGCATTGATGAATATCTAACAATTATTTTGTTTAAACATAACTATTATCTTTTGTTCAAACACAATGATATTAACCACTATAATAAATTTATACATGAAAGCAATAAGCTATAGATCAAGGTGATTGAATCAATTTTTTAAAAATTATGGAATTTCAAATATGAATGTAATGCTAGGGCTTGGAAATGGGAAATGGTTAACAAAAGGATTGCAAAATTTGTGTACTCATGTGTGGACTTTATATTTGCCAAAATTAGTCCATTGCACCATACTTTCACCTTCTATTATACCATTATCCATCTATTGGATTCCATGTGTGTGAGGATGATACATATCACACACTTAAAAAATTTAGGGTTCTACAACATTGGTAGTTATAATTTTAATATCTTTAATATATTAATGTCCAGTAAAAAAGGGAATTTAAAAAGTTGATTCATGATATGTTTTGTGGACTTGCCATATTATATTAAAAGATTTCATTACAAAAAAAATAGTTTTGACTATAATGACAAAAATGTGTGGGGTTTCATGAACTAGGGTTGCCAAGCTTGGAATGGGGTTGGAATGGTTACATGAAGGAAATGCAAGGACAATCACATGCCCCATACCTAGAATCAAGACTAATGAATTGTTGGACATTGATTGAATGGTTTAGCAACATTTGTGGCAACCTACATTGGGTTCCATAAAGATTTTCAAAATGATGTCGAGAAAGACTAGGGGATACATTAGTAAAATAAAAATAAAAATACGTGAGTAAAAATATAGGGTGTAATATATTGGTTGTTGGGTAAAAATTATAAGTTAATTAATTTAAAAATAGGGTACATTTTATTCAAATAATAAATTTAATTATAATGTAGGGTATTATAATAATATGAAATAACGGATTATAATTGATATAGGGTGGCTTTAATATGTATATATTAAAAAATTATATAATAATAAGGTGATAAAAATTAGGTTGGACAATTATTTAGTACCCCCCCCCCCCCTATATAAAAATGGTCGTTTGACGCATGTAGATCCCAAACTTTACACTAAATGTCCCTTTAGGAGAAAAAGTAACAACCTTTGGAGATGGATCATTATTTCCAAAGGATGAAGTTTTAACATGTTTGTAGATTTTGGAAGAGGATAAAGTTTCCATTCAATGGTTGCATGTGATGTCTTCATGTTGGACAACAATGTAATGTAATATCATTATTACAAAAGTGGGGTGCAATTCACGAACTTAAATGACTATGGGATTTTAAAAGTGAAATAAGTTCATTGCATTTTACTAATTTCACCTTGGTGAAAATTATTTCTCTATAATATCACTATGTAAACATCATGCTTCATTACTAATTAACATAATTCACATTATAATTTATTGTAGTAAATAAGTTTATTTTTATGTTTTTAAAAATATTTTATATATGTTACTTTATGATATACCCTATATTATTTTAAGTTACTTTAGTTATTCTAATTTGTACCCTATATTATTATACGTTATTTTACCTTAAGGTATCTTAACTAACTTATTATAAATTTTTAAGTTATTCTAAATTAAATTATTCAACTAACTTTAAGCTATATCTTAGGCTATTTTATTTAAAGTTAATATATGTTATTTCAAGTTACACTTTAAGTTATTCAAGGTCATTATACTTTATGTTATTATGAATTATTTTATCCTAAGCATAATAACTTAAAATAATCTAAAATAAAATATAATGACATAAGGTAAAATAACTTATAATAAAAAATAATAACCTATGAAAAATAATTTAAAATGCCCTACAATATAATAACTATCAATAGCCTATGATATTATAACATAGAATATCCAACAATAATTGTAATAAAATAATCACCAATAGTCGTACTATAACATATAATAACCAACAATAATTTATAATATAATTGTCGTGACATGTAGTGTTGTGACATTTGGTGTCGTAAGGGTGTAAATCCATAGTAAATGTTACTGAACAAAAAGACTAAAACTAGTCAAAGGTAAAAACTAATCAACAAAAAAAAAATGCACGCACATATATATATAATGCACAAAAAGAGGTTGAGATGAAATTCCCATGTATTTAAATTGAATCGAAAAGAAGGAAAGAAAATGTAGTGTATGTAAATGGTGGCCGTGTAATAGCCGTTATGAACATCTAGAAATCTAGTTTGACTATGGAGGAAACTTTCCCTGACAAAGGAATTATAAAAAAATTAATGAGATAAGGGAACAGTTTGGCCTTTTATACAACCGTCAACATAGTTGAAACCCTAAACAAGCCATAACCCTAAAACACCTAATAGCATACAATAACCTAAAAACGTACATTAACCCTAAAGGCATGATTGGCATGCCCGTGACCTCATGTATGAGGCCATGCATATAGGCATGACAATTGTTATGACGTGTAATGTCGTGACGTTCGGTGACGTAAGGGTGTCAATCCATAGTAAACTCTACTGAAGAAAAAACCTAAAACTAGTCAAAAGTAGAAACTAATCAACCAAAAAGAGATGCACACACATATATATACAATGCGTAAGAGGAGGTTGAGATGAAATTCAAATGTATCCCCCCCCTAGACCTGATCCAGGAAAAGCATGGCATGGTCTGAGTAGAAATCAAGGTGCTGTAAGAAAACATGATGAACTTTACCAAATGTCAATAGGAATTTGAATGAGTTTTGGCTTAGGTAAAATAGATGCTATCCACCATTACAATTATCACAAAACAAGATCTAATCAACATCGTTTATCCTCTAACATACCTGACATGGATGGTCAAGTGGAGGAATCCAAGTCGATGTGATGATGGTAGGATCCAAGTTCGGCAGGTGGCAAGGCACATAGTTTTTGGAGTGATTTCGAATTGTGCGTCCGTCAACTCCTTGCAACTCCAACACACCTGAAAACATGATTGTCGCAACCTTAGCCTTGGGCTCATGACCAAGGCAAGGGCTTGCAAGAGTGTGAGACAAGAGGGAGGCTTGGGAGGCACATCTTATACTCCCGAGAGTGCAGGAGAGCGTGAGAGAATGAACCTTCACACTCCCAAGTGAACTCCCACGTGGGGAGTTAGAGTCATGATGGACTCCCAAATTTTCAAGGAGTGATTGCAGGGGTCAAAACCTATTGGATGGAAAAATTATTTTTATCATTGAAAAGCTATTGAGACATAGATGTCTAAAATGGGTTTGCATGACCAATTTGGATATTTGAAACACAAGTAATGGCCAAAAGAAAGGCATGTAGTCAAATTGGCAATTTGACTCCCAACCACTAAAAGTTAGGAATCGACCCAATTTCCTTGCGTGCAGGTGGCATGCGACATATCATTGCAAAGCTCTTGAAGAGGGCTACAACTTTGCTTTGGAACTCATTTCAATTGGAGGTTTGTACACAAAGTTATGGGGCCCCAAAGTTGCAAGAGTCCCAACTTTGGGAATTTCAGGACTCCCATTTGGGAGTCCTGGGACAAAATGCCATTTGGATGTGGACCTTGTGGAGAGGCATAGAGTATTCTATAAAGGGGAAGGTTGTGACTTCCCCCAAGTCCGGGCCATGGTTAGTGTTGTGAGTCCAAGTTTGCCCGTGGCTTGTTTTAGCACCAAGAATGCTCTAACTATGCATTAACCAACTTTTTGTTTGGTTTTGTGTAGGTTCATGTGAATGATTAATTACTTATCATTCTTCTTAGTTGCATTTCGGAGCTATAGCACACCCTCTACCCCCAAAGTGCTACCAGCCAGGGAACGTGCCCTAACTCCTTGCTTTTTCGTTATTTTCACTTTAGACTCACCTTTGAGGCTATGTAAGAGCTTGGGGGTGTGTCACTAATCGCCTTAATCCTCAAGATAATGCGATTGAAATAAGTGTCTAGAGTATCATTAGGTTGCCGTTAGAGATACATAAAATCACCAACATCAAATTATTTCACCTTAGGTTTGTAATTGCCACCTCATGTGTGTGCATACCATAAGGTGTCTCGATGTTGTACAATGGACAAGTTCTCCATTGCCATGGGCATAACCTTCCTGAATAGAGCAACCCTTTCTTCGATGACTTTAGCCCAAGTGGCTGGGAAGTCCAAGTCCATAACCTAATTCATTTGAGGAGTAATGGAATAAGGTGGAATGGGATGTTTCCCAAAAAGTAAAAAATAAGGAGCGAAATGAGACAAAGAGGCGTGTTTGGACATCTTGTAACCCATGGCGATGTAAAGTAAAGCTAGGTCCCAATCCTCTTTGTTCTTAATGAAGCAAATATTTCGAAGTCCCTTTTTACATGTCTGAACCATCTTTTCTTCAAGGCCATCAGGTTGGGGATGATCCCTTAAATTTTGGCGATGGTCAATGAGAGCATGATCAAGTAGGTCTTGGAATTCTCCTTTAAATTTTGATCCTTAATCAGTAAGGCACTCAACAAAAGCCCCAAACCTATTTAGGACTTGTTGCGAAAAAGCTTGGTTGGTGCTATGTGATGACTTGTCCGGCAACGAAACAAGCTCGACCCACTTTGAAAAATGCTCAATCATAATCATGATGTAGACATTACCCCTGGAGGTCTATGGTAACTTTCCAGTTAAATCACATGACCAACAATAGAACATGCCTTAAATAGGGAGTGGAAAAAGTCTGAGCTGTCAAAAGGAGAAGGAAGTTCTCACTCTATCGCATTGTTCACACCTAGCAATAATGTCTATGACTTGAGCATACATACCTTTCCAATGGTAATGAGGAATGAGAAGGCTATAAATATGCTTAACTCCAAAGTGTCCAAGTTCTGAGTGTACCTTTTGAATAAGATTAGGTCATTCATGTGGTGGAGGAATCACTTTGTTGCCTTGTGGTAAACATCGAACGAGGTGATTACCTTCCATGAATAGCGTTTGGACCGTTGTTATAGGCGATCTTGATGACTTGATGTATCTTGGGGAGGATATTCCACATGTTGAAGAAACCTAAGAGTGTCCAAGTCCTCCCATATATCCACAATGCGATGCTCAACTAGGTTACATTGCAATAGTGCAAGATAACTAGATGCATGTACTACTAGAATCTGGTCAAAGTTTTACCTAGTTTCTGAGAAGTTTTCAAAAGTAGTGAGGGGTTTCTGCAACATGGTATTCGGGTTTTGATGTGTAGTACTAGGTTCGTGAATAACCTTGAATTCATACTCTTGAAGTATAAGCACCCAACGAGCTAACTTACCAATAAGCTTATCATTGGTCATTAACCACTTGATAGGTTGGTGGTTGGTATGCAAAGTGAATTTGGTGCCATAAAGATAAGGCTTGAATTGTATGACGACCCATACAACAGCAAGACACTCCCCCTCATATGAAGAGTAATTGCTCTTAGCCTTGTTGTTGCTTCAGGATGCATAGGCGATAACATATTCCTTGCCTTCCTCATCAAGTTGGCCAAGAATAACACCAATACTAAGAGCACTCCAGTTAGTGTGTAAAATGAAGACCTTGTTGAAATCAAGTCTTCTTAGAATGGGGAACTCTAAAAGCTTTTCCTTGAATATGTTGAAAGTTTGTTGAGCTTCTTCACTCCATGTCCAAGTAACATCCTTCTTTAATAATGCATAGAAAGGATGAATAATAGTACTAAAATCTTGGACATAAATCTTGTAGTAATTACATAGTTTGATGAAGCTCCTCAAAGTGTGAACATAAGTAGGATTGGGCATTTCCAAAATGGCTACCACTTTGGCTCAATGAGCCATAATACCATTTGCTATAATTATGTGTCCAAAATAAACTACTGAGGTGATAGCAAACTCACACTTTTTAAGATGGATCTTCATATTGACTTCATGAAGCCTTTTGAATAACTCCTCAAGATGAACCAAGTGTTGCAGGAGTCCTTTGGACGTCATCTATGTAGCATTCAAAAAATCTACCCCTTCAAAAACTTGGTCCATGACTCGTTGAAAGAAGACAGGTGCATTCTTTAATCCAAAAGGCATCATGAGCCATTCCCACAACTTGCTGCTTCCATGGAATGTCGTTTTCTTGTGATCCTTTACAGCGAGCATAATCTAGTTGAAGCCTTGCTTCAGATCCATAATTGTGAAGATGTTTGAGTCTCTAATGCTATCAAACAGTTCTTTAGGGATGGGCATGGGGTACCAGTCCTAAGGTGTAACTAGGTTCAAAGGCCTATAATCCCCGCACTTCTTTTTCTTAGTCCATAATCCAGTTGGATGCTTATTTGTTGACATTATTGTAGTGCCTATGAAATCAAAACTTGATTGTTGAATGAAACTAACCTCATGGAGTTATTTGTATCTTTCATCTACTAATTCGCACTCATGTTTGCTCAACCTATGCCTCCTCCGATAGATGGGTGCCTCATCTGTAAGGTTTATAGAGAACTACATGGTCTTACATCTACCTAAGTCTTTCATTGAGAATGTGAACACATTTTCATACTTAATTAGCAAGTTTATGGCCTGGTCTCTTTCCTTTTTGGTGAGTTGGTTCCCCAAAATGAAAGAGTAATTGGAAACACATGGAATGGAGTTGGAAAGTGTGTTTGAAAAACCTGGTGTATTGGGTTCTCCATTATCCAACTGTGAAGATTTGTAGAAGGTTGTAATTATTTTTCTAGAAGTTGATGTACCTCCAGGTGTATAAAAAATAACTTAAGTCAAATTACATGGTACCTACCCCCCCCCAACACTAAGAGTAAAGTGTTGAGTGTTGAATATAGGCAAGTGTATTTGGTCGGGGTGGCATGTAATCGCATTGCCAAAACTTCAAGCTAATTAAATTAATTTTGGTGTTGTGTACATTTGCAAAAGTACATAGGTTACCAATAACCATGTAAGGGAGTTCAGGTCCATGCCTTTCCCTAGTAAATCATTACGCTCCAATCTAATCACCTTGGTGTGATTAGTATTGCCAGTTTGGAACCCCATAGCCCTTTCTCTTTCTTCTAGGTTTGGTTCATCCCAAGTGGCTGAAACATGATGATACACTAAGCCTGGTCCATATCCTTGAAAGGCATGTGCTTTTGGGAAAAAGACAAAGGTGGGCTAAACACTTCTTGGTTTTCCTATTATGTTCGCTAGAAACCAATGAGGTTTTTCTTGCCTTGTAATTGGTTGGCAGGAGCTCTAATCATCTAATATGTGAGAAACTTGCAGGTTGGGGTCTATGATGGTGTATTTTAGAGCCAACTACAAAATTGAAAGTGGTGTAAGTTGGGTCCACAAGTTGCGCAACTGGTGTGCATAGGAACCACATTGTGTCGCATCAAGTAGGAGCAGTTCTCTAAAGTAATGTTTGACCAACGTGTAATGCTCTTAGACTTTTTCCTTCTTGTCAAAATAAGAAGGGGTGTTTTCAATTACATAACCAATCGTAGGAGAAATGGATTAAGCCAAAGTGATCAATCATACCATTTCTGTGAAGAGACCGGATCTTGTGTCACTCAAGTTTTCTCCAAATCAAGCCATTGAAAATCTTTAACACTCCCAACCTAAAATGATGAGGTCCACGGGGCGAAGTAATTGCATATGTTTCTTCTGAATTAGTTGTATGTTAGATGATAAGAAAGTGAAACTTGCCTTCCATGTGGTGGTTGCAAACTATTGTGGAAATCTAGTGGTGAGCTCCATCATTCTCGATGCCGCCATTTGCCTTGTAATAGGAGTAATGTACATGTAGAAATACTTTTAAACCACCATCCTTAACTGTAGTAGGGCTTTGAGACCTATATCAGTACCACTGAAGAGCTCTAGTAATGTAATCCCCTCCTTAAGCGGTGTCTAGGTGATTAGCTGACAAAGTACAGCTGAATCGGTTCACCATGGTTCTCCATGTTCTCAAAACTAAATAGAGCTTTGACCAAGGGCTCGTGGGTTGCTTTGAACCTCTGTAAAACCTTTGGTTCGTGTTGAATGTTAGTAGGAACCACCCTTAAACTTTCAGTAGCTTGGGCGTAAGTTATCCCCTCTTCATCTCCTTTTATCTACTCATGGCTAGTTTGTTAAATGTAGGAAATAATGTGTGCTTCCTTGAACATACAATGGTGAGCCATAATACTACGGTTCCCATGTAAATCAAGGGGTACGTATCCCAGGTGGTGGCCATCAATCTTTCAATCCACTCGGTAGTATGGATGTTCGGACCGGTTGTCAATTGTGAAACCTGGTGGAAATAGGGCTTTTTGCCCAATGAGCACATCGTAATTGGTGGCATTAATGACTAAACATTTGACTTGTAGGCAAAACTCCCGATCTATATCTTCATTGAAGTTAAGTGTAATAAAATTTGAACTCTCCCTAAGTACCTTTTCTACGTTCCCAGTAGCGGTGCAAATTTGCCACATAGATTTTCGTAGTTCGGAGTCGACATGCCCATCTTCTTGGCGAATTGAACTCCAAGAATCACTGGTTGGGCACCTGTACCATTCTGGGTGTATGTCCTCCCACCTGGAATGTTGACTTAATATTATTGACAATGGTAATTCTGGTGGTGATGGAAGTTCTCTCACTAGGCATCACCTTCGGAGATGAGTGAAAAACTTTGTGGAAAAAAATGTCTATCCACAATGCCTTTGCTAAGTAACAAATCCACAAGTGAGTTGTTTTTAGCTCCTTTCTAATATGTGAATGTAGAATCAAAGGTAGGAGAGCCCACTAGTTTAACCATGTTAAAACTAGTGACCAGATTATGAACGCCATTTACAACACGTGAGCTAATCAAGTGTTTTTCCAAGGTGTTAGATGGGAGCATGTAGCATGTGGATCAGGGATTGGTACAAGACATGATGTAGTGTTCAGGGTATCCTTTAGTACTGCAATTATGTCGCAACCCCACTTTGGCCAAGTGTGGGGGTGAAGCCCAACACTTGGAAAAGTTGGAGGTTTGGAGTCCGTCGGGACTCCCAAATGTTCAGAGTTCGACAGAAAGGCCCAAAACACCTCGCACTGAGGTGTTTTTGGTGTCATTGAAAAGGTCTTGAAACGTAGATATCGAAAATGCTCTCGCATTGGCCATTCGGACATCTGCAGCCCAAGTTATGGGCAAAAGAAGGGCCGGGAGTCAAAGTGGCAGTTTGACTCCCGACCACTAAAAGTCGGGAGTCGACCTCTTCCCGACGTCTCCTTGAAGAGTGCGACACGGCGTTGGAAAGCTCTCGACGAGAGCTACAACTTTGCTTTAGGACTCGTCCCGATCCGAGTTTGGGGCGAGGAGTTATGGCCGTTCAAAGTTTCGAGAGTCCAGCCGGGACAATTTCGGGACTCCATTTCGGGAGTCCCAACAAAATGTGCCATTTGGATGTAGCCTCTGCGACCAGCCGCAGAGAATACTATAGGGAATAAGGTGGTGGTTTACTCCCGAGTCCGGGCCATGGTGAGTCTTGTGTGTCCAAGTGCCCGTGGCAAGTCCCAACACCCAAAGGTGTCCCAAATGTTAAACTAACCCTTTTTGGTTGGTTTTTGGATGCAGATTCACACGAGCTAAGCTAGTCCCTCTTCCTAGTCTAATCCTTGGGCTCCCAACTCGACCCTCTACCCCTTTTTAGAGTTGGAAGCCGGGAGCGTGCTACTATGTCACAATTTCCGCAACTTGACTTTGTGAAACTCTCAAGTGGGTTTCACCCCGTGACTTGGGAGCACGTCAAATTATGTCCTTGGTGCTTAGCTTCAAATTTTGAAAACAAAATAACGATGTATTCACAAGCTTTTACGCCACTTCATGCATTTGAAGTTGGCACTCCAGAAGCTGATCAGTGGAAAATTGTGTGTTTTTTCTTGATGTACATATTCTCTTGGGACACAAGAATTTGATGCCTTAACAACTTGTAGTGTAAAAGTCTCCTCCCCCTTTGCCAACAAGGTGCGTTCTTCTTCCGTGTTAAGAGGACATAAAGATTATGGCATGATTGCTCGAGTTCCTTTAGCCTTGGTAATAGGACTTGAACCACATGTGAATCCATCAGTCTAAATGATTTGCCTAATGGCAAAAACTTTGGGTGCCACATTAGCCTTTTGTGCTACGAAGTAAGAACGAGAAAAAAATGGTAAATTTTGGTGTGAAACTATAATTATGTGCATTGGAGAAAACATACTCCCCAACCATGGCATCGTGTGAAAGGCCACAAAATAACCTAGGAGGTCCCTCCTGTGATCCTTAACCATATATAGGTTGGGCATGATTGGCTGGTTGGGAAGACTTGCCTTTTAGATTAATAAGTTAGATTCAAGTTCATTTTGTAGAATTTGAACTTGAATGACATGGGCTTGAAGCACCTTCTTCTTATCAACATTGTGTTTCTTCTTCTTAGCATTCTTATTGGAATTACACTTGGTGGGGAAGGCTTGAGTGGAAAGCTGAGGTGCCTTGATTTTTGGTTGAGGGGTAGCATAAGATGTTAGCAGATTTTGCTATGGTAATTGGAGTTGTTTCTGTTCTGAGAACTTAGCAAAACAAACAGCTCCATGATGTCCCTCTTTCGCATAATAACCACAAAAGAAATCCTCGAAAGGAATGTTGCAGTCACTAGCTTTGTGGGCATGACTACCATAGTAGATGCAAGAAGGTAGGATGGGTGTAGTCGAGTGCACTATTTTAGCCCTTGATGATCTGGTTGGTGCAGTTGGTGGAAGCTAAGGCCTTGAATGTGATGGAGGCCTCATAGTAATGGCTTCATAGTGTGCATGAACCAATTCCAAATTTTCAGAAATGTTGTACACATCTAACAAAGTGTACGAGTCTCAAAATTTTGTAAAAACCCTTTACAAAACCTTCACATGGAGTGTTGAAGTACCTTCCAATGAAAGAAGATACTGATGGGCAACTTCCAAGTCTGTGATGCTTTGACTATCCTCTTTGAGCTTGAGAAGCCTCTTTTATAACATCTTGTAGGTTTCATCCTTCTACCGAGAAAAGGTGACAAGTTGTAGAATTTTTTTAGAACTCTTAACAGGAAATTATAGCTCAAGAACTTGAAAGAATTCCCCACTGGATTAACAAAAGTTAGTGCATTGATGGTGGGAGGAATGTTTGCAATAGTAGCAATGAGTTATTGAGGAGAAAGGTTTACTGAAGTAGGTACAAAATTTGGATTATTGGGCATAGTCCCATGATGTGCAATGGCAGCTTATAATGTAGCTTGAGAAGCGATGGTGATGGCTATGGCATAAGTTAGATTGAGGATTCGGGTGACGCCCAAAATCTTCAATGTAATTAATGCCATACTTGAGCTCCAATTCACAAACCATAGTTGAGAAAGTTGTTTTGAACTCCTTCAAAGAAATGGTACCTAGCTTTCCGTTGAACTTCTCAATTCTCCCAAGGGAAATGCTGACCTTCATGATGTATATGGGTGTAGAAGTAACAACTCAAGTATGCGAAAGCTCGTGCGGCAACATGCGTACCCCATTGATTAACCCCTCCAAATGGACTCTGATGTACTATTCATGTAATGGAACCTAAACTTGAATTCTTGGTACGAGTTATACTTGATGACGATGGCGCTATAGATGCTTAATGGTACTGTCGTGAAAATCTTGAACTCAAAGAAATTAGCTCAAATGATCGTGTGTTACTTCATAGCTGATACCTTGGCTCTGGCAGAACGATAGTGCTTTCATCATTCGAGGACTTGGTGTTGTCCCATGCCCCAAAATTTTGTAGCAATACAAAGCACTAGCTACAAGATTCTAACATAACCTATGCAATTAAATAAAACTATAATGGAAACTCAAATGTGAAATGCTTAAGAATACGTACCTTAAGTAGTTTTCAATTTTTGTAATCATGAGTGCTAAATGACAAAGTAGAAATTTTTTTAAAAATATATTTATGTATTAAAAAGATTACGTAAGTGTATGTATTAATACAAAAATAACGTAGATATACATATTAATTCAAAAAAACTATATACGATCTTGAAAAATACGTACAAAAATGGTTTAAAAAATATGGTATCAAATACATATGTATGCAATACATACGATTTGAACAATACAATGTGTTGACAAGGATGAATGATGATAAATGGACATCAAAGGATGGAAGGGGTCAGAGAACGAAACAAGGCGAATGGAACCTGATGGACGGACGTTGATGGATGTCAGATGAAAGTTAATGGACGAACGTTGATGGATGTCGAACGAAAGCTAATGGATGTCAAATGGAACTGGGACGGACGGTGATGAACGGTGACATTAACAAAACTATGATGGATGACAATTGCGATGGCCAGCAATGGTGACGAACGGTGATTATGACGGTCGGTGACGACAACTACGATAGTCGGTGATGGCAACTACGACAATTGGTGACGGTGATGGATGGTAATTGTGATGGCCAACGATGGCAACAGATGACAATTGCAACGGTCAGTGACAACGACGGGCGACGACTACAATAGATGACAATTACGACGGATGACAACTGCGATAGATGGCAACTACGACCGGCGGTGACGTTGTAGAATAATCTGTGTCTGCAAATTCAGCAACGATGGCGTGGAGAAGAAAAGAGAGAATTTTTTTTCTTCTACTTCATATTTTATTTTTATTTTTTTTTTGCTTCTTCAACGAATCTTACAACTTGTTCCTTTGATCATTCGTGCAGAGAACCAACAGAGATGTAAATAAAGAAATGATCTTTGAAGAAATGAAGAAAGCCAAGTGTTTATCGATCTAAAGTTCCTCCGGCAAATTTGCATGAGGAACTAGAGCAACAAAGAAATTAAAACACAAAAGAAAAAAAAAAAAAAAAAAAAATATGGAAGAAAAAAAGTGAAAAAAAGTTTGGGGGGGATTTTAGTGGCATTTGATTTCTATTTTTA
>Ga0116231_10006495_pt1 | contig 22242 bp, 13 predicted proteins | sample S1TSphgellanicum_2_FD_89695 | JGI IMG/M metagenome (GOLD analysis project Ga0116231, IMG submission 89695) | Host-associated microbial communities from peat moss isolated from Minnesota, USA - S1T2_Fd - Sphagnum magellanicum MG | ecosystem: Host-associated > Plants > Peat moss > Unclassified...
AAAAATTTTTTAAATTAAAAAAAAAAAAAAAAGTGCTAAAAATCAGAACTGAAGAGTTTTAAAAATTAAAAAAAACCAAGTTCAAACCCTCACTTGAAGAACCTCTAAATAAATAAATAAATAAATAAATAAATAGATTTTAGAATGTCAACAAAATCTGGACAGAAAGTTCTCTTTATATAGAGAGAGAGAGAGAGAGAGAGAGAGAAGAAACTACACAAACACTGGTCTGGAGTCTGGACACTCTGCAAGCTCATGATTGTAGTATTAGTTGGATCACACACACATCAGGTCAGATGTCTTCTTCATACTTTGGGTGTGGCAGATCTCACAAAATACTGAACATTGAGGAGCTTTGATGGAGCTTTGATGGTTTATAGCTATTGGCTTTTCAATGGCTGCAAAACTTGTGTGAGAAATCATCAGCACTCTCTAAACTTATAATAATAAACTTGTAACTAGTAACCAAAACATCATTGAACATTCAAATTTTCATTTTACCATCTACCGAGGACAAGACAAGACTACACTAGACTAGACTTGACTTAATTTTTTTGGGGAGTGCTGCAAACTATTTAGATTATGCAAAGATTTAGACACCCATAACACACAAGTTGGCAATTAGTTTAAGGTGCTTAATCTTTGATTAATTAACACAACAACAACCCCATAATGTTTTACCATTCAGCTAACTTAAAACTTAAAAACTTATGCATGCGATTTCATAGCCCCACCACACAAGTAATCAAAATTGGGTTTGTTGTGAGTATGTTCGTATGATTTCATATGGACCCATAAATTTTTGATTTTTGTCATTTGGTTACTTTAGTGACCCACATCCCACATCTCCTTTGGAGCAATCAAGTAGTAGTAGGAGTATTAGTAGTAGTAGTAGTAGTAGTGCATCATCATGTGCAAAAAGCTAAGTGAATGAATGGAGAGTTGGAGACAAAGAGGGGGGCCTAAGTGGGGGCAATGCATTATTTTGTCACCAAGTATATGGCACCAAAGGTTATATAACCAATTTGATGAGGACTCACTCCTCTTGCAAATTATTGGTATATAAGAAGAACTCGTTTTCATTATTGGTATATAAGAACTTGTTTTCATTATTGGTATTAGAACTTGTTTTTAATTATTGGTCTGAGAAAAAAAGAAAATTAGTAGTTCAAGTAGAGTTGGGTCCCATGATGAAATCCGAGTGAAACAATTAGGTTTTTTGTTTTGTAAACATGGTATCTATGCATATGAGAGACACTTTGGTGATAGAACATAACAAAAGTTTGGAGTACACAAAAGCCAATTTTTTTTTTTTTGGTTACAAAGCATATATTTGCAAGGTCCTATGGGCTTTGTGGATTTTACTCAAGTATTTTACACTCCGCTTGAGGAGATTGGCTAGGTGGTCTTTCTCTTGGACATGCTTGATGGATGAAATCAATCCCTTTGCATGATGGATTATGGGAACACATGTCTTACACTAGCCTGCTTATAACATTAAAGTGAGCATTAGTATCCAAATGAGAGTGTCTTGGTAATGTTACATTGGAAATTGAATGTAGATAAAAATTCCTTGGGAAATCACAAACTTGAATGGAAAATAAAACCCCTTGGGGATTTTTTCCCCTACAATATATTCGACAAAATTAGAGCACATTTTATTATGCTTATTTACTTTGTGAAATTTTTGCCAAGTAGTACTTTATATGTTTTGTGGAAGGCCAATTTCCTCTTTTAAAATTCCAAAGAGTAAACAAAGCATTAGCCATCGGAGCATCAAATTACACCTCTTGATTGGTAAGATTTTTCACTAGAGCGCATCATTATTTATGTGAGGAACTTTAATATCGTAACATTCATATAGTTCATGAGGTGCAAATGTGAAACCCGACACTTGAAAAATAGGTCTGTCCCGACCCACAACCGAGTTTACATATGATTGGCGCATTTATAAACCAAGGGAGCCTTAAAGTATGGCAGCCATTTGGAGAGTAGGGTTTAGGGCTATGGTGCGATGCTACAAGATAAATGAGAAAGCATTTGTTGGGCGAAATGGTAGTCGCCTAAGACAATATCATTGGGGTCTCATCCTCACTTGCAAGCATGTTTGTTGATTAAAAGAATCACATTTAAAATTATTATTATTATTTTTTTCAAATTCCTCAAGTAGGTCCATTGGAGAGGATTCTTGGCATTACTTAGCATTAAATCACAAATGTCTTTCTTATGTAGCATTTTTTACAAAGGTGGTGTTACAAGTAGTGACCTAGGAAGTGCCTAGGTCTAGATGTGGCTAATTTAATTATATTTATTTCGAAAGATGGCGAAAAAATACCTAAGAATCACAATTTCTTGTGGATTTTTTCATTATTTGAAAAAAAATAAAAAATCACCAAGTTGCAAAAATTCACCCCAAAAAGAAAAAACACGGATGAAAAATATCATGATGATGATGATAAAAGTTTCCATTCATCACATTGATTGAAGGGGAAGAAGAAACTTTTGGAAGTGCAAGAAGCATTCCATTGAGCACCCCCAACACATAATTGCATCACATCATGAAAGAAGTAGCCTTTATTGGAGGGAGGGGTCAAATCTAGCTATTACTTCTTATACAAGTATAAGATGTAAGTTTTCCATTTTGACACGACTTTGCCAATACTTTGAACCACACCATATAATAGCCCTAAACCATACTAGCAATTTTCAAATTTGGAAAATGTTTCAAAAATAATAATAAAATAAATTATATATATATATATTCAAACCCCCTCATCCTACCTATATAAACACCACACCTATTCATCTTTCATTTAAAAGGTGCCTCCCAAGTTCAATTTTTCTTTTTTTTTGCAATGAGCCAATTTGATTGGCCGCATCACTCAAAAAACAAATGAAACTAGGGAGGCTCTTCGAAATTGAAAGTTCTATTTTGAAGTATAGAGTTCCTCCCCACTTTGGCCTACCTATACACTTGAAAGAAGGACAACACTTGCCCAAAGCACATGAGATAAAAGTGAGGTGCTATTGGGAACTCTTTGGGGGAACATATTTAGGAACTTGGGAACTCTTTGCTTTGACTCCCTTCACCTCAAGAAAAAAAAAGAAGCTTCATCTTCCACTTTTCAGCTGAATGAATGAATGAATGAATGGGTTTAAACCCTAAACCCTAAACCCTAATTATTAGACTATGTTCTAACTTCTAACTCCAATTCCTTTTTTTAATGCACTTGTTGAAAATAGCATGAATTGTGATGGGTATATAATATATTGAATGTTTTATTATTTCTTAGCTTCAATTCAAGACTTAAGAGTTTTTAATTCTTCAAACAACTTGTGGACACACATTTCAACAAAAAAGTCATATATATTTTCCATTCAACAAAGTCAAAAATTCAGACATGTCAGAAGAAGGAAAAGAACTCATCTCAATTCAACCCTCCCCTCCCCACCAAGTCCCAAGGAGGAGATTTTTTTAGGTCCTAGGGTTAAAGGTTTAAACCTAAGGTTTAGGGTTTAGGGTTTAGGGTTTAAGGTTTTGTGTGTTTCTCAAGCAAGCACTATGTGCAATGAATTAAATGCAACAAATTTTTTTAAAAAAAAAATCTCCTTGATATGATTTTGATAGTGTATTTCTACCAAGAATGCAAATTAATTGCTTTCTTGTTGGGGATTTTGGGTGGGTTTGAAGTTTGACTACACTAAAACCTAAAGCTCAATATTAAAAGCTCAAGTGTGTGTAAAAGGGCCTCTAATGGTATAACTAAAGGAAATTGGGAAGTCTTAGAAATGTGTATAAGAAGTTTGAATAATTAAGGACCCTGACACACACTTGGGGGGTTTTTAATGTTGTGTGGTCAATGCCCATCCCCAATAACCTGCACGGGTGGTTACTTACTTACTTACATGGGTTAAGTAATTAGCCCAACAACACCTTTATTTAAATACCCATACTTGGTGTATTTTAAAGCCCCTTCTAGGAGGTAGCATAATTCTAGCATGTGGCCATTGAATGGACCCCTCTTTCTAGATGAAAGCCTTAAAGGTTGTTTTTGGGGTTGTGGGGGGGAGGGGTGGTGTAGGGGGTGGGGTGGGGTGTAGGCCCTAGGGCTTGCTTGCTTTCACTTCCATGAATCATCCTCATCCATCACCCCCCATCACCACCATTTCCAAGTTCACTTTTTAACTACTAAAAACACTACCCTTTTACACCAATAAAATGAAGGAGCCAAAAGTTTGATGGTATTGATTCTTTTTGCAACAATTTGTCTATTTATATATAATTGAATCAACAAATAAATTTGAAATTTACTATGTAATTTTGCCTATGGTTATGTTCATGGATTCTAAATTCCCAAGGTTGGAATTTTGGAGAAATTTTCCCAAAAAAAAAATTAAATAAAAAAAAAATCCTAAATTTGATTCTTAAATACTCTTGGCCCTTTTGGTGGTACATTGACGATATCTATCATGAATCAATGATGGGGAACTCAATAGTGGCCCGAAGAGTAAGCCACACTCTTAAAGCATGTGGATGACCAAGTTGAAGTTCGTTGTTTTGTTTGTGTTTGTATTGGGTTGGAACTATACACATATATAACACCTTAAATGTCCTAGATTTTTTCCTAGAGGAAAGTAGAAGAAAGATAAAAAAGATACATGTGCAACTTTGCTTGTAAAGCCTTGAAAAATGTCTTTACATTTGGGAATATTTTTGTAAAGAACCATTTTGATATTATTAGGGGAACATCATAAGGGTGAAAATGATAGTCCTTCTACTATACAAGTGGCCAAAAAAGGTTAATATTATGGAAATAAAATAAATAAATAATTGAGGGACCCATTTTAAATACACAACATGGGATGATGTCACATGAAAAGCCTTGTGTTCACTTGTTGATGAAAGGTGGTTATTTAAATGAATTTCAAGTGGCATTGGTTGGTAATTCTTACAATTTTTGAAGAAAAAGAGGGTTTAACAAATTCCAATGGAAATCATTTATGTACATTGGGTTTACACAAAGGTTTTCAACCCATCTAACTAGGAAAAATAAAAATAACATGGAGCTTTAGTCAAACAACCATATAAAAAATATCAAATTACAACACTCATAAAAGCTATTATGACAATTTGTCTTTTGAAGCCACATTTAGAGAACATTATTTTATGCTAATTGCATCTTGATCAATTACTTCCTCTAATGTGTGAGGTCATTCTTTTGAGGTAGCACTCAAAATAATGTTAAGATAGTAATGTTGCAAACCTTGTCCCTAGTGAAAAACTTAGCCAATAGCCAAACCAACCCCAAAAAAAATAGTACATGGAAATATTTGCATGAATGACTAGGTGGTGAAAATTGATCTTAACATGGAAACTAAGGATCCCAAAAATGAGAGAGTAAAAGAAATGGGAGTTTTGTACAAAAACAAGAATGGGATTTATAGCTTGTGATTCTTTTAGGGTTTGAGATACTTGATCATAAGGCCCAATGCTTATCATCCTCAATGAACACTTAGCAAAATTGGATTGGTTGTTTTTGTATGTGAATGTTCCGTGTTACTAAGTGAGGCATGTTATATACATCCCCGACTTTTATCATTACCAAAGCAAATCAAAGACCACACTACAAACTACACCACCAAGTACACACAATCACAAGTGAAATGACACTCTTACTCCTATACCACTAACTTAGTAATAACTATCATAATACCTCGGTGGCTTCAGCACATATAATTAATTTATTTTAAATATTTTATTTCCATTTCTTTTTCAGAATATTCAGTTAAAAAATTCATCATTTTCCTTCAAAAAAAAGTATTTCTCTTTGAGAAAAAGTACTTTTTTTTGAATTTTTTTTTCATATTTCTAAAATTAATATAATTTGTGCTGAAGCTGCCAAGGTACTATTGTAATAACACTTCCACCACTTTGCACCACCACCACTACTACTACAACAACTAGCTACTAAGTATCTAGTCAACAACAAGCTTTTGTGTTCATATATTCTCACACTAGCTTTAAGTGATCATGGGCCATTTAATGGCATTGGGTAGTGTTTAATTTTTGACACGACTTTTTGACTTAGGATGAGATGCATGGCCACTTTTGCCAATAAATGTTTTTTTTTTTTTTTTGGAATTGTTGAAAGTGCTAAAAAAATAGTGCATATTTGTCGCCAGATTTTTGACACTTTAAGTGGAAAATAGGCACATTTCTTCAATAGGTCCAAGTCAAAATATCAAAGGATGTGTGAATTGCTTTGAATTTTGGGCACCACTTTCCACCAAAATACAAGGAGGACTCGGCTTCATTTTTGTAAACTAAAATCTAGTTTATAGCCAAATTTTGCTAAGTTTTCTTATGGACGATTGATATAATGAGGCGCGTATATGTGTGTGTGTCTGTGTGTATTTTCCTCAATTTTGTGATATTATTAATTTGATGGAAAAAAATAGTCAAATTTACATTGGAAAAAAAAATTCCAAAAATTCTCTAAATTTTTTATCCCCCAAAAAAAGAAAAAACAAAAACAAAAACCACAAAAAATTGTCTCCCCAAAAAAATCACCAGATTCACTACTTTGGCTATATCACAAAATTGAAAAAAAAGTTTGATGAAATTTAATGCCAGAAATTAATTTCAGAAAGCAAAGAGCCAAAGTTGCACAACTCTCTCATTCTCTCTTTCTCTCTCTCTTCTCTCTCTCTCTCTCTAAAGAGACACAAAGAAAGAATTGGGTTTTGAGATTTCTGAGTTTTGAGAGGTGTGGTCTCTCTAAGAAGATTAATGGGTAGTTGTCAGAAAAATGTTTTTGAGATTCAAAGTTTTGAGAGAAATGGTGGTTCTAGAGAAGAATTGGGTAGCTTTAGAAAAGAGTTTTTGTGAGAAATTGTGAGTTCTGAATTGGTAAAGCTCAGTTGAGAGAGTTTTGTGAGAAATTGTGAGTATTGAATTGGTAGCTCAGTTGAGAGAGTTCTGTGAGAAATTGTGAGTTTTGTATTGGTAGCTGAAAAGAGAGAGAGAGAGAGAGAGAGAGAGAGAAATTTGAGATGAAGTGTGTTTTGAGAGGTCTGTCTCTAAGAAGAATGGGTAGTTAGTTGCTCAGAAGAAAGTTTTTTTAGATTCTGAGTTCAGATGCAAGAGGTCTCCCTAAGAATTGGGTCGCTGCAGAAGAGAGTTTTTGTGAGACTCTGAGTTCTGGATTGGTCTAAGAGCTCAGCTGAGAGAGTTTTGTGAGAAATTCTGGAGTTTTGCGAGGTGGGTCTCTGTCTCTAGATTGTTGAAGAGGAAGAAGCAGCTTCAAACTTTTTTGTGATAATTTTCTCCAGACTAGATTTTGTGTGGGACCAGGAAGAGAAGAAGAAGTCTAGGAGCTTTGGTTTTTTTCTTTTCTTTTTTCCTTTGGTTTTGTTGCTTTGTTTGTGTTGCTTCTTCAAAAGCGGTTGTACTATACTTTATCTTCTTCGCAATGAGTTACGTATGCTTTCATTCAGTCTCGTAGTTGTAGAGAAAAAAAAGAATAAGATCTCTCAAGTTGAGAAGAGCCAGAGAGAAAGGAAAAAACGGCGACGGGAGACGGACACACACACAGATTGCATAGATAGTTTACGGAGCTCAAAGAGCTTGGAGGTTTTCACAAGTATTTTATCTGATGTGGTTTGGAGCATGTAGAGAGAGGTGTGGAGATATAAGAGCTCACTAGAGATTGATCGCAGAGAGGAAGAAGAAGAGACCGGGGATTGATTTCAAGAGTTTTAGCTGATTGGGTTCCGAGCAGGTAGAGGCTAGAGGCGTGGAGATAGAGCTCAGAGACCCACTTGCCCAGAGAGAGAGAGAACCATCTCAGAGGACGTGATCAGCGAGAGAATGCAGAATCCCATATATTCACAGCAATTCTGTTGCACAGAGAGAGAGGCGGAGAAGAATCGCCGTAGAGAACCTTGATCAGAGGGGAGTATATAGATCAGGTATTGAAGTTGGGTGCTCTTTCTCCACAGCGAGAGAGAGAGACAAACAGAGAGAGACAGAGCTCTTCAGCTCCGAGTTCGTTGTGATCGACTCTGGAAGAGTCTACAGCTATAGTTGCGATGACAGGATGATGGCAGAGGAGCTTGGTGAAGGAGGAGCGCTTTGAGCTTGACATAAATACAGAAACTGAGAGAAGATCTCTTGCAGAAGACCTACTTGCTGCAGAATGTAGGAAACAGGAGAATGAATTATAGGAGAGGAGCAGAAGTATCAGTCAGAAGCAGCCCAGAGCTTTGTCATCAACTTGAAGATTCAGAGAGGAGGAGAAGAAAGGTGCTTACAATTCAGGATTACTCTTTTGGTTGTCTTCTTCTCTATCTTCTCTTCCTTGACTGTTGCTTCCCTCTCTTGCCAAACCTTTGGAAGTTGAGTGAAAATTTGGGCTGGAAGTACACTGAGAATTCCTTTTGTCTCAAAAGAGGAGAGGAGAATTTTGCAAAAGATTTGTGTCTTCTTCCTGCAAAAGTGTGAAGAGCTCAAAAACTGCTCCTGGGTGATTTGGAGAGGATTCTTCTCTTGCTATAGAGCTAGAAAAGAGATCCATGATGAAGCACCCATGCAGCCCAAAAAAAAAAAAAAAAAAAACCAGTAGTGCAGTAGTTCCTAATGAAGAGAAACTCAAAGAAGAACAAAGTAGAACCATTAGGAGTACGCTGAAGCGGTGTATTACTGGAAGGATACGGAATGCATTGCACTCTTGTTTCAGACCCTACCATTGCATTTGCATTCTTCACTTGGGATGGCCTTGTATCATGCTAATCCTCCCCAAGTTCTGATTTCTCTGACTCTTTTGCACTCTTCAAGCTGTGGTCTCCTATGTGGTCTGTCTGTCTTTCTCTCTCTCTCTCCTCAAAACGAAAGGGTATTATACTTAACTTCTAATTTAACTATGATGTGCACTGAGCTCTGATGTTCAACTGCTTGGTCCAACTTGCAGTGACTGCCAGTAGTGAAACTTCGAGTTGTGAAGCAACTTGCAAATGTACTGACGCCCATTTCTGGAGTCCATCTCCACATGTAACAAGTTACAGGGATCAGCAGCAGCACTAGTTTGCAGGCCTGCATCTTGAGCCTGCTCCTGAAGACAAACCATGCATGGGAGCATGGCGGATTTGAAGGAGAATAGAGGTATGATCAACAGAAAAGTTCTTGTTTCCACTCCATTGGCAGCATCAGCCCCTGACCTCAACCAACGAAAATCGCTGCAAGCAGATGTGGATGGACGAACAAAGCAATTAACACTCTCATGGTCAAGTGCATGCAAAAATTTGAAAATCATAGAGCCACAATCATGTGTGCTGGAGCGCATTCAAGAAGATACTGTTTATTCTGACACAGAAGTTACGTGGGCAGTGCAAATTTTGGACAGGATCATCATGTTGGCAAAACAGTGGCACATAGTTGCAAACCCCAGCAGCTATGGATATAACTCTGTCAGACAACCAATCTCTGAATCTAAATCCACAGAGGAGGACCAACAAACAGAGCAACTACAGATCCAGCCATATAGGAACCACTCATCCTTATCTCCCAAAACTTCTGAAGAGTTTCCAGAGCTTTTGCAGGTCCAGGATGCAGATTACTTTCAAAAGAGAAGGTCACTGGGACAGGTGACAATGATGCATGAAGGTTCCATGCAAGAGACGCAGCTGGATTCTGTAAAGATGCAAACAGAATCACAAAGCTTACTGGAATGCTCAAAAGCAGTCAAGACTCATGATATGAAGTGGGCAAAGGATCTGAAAGCCACCATTCAGGAACCTGAAATGGAACCTAAACAGTGGCACTCCAAAATACATATGAGTTCCAAACATTCCTTGGAGGATATTAGGGCAGAGTTCCAACAGTTTCCCCCACAAAGCCTAGAGGAGTTTGAGCTTCATGAGGATAATTTCCATGATGCTCAATTTGGACGACAGAGGGATCACAAAAATCTGTTGAAGGGTGGTACAGAACTTGCTTTTCAACAGTACCCATCTCCGTCCTCATTCACATTTGAACATTCCCCCAATTCGGTGTGCTCTGAAGATCAGTTGACAGCAAGGACATCGAAGAGGCTCTACATCAAAATACCACAGGATCAGCTGCCCTTGAATTACTATGATCATGTGGGAGCAGTTTCCAGTTGTGAGGATCTAGATAGCAAACCTGTGCTAAGGACAGAATTGGAGTATCCCTGGGGAGCTGCATTCAAATACAGAGATTCACCCACATCAACTCTTTCTGAAGACCCTGATGAGCAACCACACCCAACAGAGGTGTCTGACAGTTCAGAATGGATGGAGTTAGGGTACCCGTGCTCTTCCACTTTTGTTTACAGGGATGAGTCCTCAGATTCTGAGTCTCTGAAACATGATCCATGTGAGCAGCTTAAGGTCATGAAGGCTGCTTCTTCTTCGAGTGGCCTCCCATCACACCTCCCAGTGATTCACACTGCTGGAGTCTTCCACACAGATTTAAATCCCAGATTCAGACGACCTACTAAGGAGGCTCAGCATGATCTGCCTGGACAGACAGAAATTCAAGCAGAAAGTGGAGAACCCTGTTCACCAGGGTTTGCATACACAGATTCACCTGTGTCTGTGCTGCTGCCAAAGGAGGCTACCATGGACTACCAAAGAAGTGAAACAGCAGCAAGTTCTCCAGATGTTGATTTCTCTGAGCTCCAACTCTTCCAGCACACAACTAATTGGGAGTCTTGGTTGCAGAGGGATGGGGATGCTCTTGATGAAGCAGATTTGCAGTTCCTATTCCCATCCCACACTCAACATAGAGACACAATTTCATCTGAGGAGGTGCTCAGGGAAGACCATACGAGTTTCTTAAGCCTGACACCAAAGACCCAACACTTGCAAGAGCTCCAAAATCAGTGGCTCCCATCTTCAGAGTTTGGGGGTTCTAGAGGTGGATCAAAACGACATCAAGAACTTTCCAAAAGCATTGAACAACTAGCACATAACCTTTCAAAACGACATTCTATGGATATACCTTGGAGTCAGAACACAAGCACTGATGATGATGAAGAGATATTCCCGAGTGTCAAGAGCTGGGAAATTCAAGAAGATGAAGAACCCAAGGATACACCCACACAACACTGCCAGCAGAAACAGCAAGGCAAGAAAACTGTATCTTACGTTACATCCCATCACTCTCACTTGACATCTTTTGTTCCTTCTTCTCCCAAGCAAAGGAGTACCACAGCCTTAGTTCCGTGTGGTGGTCGATTATTTTCTTGGCCAGGTTGGATTCTTCCATTTAGTGCCAGCAAGGTTAGATTCAAAGAAACTGAAAGGCACTCTGCAGATATGAAGACTAGCTTTGGAGGACCTGCAAACAGACCTGCACAGACAGTGAAAAGTTCAGGAAATGGTAGCTATAAGAGCCATGCTGCCATGACTGTAGCTGACATTCTTAGAGGAGATTTGGGTGAAGAGTTCAGGTTAGCACAGTGGTAGGAGTATGCCAGCAATGTCATAAGTAAGGACCTTGGAAACTATGTACACTAGACCATCAGAGAACTCACACAATGTGTGTGAACTGATCTGTTAAAAGCCAGGAAAGAGCAGCTCAAATGAGGTAAAACATTTTCACGAATCAAGGAAAGAAGTCAAAGTATGTACATCTCTTACCAATTTCTTGCTGAATCTCCTGAAGAAATGCAGTGTGAGATTGGTTCATGTCAAACGTGTGACTACTACTTTTTCCAGCTCTAGTACTTGAGCAAACAAAAGTGGTTTAAAAGTAAGTTGATACCTCCAAGAGCTTCCCCAAAACCCCTCCCCTGAGGAAATAGCAAGAACAAAACTAATAACTGTTGTGAGAATTGGGAAATCTCCATACTCAGGATTAAGAAAAAGCCAGAACAAGGTCAGAACTGTTTTCCTTGAAGTCAAAGAAAGACTTCCAGATAAAGGACTTTCAGAACCGGGAAGGAGGAACAACAGAAAGCACTAACAAGAGTGAAGAAACAATAGAACCAAAGGAGTATGGACAGAAGTGACAGCCATGATACTGGCTAGCAACTAACAAATCACACCCACACAGGAACACAAACATCAAAAACTGAAGGCCTGGCCTTCTCTCTCCGTTTTCCATCTTCCAAAGTCCCAGGAGCTCTCTATTTTGCTCCCAGTTACCTTGTTGCTCCTGTTCTGATGGTAACTATTTTGACAGTCTCTTGACCTTGATGTTTGAATGCCCTGCATTATTAGTCCTTCAACAAAATCTCTTTTTGCATAAGTATATTACTTGCATGACAGCACATATACCACTGAGTGACAATGAACAAACATCAGAAGCAAAGCAACGTCTCTTAAATAAAAGAAATCACCCAATTTGTTTCAGAAGGTTCCTGGAGCAAATGATCTATGTTTGTACAACAGTAACAGATGACAAGAACAGACCAACTCATATGAAACATGCACTGTCTGTTCCTTTGTGTCATGATTGGTACACATGCAACTAAGCTGGCTAGCCAACAGACCATATGTTTGAAACAGGGTAAACGTAACCCATCATTTCAAATCTGCACTTAGATCACAAAACAAGTTTGTATTCCTTGTGGTGAAAAGGTATCAATGAGATTGCAGAGAAAAACCTCAACAAAAAAGATGCTCACAATGTCAGCAACTATCTGTAATTGCTCATGACAAAAAAAGTATGTGAGTAGAATTAGCAGAAAATGACAGGTAAACTTTTGCATGCGCAGAAAGTTCCAGATTCTGTTCAATTATTCTTTGTGTTTTCAAGTCGCAGTTCTTCCTCCAACTTGGACACATAAATACTGGTGACCATAGGTTCGTACTCTGCTGCTTTCTTGAGAAGTGCCAATGCCTGCACCTTGTTCCCTTCTTGACTCAAAGCACTGCACGAAGACACCAAAGAAGCCAGTAAGAGAAAATAACCCAGAGAAATGTCACAAACTCATTTTCTTTTGTATAAAATTTGAGAGAATAAGAAATCATAGATAGCCTGAAGCTGAATTGGAACAATCATAAAAAGTGGTTGCTGCTTCATTTCATAAATTCAACAAGAGGGCTTCAATTGGACTTTTATATACCTGCTGAGAGTAACTAGGCCCTGGAAGTACCGGTGCTGTGATAAAGCATCTTTGGGCACATCCAGTCTAGTAATGACTGACATCACCTCTATTGCCTCTGCCCGTTTCCCCTAGCATAGTTTGGACACATGAGGCCACACTGAGTACCAGAAAAGGTCATGAGAAATCAATCAGGTAGTTTTTGCAGCATCAAGTTGGATTTGCATTGTCTGGGGTATAATGCAGTATTCAATGAGGCATGTGTCTTGTTTAAAGGTTTCAAAGGTCCATGGCAACCGAAGAAGAGAAAGTCTGGCCTCTACAATAGGTACCTCTTTGAAAAGTGCTACTCCAGCCCCAAGCGCTGCTGCGATGACCAGCTTATTATCCTTTGTCTGTAACCAGATGAATTTGACTCACTTTTTAAAAACCCCAAACACTTACTAGGAACCATTATCATTCCAAGAAATCTGTACAGATCAATGTCAATGCGCTACAGAATGAGATCTCCATGGCACTCAGGCAGTGGCCCTAATGGCAGAGTTTTGTGGAAGAAAAAGCTTACCTTTTCCAAGACAAGGTTGTAATACTGTAATGCTTCTGACCACTGTTGCCTCCCAATGTAAATCTTTCCCAGAGCAAACAGTGCTTCTGTGCTGTTGGAGTATTTTGTCGTTGTATAGCTGTCAGAAGAAATATCTATGTTCATCAATTCTGCAATGGAGAGCTATATGAACATGCTGAAGCACCCAATTTGCATTGGGCAGAAGAGACTAACATGAAGCCTTTTTGCTTCCTAATTAATCTGCAGTTAATAACTTCTTGTACATGAGTAAAACAATCACCAAGACCCATACACTGCAACTGCATCTTGTGCCCAAAAGCAACTAAATATTTGCTAAATGAAGACAAAAAGGAAAAAGAATTTATTAAAATGCTGCTTCGAATAAGTGTTTTCACTTGGTTTGCAAAATCCCCATTTCCTGGTCAGATGCACTTACTGTAAAACTTGAAGAGCTTCATCCTCTTTTCCCTGTGCAATACAGTTTGCAGCCAACTGCCAGACCAAAGACCAAAAGCCAATTACTGTTGTGTCTGCCATCACTCATCCAACAATAATCAAAGGTCTAGCAAGCTGGATTCAAGTTTCAAATGGACAACTTCTTTCACTCCCCTTCTTCAGCCTACACCATAACTTCTTCACCTTTCAAATTTCAAGGTTTTGGTCAGATACCACAAGGAGCTCGTCTGCACTCATATTCTCAACTGCCTCTTCCTTCAGTTCACTTGGTCCCTGACTTTGAGAGGGAGGAGGTGTTTCTCGTAGCTTTGTGAGCTCGGACAACAAAGGAAGGCCAAGTTTTGCTCGAACTTGGGGCTGCCGCAGAGCTATTGTCTGCACATAGCAAGGTAGGTCCTAACTGAAAAGTTGGGTATTGGGAACAGGAGGTACCTGATATTGGGACAGAACTACAGTTCCTAGAAGCTCACAATGGGCAGTATTTGACTACTACTGACAATAGTAAGAAGAATAAATGCCCACATATATTGAGAAATCTGAATCTTATTACCAAGATGTGCAATTCACCTGTGCAAGGCTGCAGCAGTTGTTGGTCAGCCAATACATGAACACTCCCTGCCAAAAATATTGTGAAAGATTTAGTCATGCATTCCACATTATAATGCTCCCAATACTATTAAGAAACACGTGAGCCCAAAAGACAACATCATTTATGCCCTTGAGGGATTTGAAACCAACATTGAGCCCAATTACCAGTTTTGGGAAGAGTTCAGATCAAATGTCAATTTTCTTATTCCTCTTTCCCCCAACTGCTGACTGCATATCAGTTTCTTCATCTCCATTTTTTATCTGTTGGAGATGCTTGGTCTTCATATATGAAAAGGAAGGAAGGGAATTGGCAATGCCACTATATTTAGAAACATAGAATGATTTGTTATACACACAACATCACTTTACCTGAGGCAGGTAGAACCCAAAGATGAATGCTGGGATTGTAGCAGCCTCCAGCCACCACTTGTAGAACTGAATTCATGAACCCAAAGTCAGAAAAATTTCCAACTTCCATGAAAAAACAGCACTCCTAAGACACTGATAAAAACTGATGCTCCATTTGGGGTGGGAGGTTACCTTCATGAGAGTACCCATCATGCCTTTCTGTTTCTCAATGCCCTTGAATGATATCTACTGTAAAAAGCACCCCACCAGCCACGGTGGACAAGCAAGTATTCAGCAAGTTGAACCAAAGCAAATCAATGGATGGGATGAAGTAAGATGTCATATCTGAAAACATGTAATACGTTAAAGATGTTCAGTATATGCTGCTCCCATGTGTACTAATCCTGGTACACTTCTATTCAACGTAGAGGAGAAAAGTGGAATTTGATTTGTTTCTCACAGGGTCTAGATCATTCTAGTTCTTCATCAATATTAAACCAGGAGTGTTTTTTGAAGACAGCAGAAGTCTGAACCTTCCAGGCAGTGAACAGACAATTCCAGGCTTAATTGTTTTGTTTTCAAGCTTCAAAAAAGTCTATGCTCCAAAGGACATTTCCATTCTCCTAAAAAATTTGGATCCTATCATGTGCCACTCCATTCTCCTGTCATAGTCTAATTTTCTCTTGTTAGGTTCAGCCTCTTAATTTCAAAATATAGGCACACAGTGGAATCACCTGTAAATTGATAAAGTAAGTCACTGCCACAAGGGTTGGAAACAGTGCACCAAGAGCACCTTGGACAGGCACAGTCAAATCTGTGAACCAAAGACTTCCTCCCTGTTCATGAGTGAAAATAATTAGCCATTTGGATCCCCAGAAAAAGAATACACATCTCCCTTCAAGTTTCATACCACAGAATCCTCAGCATTTAAGTATAGACACTTACACAATCAAAGCCAGGGTGTGAAGCCATTGCCATTTGCCGGACTGCAACAATCCAGGTAATAAACAACGGTACCTGCAGTGAATCATGGACAAAAGTGATCAGAACTTATCATCCCCTGCACTAGTTTTTTTTGGGACCAGGTATCCCGCTAGCAACCCACTCAAGTTGAGTGGTTACTCTCAAATCTAAATACAAGTCTCCTTAAAAATTCCTGTCTTGAGATTGTGATCACAGATTCACCATGCAGATTGTGATCACAAAGACTACACCTGCACAAATGGTACTGCAATGAGCCAAGCAGGACTAGGAGCTCCAAGCTCAAGGCGCCGCTTGGTGAAAATTCGGTATTGATCAGCCATGCTCTTGCCAGAGCCACGCGCAGGAACTGGAGATGGTACTACACAGACAAACAAAACAGCAATTTGTCACAGAATGTTCTGAATAGAGCTCAAACATTATTACATATTGTATGGAAAAACAACACCACCATTTGCTGGTCCAAGAGAATTGGTTGTTTCCACTGAAATGTTCAGGTCAGATTTTAGGGTTCAGGGTTTTAGGCTAAGTCTTGATTCAAGGTCTTAATGCAGTGCATAGTAATGGAGTTCATCGTCACATAGGGTTTTAACCAGCATTGCATCAGCTTGCATAAACCTAGTGCAAATGACATTGAACAGTAACAGTGCATTTCCTGTTACAAGTATTGGCATCCACCATCAAGAGACAACCACATCTCTATGAAATTGCAGAGAAATCTCCACAACAACAGTCATGGTACATTCTGTTTTTTGATGCCATATCCTTATGAGAGTTGCTCACAAAGTGTCTGATGATCACCTTCATGATGAATAGCAGTGACCTGACAGTGGGTGTACATACATTACAAACTTCCTATCCTCAGACCATCTACTGGATGGCCATCACCAAAAATATGACAAAAAGGGGCTTCAAACAAGGATGCACAAATCTCACACTGACTCCCGAGGCGAGCTAGCTCTGATGCTTTTTGGAGCTGGGTTACAGTCAAGGGAAAGAGTGCCACTCGCAATGCTAACGTGGAGCCAACAATTGTAAGCCACCTGCAAATCATGCACATAGAAACCAACCAAAAGAATATGAAGAAGGGAAAAACCCAGAAACCCATTGCCAAAAAGACCAAAGAAAAAGGAAAATTACACCCTAAAATGCACACACAGAAAAAAAAGAGGGACATGCTCACACCATGGAATTCCAGTTGCATTGTGAAATCCATCCAGAGTTACAATAACTGCATCAACAGGCACTTGCAAAAAGCTCCAAATGGAAGAACTACTAGTTGTTTCTGCAGCTAGGGTTTCATTCACCGATTGTTCTTCCTCCACACTCCTGAGGAGGACAGTCCTAACATCTGCTTCTGCTGCTGCTGCATCTTCTGGACTCCAGGAAGGAGAATCTGATGCTGATGATGGTCGAGGTTTGTTCTCCCCACTCCAAGGAAAAGCTTCAGCATCCCTGAGGCTTGAATCATCATGACCAAAACCTTGGAATCCTACTTCTCTCTCCTCCTCCTCAGAAGAAGAAACTTCCGGGATGATGTCTTCTACTATTGCACCATTTTTTTCCGTTGCTTCTTCTTCCACACGCGAAGAACGACTCCACCATGCAAATCCCCTCACAAAACTCATATGATTCCCATAGCGCTCTCTTGTTGAATCAGGCGGTTTCAGAGACCGTTGCAAGAATCCCGAAATGAAAACAAGCGGCTGCGCTTCTTTGCATGAAGAAGAAGAAGGAGAAGTCGTCGTCGTCGTCGTCGTCGTCCTATCTCGATTCGGATCCACGACATCCGAAAGCAAGAAAGATTTCCGCAGTGAACTCTTCTTGTCAACAGAAAGCTTTCGCGACCGACGACTGAGACAAGAAGCTACCAGAATCCGCTGTGCAGCTTTCGAAGAAGAAGAAGCCATCAAGAAGAAGGCTCTCTCTCTCTCTCTCCCCCCTATCTCTCTCTCAAAAGAATTCAGAAAAACTCTCTTCTGCTCTGATCGCTACTTACATAATGCTGATGATCCTCGAGAGCAACAACACAGCTGGATGCTCGATTTCTTCCCCGGCAATTCAGCGGCGGCGGCGGCTTCTTCTTCCAAAAGCTGAACGAAAATGCAAGCGGAAGAAACAGCAGCAACAACAACGAGGAGAATCAGATCCTCGTCAAGAGATTCGAAATCGCAAGACTAGAAAGCACGCCCTAAGAAAGAAAGGAACCGTCGTGTTCCTCCTCCTCATTCTGCTTGCTGCACATCATCGTCCGCGTCCAGTTTCCGGAGTCCGCCGTTTGTCTTCTTCTTTCTTGTGTTGCAAGCATCTTCTCTAGTTCGATGGATCATGCGAAACAGAACAAGGATCGTGAAGAAGAAGAAGAAGAAGAAGAAGATGGTGAACCTCGGAAAGAACAAGATGTACATACCAGAGGAAGAAGAAGTGGGATGCAAGAATGGAGCACATGGCAGCTGATCGACTCCATTCTTCCGACGGGAGGATTCGCACATTCCTACGGACTGGAAGCGGCAACACAAGCAGGGCTGGTGTACGATGCTTCGACGGTTTCCACCTTCGCAGTCACGACTCTAGAGAACGCCGGAGCTTTGCTGCTTCCCTTTGTGTGCAGCGCCAGCAAGCAGACAACAACCACTGAGGATTGGATTCTGCTGGATTCTGAGCTCCATGCCGTGCTCACCAACCATGTAGCGAGAGCTGCTTCCTTGAGCCAAGGAAAAGCTTTGATCCGCCTTGCAAGCAGTGTGTTTCCAGAGATTACAGACGAGGTGAAGAGCATGCGTGCTTGCATCCAAGAGAAGAATAAGAAGAAGAAGACAACAGCAGCAGCAAGAGGAGCGCATGGACATCACGCGATTGTTTTCGGTCGTCTCTTCGGTCTCTTAGGCTTGGATTCTCTCACAGCACAGCGCGCTTTCTTGTTCTTGTCTCTGCGGGATGTGTTGTCCGCTGCCACGAGATTGAACCTCGTCGGTCCCATGGAAGCGGCGTTGCTGCAGCACCGCCATGCCAGTCTTGCGGAAGCTGTTCTGGTCAAGTATGCCAATAGAGGCGTCGAAGATGCGTATCAGACTGCTCCTCTTCTTGATACTCTTCAAGGCGCCCACAACCTTCTCTTCTCTCGCTTGTTTTGCTCTTGAGAGTCTTCTCACAATCACTGGATCTTCTTCTCTTCAAACTCTCGTATCGTCGTCAGTCGGCAGATTCTTCTTCCAAATAGGAAAGGAAATGGTTCTTCTTCGTCCTCTTCCTTCCTCTTAGTCTTTCATGAGTTTATTTCTTTCTTATCAAGACTGCTGTGAAGAAGAAGAAGAAGAAGATCTGTTATTCCAACAGCAGGATTGCGGTGGTTTTCTTCATCATCACCTTCCTTTGAAGCACCAATCTAGGATTGTCGTCATCCTCGTCCTTGCAATAGAGATCGAATCCAGATCATAGGATGTTGTTCTTCACTGGAAATACTACAGATATGATCTAGATCATATCTATAGTATTTCCAGTGAAGAACAACATACCTTAGACAAGCAGAAACATGCGACAACAAAGTTCTGGATGTTTATGCTTCTCCAAGGTGTGTTGTTCTTCACCAAGAACATGCCACAACAAAGCTTTTGATGTTTCTGCTTGTTTAAGTTATGTTGTTCTTCACCAAGAACATTTTATAACAAAGCTCTGGATGTTCTACTTGTCGAGTGTATGTTGTTCTTTACCAAAAACATGGGTACAGCACGGCTTTTGATGCTTCTGCTTGTTGAGGTCATGTCGTTCTTCCCCAAGAACATGCTACAACAAGGCTTTCGATGTTTCTGCTTGTCAAGGGCATGTTGTTCTTCAATGAGAAAATGCTACAACAGGGCTTTTGATGTTTCTGCTAGTCTAAGGTTTGTTGTTCTCCACCAAGAACATGCTACAACTAAGGTCTCAATGTTTTTGCTTGTCTAAGGTATGTTGTTCTTCACCAAAAACGCTACAACAATTTTCCATCAATCATTCGAATGAACGGTGACAGAGACATAAACAAAGTGGGTTATGGGTTTTTTCTGTTGTGAAGCTCATCATCTTCCTTTGTTTGTCTCCCTTTCATTTCATTGCAGTTTTTTCTTCCCTGCAACTTGTTTCAAACAAGCAGAATGAAAACAGAAAAAGACAGTATTACATTGTTTGTGAGATCCTCTTGCTTTGCTTCTTTTGTTGTTCCTTGCACAACAGTTTTTTCTGTTTTCTTGTACTCAGTTTTTTTATTTGCGCCTCTTTGGTTTCCTCTCAACTTTCCAGGTAAGTGGAGCTGCTCTAGCAAATCTAGTAGTGCTGCATGATTACTGAATTTAGCAGATCTTACTGAAGGGCAGATCTCATACCAAGTTCAGCAGCTCTGCATTACATGTTTATTCAATCTGCAGAATTCAAGAGCAGCTGCTGCTGCTACAGTATACTTGGTATATATGTTGGAAGTATCAGACAACCTGTGTGAGCAATTTGGAGTTCTTTTCATGTATTTGGTAAGCCATTCATGTTTTGTTTTGTTGCTGGGGCAGGCTACACTGCAAAAAGTTTCACCAATTCTCTTAAGAAGATCTGTGGAATGAAAATGCCAAGAGTGCTGCTCAGTTTTCAATCTGCATTTGTGAACTGCTGATTATGGGTTATACAAACCAAGTTTTAGTTTGTGGTTTGAAATTTGAGGCAGAAAGTTTTGGAACCTGAAGAGGACCCATCATGAAGCTCTCCAACTGGAATGAAGCTCTTGCATCTGCAAACATAGTAAGTCTTGTATTGGCACACACCCCAAGGCAGGAAAATTGCTTGTCAAATTCAGCACAGATTTTCTTCTCATACTTAAGAAGGACCTTGACATAGTTAAAGAGTCATCGAAGTACACACAAAGGAGGTGCTGCTACCATTGAGACCAGAGCTAGTTCAAGAGAAAAGATCTTAAAAGGAACCAAAATAAATCTGGTGCTGCACATCTCTTGTATCATTAGTAAAAATAATGTTGATGGAGATTTTATGTGTATCCAACCTTGGTTCAATGTGTTTCTTGCATGGCCTCATTCAACTTGTGGATGTTTTGTGTGGGCTTTGACACGTTTTCAATGGTGGTGAGGAGTTTTATTGGTGATGTTTTGCATACAATTCACATAACAAAGTGACTCTTCCAAGTGCAAAATATTGAACTTGACATGTATGTTAAAATAAAAGGTTGTTGGTTATTGCATATGTCAAAGATGAAGACTTCAACTTTGCATCCTTTTAACACAATATCTAATTTAGGTGGTTTTGCTTGAAGGATGCAATTCAGCGAAGATGCAATTTGCTTCATGCATGAGTTTTTTCCAAAAGATGTTTCATTCCTAGCATGTCATTTCAATTTGTTATGGGATGTATGTGATTATTAGGTAATTTATTTTCACAAGTGCCTAAACTAACCAAACTTGGGCAATTACAAAAACCATCATCAAGAATTTGATGGTAGTTGTAAAATAATGTTTGTTTAATGAAAACCATGTTTATTAACTATTTCCATATGTTATTTTATTGGATACTACCATGAACATGTGAAGATGCTAGTGCTCCAAGCTATTAATCCCATCTTCATTCAAAGTAGTTTGAACTAGAGGTCCTTGTTTTAAAGCTAAGGATATTGTTGAACTAGGTGATCTATATTCTAGCCCTTTTCCTTGTCTTTGTTATTAGTCATACTAGTTTGAACCCTGTGCTTAATGCATAGGTTTGTGTGCATTTGACGGTACATATTACAAAATTACAATTACAAACTACATTTCCAAAACCTCTTTATATATGACATTTCGCATGTATCTATGGGGACCTTGGCCGTTGAAAATCTTGATGTTTGCACTACTTGTGACCCATGAAATAGCAACATACAGTTGACCATGGGAATAGACCGAAGACGGCAAATATATCCCAATGTTGTTGAATGTCTAACCTTGACTCTTGTTGATTGTGATCGCAAATGACTATATATATATAGTCAGCAAGGAAAAATGATTGCTCTAATTTATCTAATTTATCCATGCATCATCCCACTAATTAACGTTTTAAACCAAAAAGTGGCAAATTGAGGCTAAACCTACATGGCACCTGTTTTGGAGGGAAAATCAATTGGTTTGGACCCAAAAATAGTTGTAAAAGGAGAGCTCCTGATTTGGACAACCAAGAATCAGGCTAGGGATTAAGGTATAGTCCAACTCAAGGATTCAATTTGCTTCAAAT
>Ga0116231_10006497_pt1 | contig 22238 bp, 15 predicted proteins | sample S1TSphgellanicum_2_FD_89695 | JGI IMG/M metagenome (GOLD analysis project Ga0116231, IMG submission 89695) | Host-associated microbial communities from peat moss isolated from Minnesota, USA - S1T2_Fd - Sphagnum magellanicum MG | ecosystem: Host-associated > Plants > Peat moss > Unclassified...
CATGCCAGATTTTGCTGGACTCCACAGAGGGGTCTAACCCCAAGGTAAGTGGGTAACTGAAGCACCTACGTGGCATCCTAGGTGGCACACACCTGTGCATTAGGCACGGGGCCCACACTAGTAAGTATTTATTGTCACGTCCTTTTGTTGTCTCCATCTTCGGCATTAGTTCATTCGAATCCATTTCAAAATGGAACACTTCTGTGGATTAGAAGCTCAAAATTGAACCATCTGATTTTATATTAAAGAAGAACCTTATAATGAAATGGTCACAAAAAATTGCCTTATTGGGGTGTTGAATTCTTAGATTTAAAAAGAAAAGCAAGCAAAACCAAGATTCAACTTGTTGGGCCAAGCCCAAGAAACATATCACTCGAGATATTCATGAATATTTTTGGAATATGAATGCTAATTGCTATTTTCCATTTCAAACCATTCCAATTTAAAAGCTTCATCTCTACCTTTAAAAAACATTTGTTCACGGTTATAAAATATTTATGTGAGATTTTCGCAGCTTTTTCCAGCTAGTTATATTCATAAGCTTAAAGATGGAAGTCCACAAACAACATGCTCCAAAAACTCCAGTTACTTCAATCCATGTACATGTTAAAATACCATAACTCGAACTTGATCAAAGTACAACAATATTGTGGTTCACAACTTCATTTCATTAAATGTAGTTAAACAATTTGTTTGGATGATGCAAATTAAATAACAACATAAGCTTTCTAAATTGCTCATAAACATTTTGATTTTGCATGCACACTATGTACTCATTTCAGATATATTATTCCACCATCTTTTATTATAGTGCTTTCAAACTGCATCAACCTTGCCTTTGAAAAAAAAAAAAAACACAAAATTCCTATTTCTTGTAGGAATTCACTATCTTACATAGAAGAAGACATTTGCACTCTCTCTCCTACCACTAACAAATATAATAAACTCATATATTACATGATTCAGAACCAGTTTTACTCACCAGCATTGGATGGGTAAATTTGTGGTTGCAGTGGCTACAAGGCATACGACTTGTAATCACATACTATGAGGATGATGGGCCTGATCCAGCTAGGAATGCATTGAGCCCAAAAGGGCAAGACACCTCTCCTTCAGGAGTTCTACCAGGACCTGTTCTAGTTCCATAGTTTAAACAATGTTCCCACCATCGATGCGCTTAATAAAACTGGCAGAATGCCAAGTGTGCCTTTTCGGGCATGGGACTTCTATGGCTTGTTTACTGGTGTCAATAGCAGGTGGTTAGTGGATTAAAAAGCAGGTAAGTTGCTAATGGGAAAAAGCTAGGTAGCAGAATTAGCCTACCTCCCAATATGGCCATGGGCTCAATCAGCAGGTGCCCCTGCTATTAACGTCTGTAGAAATGCGCTTCACAGCTATGAGAACAAGCCAAACCAGAACGTGAATAATCCTTTGCAGAATGGATAAATATAGGAAGTCAAAGCTCCACTCTCCGACACTGAAGCAACAAGCCTCACTTTGATATTCCACAAAACTATGTTGATATCTAGGTAGTTTGCTACCTAGGTATCACCACAGAATACTGCATTCTCCCACTGTGGGTAATGCCACTAGTAGTACTGCTGCTCAATCCCCATCTCCTGCTTTTCCTCTCACTAGGAAAACTTATAGAGAAGGATCCAGACATGTTCTGCTCACCCAAATCCAATGCTTGCATGGCTCCTGGTTTTGATGGCATACTTGGGAGAGGTGACTCTCCCTTAAGCATAGATACAACCCGAGCCATGGTGGGACGTAGTTTTGGGGCATCCTGCGTGCACAAGATAGCTATATGTATCACCTTCTTCACTTCCTCCTCCATGTAATTACCCTTGATGCGGGGATCCAGAATTTTTATCACCTGTTCGCTCTCTTGCAGTTTCCATACCTGCACCAAATGTTAGACAACACACAATTAGCTGCCACAACCAACTATCTATGTAATTGGGGAGAGACTTCCACCACAACAATTTTGAGGTAAAATGACAATGACTGCAGTCATAACCTCATGAGAGTCACTCACAAAGTCTCAGACCATCACCTTCTTCATGAATAGCAGTCATGAACTGCCATAACTACCCACTGAATTCCACTCCTGACAGTGCATATAGATAAGTATATACAATTAGCCCAAAATCTAGGCAAACCATTATACAAAATCTGCATCCTGAGTTTCTGGCACGTCTCCAGAAGCAACAGAAAGATTTGGTCACAATGTTGGCTAGCACTCAAGAGACATAGTTGCCACAAACACCTTGAGACTAAAATTTCATCCTAAGGTTGGACAAATAGAAACACATGCCTCAAATGCACTAAAATATACAAAAAATAAGGGGACGATTAGAAATCCAACAACCCAAATCCATCAAAGCCTAAGAAAGGGTTCCTCAACATGCATGGCTTGTGGATTCAGCAGCAAGGCATCTTGTAGTCTTCAGAGCCAAACACTAAAAGCAAGCAAATGGTGTTTGCCTCCACTCTCTACTTGCTTGCATCCAACTCTTGGATTTTTGCAGCAGGCCAACTACATACCTTCACTAGCAAGGAAAATTCTACCCTGAACCTCCATTCAGCTTGTGCAAGAGATGCAAAATGGTTGATGCAATCAATTGAAGAACCATCTAGATGCCTTCAGTTCTAGAATGTATGACCTCATGAATACAAAAGATCCAATGAGTAATGTGCATATTGTGCAACTTTTAAGGAGAAACAAGTGAAATGAGGCAATACCCAGGCAAGAAGGTGTTGCATGTTGGTGCCAATCAAGTTGATATCTGTGTTGGTTCTACCACTTACAACCTCCAAAGCAAGGACACCGAAACTGAAAACATCCGCTTTTCCTGAGAGTTGGCCATGCAGTGCTAGTTCTGGTGCCATGTAGCCCCTGCCACACATGCAACCTTCTCTTTCACATCATCCATGGGCTTCAACTTCTTGCTATAATGTCAGGCCTGTATGCTAAAAAAGGCATCTAGAACTGAAGGCCAGGAGTTTAAGACAAAAATCTATGCAATGCATGAAAACAAAGAACAGGAGTAGAGCTTACACAGATGCCATATCTTGGAATTTGACTTCGCCTGCATCATAGTAGAAGAGGTTAGCCAGACCAAAGTCTGCAATCTTGGGTTGCATTGTTCTGTCCAACAAGATATTGCTGGCTTTTATGTCTCCATGTGCGAAGATGCTCTGTGACTCTTCATGCAAATAAGAAAGTCCTTGAGCAGTCTCCAGCAAGATTCTGTATCTGGTACTCCACTCCAGATTGATTTTCCCGTCTACAATAATAAAAAAAAGATTAATCTTTATAAGTACTGACAGTTCTCCATATTTATGATTTAAGTCAACCTGAATAGATTTGGGAGATGGCCTGATACTAAGGAAATAGAAATCAAATAGACAAGCATGCAAAAGAGGAAAACCAAAACTGAGGAGTTGTTTGAACAACAGTGACAGTTGTATGCATGTTCAGAGTATCTTCAACATGTATGGTATTGACTATTGACCACCTATACCATAATATCCCCACTGACGCAAATTGTTAAAACTGGTAAATTAGAGTCTCTTCTCCAGTCAATGAATTCTAGGTCAACAGCATGCAGTCTGGAGAAAAGAAATGGGTTGTAGCCCATCTCCTCCGGTTGCATGCCTGACCAACAATCCAGAACAACAGAGATTCAAGGGATGCCAAAAAGGGGAGCTATCATGAGCAACTGGGATCAGTAGATTTGGTCTCCAGCTTCAAGCAGTTCAAATCCACAAAGCCTGCCAGACATAAGGATGCAGAGATGTACCAAAAAGGGCACTAGCAACACTCCCATTTCCAATGTACTCATATACCAGCAGTCGAGAGTTGGAATAGCAGCATCCTATGAGTTGTACTACATTCCTGTGCTGCAATTCCATAATGTTCTTGACTCCTTTTGCAAATTCTCGCTTCCCTTGCCTTGAATTCAAGGACAGGCGCCTAACTGCCACCTCTGTACCATCTGGCAACTCCCCCTGCACACAAACATGGGCAATGACTACATGCAATTGACAACACATCAACTTGCAGCTGAAGACCTCAGGAACATCCCTACGACAGGAGTATATGCAAACTTCCCCCTCCAACTTCTGGATATCAAATTCTTGTCCTCAGTCCACCAGGGCCAGAGTTATGTACCATGTATATAGGACCAAATCTTCCAAGTCTAATTCGCCGATCTGGGTCAAATTGATTTGTTGCTTCTGCCAGGGTTTCATATAACATGATTCTTGCCTCTGTCTTCCCACCTAGCACCTCTGTTTCATGTAACAGTCAACAAGTGATACATTATTGACATTGGAAAGTATAGAAGTATGAATCCTCTACATTCCCCAGTCTATTTGGAAAATGGGCATTACCTGATGGTGTTAGGTCATTGAAGGGCATCCTCCGTCCAGTATCAGCCCTTCGCTTGGTTAGCCAATACCCAAGGCAACATATCACAAACAGAAGCAGCACAAAGACAGCACCTCCCGCACCAACATAAACCCACACAAGAGGTGACATTGTTCCTTTTGCATCACATCCAATACAACAAAACAGGAGAAATATCAGCAGTTTGGAGAGAAAGCAGAAGTTGACACTCTGGGTCAAAGATGAAAGAAATTGTCTCTTTCCACAGTATCCCATTCACCTCAAACAGATCATGTTTCTTGCTCCATCACATGTGAAATTTCTCAATCACAGACAGAATCTTTTCATGCTGAACAGCAACTGATTGGAGATCCAATTCAACAAATCAAGAGCATATTCAATATAGTGCTCAACTGAATGTCTTAAATGATCTGTGTAACAATAGCAAGAGAAAGAGAAGGGGTAACACACACCTTGGGAACCGGTATTTTTTGATCCACCTGGAGGCAAACAAACTGGTTGATAAAAATTGTCTCTACATATTCCACTCAAGATTGACAAGGAAACTCAAAACTATGATCTTGTGGCACTCCCAAAGGGTCACCCTCCTCGCTTGACCCAGAAACTATTGACATCATAATCTACAGTTTGTATTCCACAATTGAACCTTCAGCATTTTGTGCATCATGTAGCATAATCATCAATCCCTAGCCTGATGTTGAACCAGTTTCTTGTTCAGAAGGGATTGGTGATGTCTATATCTGGACATAGTCTCCTTGTGACCAGAACATACTAATATTAACAAACATATCCTACATACAAAGTGGAACCAAATGGGCCATGTGTCCAAGTACCTTCTGATCCATCGCCATGATCCAACAGAGCTCTGCAGGGTTGCCTGAAAAATCAAGCAGCATTGTGATGTTATTACAGATTCAAAGAACTGACATTACTCCACTGTCATTACAGTGCAGGAAATGAAATGGTCAGGACAGTTCATGGAGCCAAGCAGGAATGCAACCCAAGGATCCATTCAAGACAATCAGAGGAAAGGCAACAATCTTCTACCATACTCACATTCTCCTTAGGTTTGACGCATCAAAAGACCCTTTTGGAACCTGGACTGGAACAAGCCCCAGATTGTGTGACAAATTCCTGCAACATCCCACAAATTGATCAGCTTTGCTAGAACCCTTCCATAGAAGGAAATAAGGCAGTATGATTGCAGAGGGAAACTCAAAGAAAACCTTTTACAGAGAAACTGCATTTGGTTAGAGTAGTAATCATAGTGCATGGGCTTCATGGGCATTCATAGTTCACAATTGAATACAATGTTGTGCACATCACTGCTAGCTCATAAATACTTCTGAAGACTTTTCATGGGCTTGGTGCTGATGACCACAACTACAACAAGTCTTGATTTTCTCATGAGTCATCTTCTTTTCTGAGATGGCTGGAAAGAAGAAAAGTGGGATCTCATGAATAACACCAACAACAGCAATAATACAAGGAGGCCACTGCAAAGAGTAGAAGATCTAAATATCAATGGCCCATCTGACAACCTCTAATTAGGAAAACATTATTGAGACAAAACATTTCAATTTTCTTTGTAGTCCACCTTGTCACAACTCCCACTCTATCACAAAGCCAAGGAAAAGACAGTCATTCTGGTTGCACCAGCTAATGAAATGAAATTCCAATATACCATACACAATTGAACTATCTTCTGTCTTATCCAGTTTTGAAATCAAATAAACGTCAACATTTGGCACTTTCTGTTCCTCCATGGCCCTCATACCACTTCAACCACTTCCAAAAGTTCAAAGCCCTCATTGTGATCCTGATAAAAGATCTATGAGACCAGGCATGTGACCTATGATACATGTGTGATTTGGATGGTGACTAACACAACATGAGAAAACCAGTTGAAGCAAAAGGAAGTTGTTATTCAGCTGTGTGTGCTAAGTAGTAGATTAGTGCAACAACTCACTGCATGAACTGTCAGATGTAAAACTACAGTTTGCAAACCTCATAATTATTATATATATATATATATATATATATGGGAATTGCAGAAAAATCTCCACATCAACAATTTGAAGGTAACACAATGACAGTGAGTGCAGTCTTAACATTATGAGAGTTGCTCACAAAGGGGCAGACTGTCACCTTCATCATAAATAACACAGCCGAGCTGCCCACAACTACCCACAGAGCTCATAATCTTAGTAAAGTATAGTATACTAGAGGCAAAGTATTGTGGGTACTCACAGTAACCTTGTCCTAGGAAGCTTGCCATTCTCCACTGGAATAGAGCCCATCACCAGCTCAGTTGCGATTGACAAGTCACTACACAATTGTGGATTGCATGTGCCAAGGTTTTGTACCTGGTCATTGAGAGGTATCATAAGAGAAAATGATTGCGCAGTTTGTCAAGGACTCAAAAGGCGGTTACCGAAACAGAAGACTCCACAGAAAGACTTTCATTCAGCTGTCCAGATCTTTTTACCAGAGCTTCCAAAACGTGATTCGAAGCTTGTTCGAAGATGATGGATATGGCGATGTAGGTCTACATCAGATCTGATGAGATCCTCAATGACCCACATACGGGTAAGAAGCATCAAGGGGTCTTACAGTTTTAATGAAAAGCCAAACAAACACACACGTCTTGTCTTTCGACAGGAATCGCAAGGATCCAAGTTGAAAGTCACCAGAACAACATGTTCTGAACCGTGGGAGATCCCTAGAAAGTAGATTCCGGCTCTCGGGACCTCAAGGAAAACGAGGTGTTGAGCTTTCTTTCTCGTAGTAGCTTCGCAAACAAGCAGCAACAGCAGAAATCTTCGAGCCGCCACAAAAGAGATGCCTGACACGACTTGCAGCAAGTTTCTCTCCACAAGTCCTTCGCGAAAACTCCTCGCTTTACACACGACACACACACGCACACATATTTTCCTAAAGTCTTTTTAAATCCCTTTTTCTTGAACAACCCGCCTTCTTCAGGTCAGTGATTTTTGTGGTGGCGAATTTTAGCCATTCTGCGAAAAACATTTCCAAAAAGGAATATTCCGTCAAAATTCCCCTTCTCAAAAGAAGAAAAAACAAAAATCGCCAGGAGAAAAAAAGAATTTTTAAAAAAAATTGACAGAAATCGTCACAACTGCCTACAACATGAAAGAAAGGGTACTTGAGATTTTTTTAAAACTTTCATAATTGTGAGTATCGCCAAATTTGGCTAAACAGTCTCATGGATGATCATCACTTGAGCAACATAAATTTTTTTAATAAAAATAAAAATAAAATAAAATAAACACTGCTTCTTGTTGTGTGGCCATGGGTGAACCAGCACGGTAGTATGGTTGCGTTAATACTGTCGTACCTAATAACCACTGGTTAGGCACTGGTTAACCACCTGAAATTCTGAAAAATACCTGCTTACCATGGCAAAAATATGAAAGAAAACTCTGAAGCACTATATATATATATATATATATAAAATAAATTCAATTATTTAGTATATATATTGTTCAATTGTAAAATATTTTACATTTTTGCTGCCAAAAATAATTATTAGGCATCTTCTTGCTGCCATAATACCTGGGTGGGTTCAACACACATTATTGAATAGTTTATTTAAGTTTTAAATTTAACATTCCACATGTGAGTTTTTTAATTTTGAACTTTTTGACATGTAATGAATTTACATATTAAACTATAATACGATTTCAAAGTTCTCTTATTGTTCTTGAGCTCAATGTGTTCACACAACTAACATGCTTATTTTGTACTAGGCCAAGGTTTGATTCCTGATTCTTGTAATTTAATATTTTTTTGAAACTTTCAACAAGGTTAAATTTTGTTCAAAAACTTTGACAAAGTAAAAACTGATTTAATCTAATTTGTTGAAAATTTCAACAACAGGGTTGGCTAAAGTATGTCAACCCATTGTCAGTAGATTTGTTAATGCACAGTTCTCGAGAAACACACAAGTTCTGTGCATTTTCAAATTGTCACAAAAGTCCAATCTCCTACCTGTTCTTTCTTTCAACACATTTCGAGAGTTTGACTTATGGATTCAAAAATTTCCTATTGTTGAAATTTCTTCAGAAACAAGCCTTTAACCGTGGAATCTTGTAACAGAAGTGAGATTCCTGAATCCAACTCAAACGCGAAATCCTTGACATGAGATTCCTGAATCCAACTCAAACGCGGTATCGTCCTTGACGTGAGATTCCTGAATCCAACTCAAACGCGGTGTCGTCCTTGACGTGAGATTCCTGAATCCAACTCAAACGCGGAATCCTTGACGTGTGTGTCCGAGGTGTGTGGGGGGCCCCATGGGCCTGTTATCACTTCTTCTTTTTTTGTTGGGCCCTGGGAAAATCATTCCATCCAACTTTTGAAAGTTTTACCTTCTTAGAACAGATTTCACGTAAATTTGGGAAGCCTCGTAATTATTTGGCAAATGTTCTACCGACTTATCTTTTTGACATGATAGCTTATTTTTGGGGTGCACTTTGGTGGCCATGGTGAACCAGCACCTACACTGCTACCTTCACATTCTTGAGTGAGGCTCTTCTTAGTGGTCATATTAAACCCTAGAAATCCTTACATTTGGGATTAGAGACCCTGATTTAGTCTGAACATGAGATATTTATAATGTTTAAAAATAATTTAATTTAAATTAAATTTGGGTGGTCATATTAATTGCTAGAAATGTTAGATTTGGACTCAGAGACTCTGATTTAGTCTAAGCATGGGATATTTATAATGTTTAGAAGTAATTTAAATTAAATCTGGCTGGTCTATTAAACCATAGAAATTTTAGATTTGGACTCAGAGACTCTGATTTAGTCTAAGCATGGGATATTTGTAATATTTAAAAATAATTTAAATTAAATTTGGCTGGTCTATGAAACCCTAGAAATCTTACATTTGAGATTAGAGACCCTGATTTAGTCTATGCATGGGATATTTATAGTGTTTAGTAGTAATTTAAATTACATTTGGCTGGTCATATTAAACCCTAGAAATGTTAGATTTGGAGACTCAGAGACTCTGATTTAATCTAAGTATGGGATATTTGTAATAATTATAAATAATCAAAATCCATTTTTGGGTTTTTTACCATGGTACCAAGGTGGGTAATGGTTCACCCAAGGCCATTTTGGTGTGGTAGAGAATTATTTTAAAATGCCTTCTCACCAGCCTTCTTTTTACTAGACAGCCATAAAATTTAAAAAATTATAAATTATAAAATTTGAACATAAAGTCTTTTTGAATAGCCCTTTCTAGTCCATATTTTTTTCCCAGGTAAATTCCTAATGGCATTTCCCAATAGTTCAATAACTTCAAGCTAGTTCCCAAGTTACTTTTTATAGCATTTTGTTTTGAGATGCCAATTGCACAGATCACACTAACTTGCTTGTAAAGGATCATACGTAAGTGTAAGTATATTCAAATGACATTCTTTTAATGGAAGCATGCGAGGAAATAATGCAATTAAGAGTTACTCATAGCCTCATGCTCATTTTTCTTTAACAATTTACAAACTTTTCAGTTCATGAAATTGGACTTGCATTGGGTAAGTGATAGAATAACATTGCCTTCCCCTCTTCAAATTCAATCTTTTGAAGAGCAAAGTCAATAGGATTACTATAAGCACCCAAATATATGGGCCCCTCTGAACCTAAAGGTTTAGGGTTTTGTGGTCATGCAAGTGATGAGGAACTCCCAATTTATTTATTTATTTATTTTTATGGCAAAAAATGACCAAGGGGTTTCATGTTCTTTTGGTTTTGTTTGCTTTTTCTTTTTTTTAATTTGATTCACAACCACCTGTTGTCATGATGTCATTGAACAAGAGTTTAGTTTTAAATTGGGATCTCTTTCTAAGGTATAATTGATCATGTATAATTTTTTTGAATTTTCATATGTTTTTGTAACCTATTACATTTGCATACATTTTGCTTTTTTTGGGTGTGAATTAGACTATTTACATAGTAGGTATTTTTTATTAAGTGAGGAAAATATTGAATGAGCACTCCATTGAAACATCAAAAATGATGGTATGAAAACATAATTACAAATAAAGTGATGTACACATTTCATCACAAACTTATTAACTTCATTGGTTCACTACTACAATTTTGCAAAATGAATGTATTGCATTTCACATCACCAATTATAATTTTGTATAATTAAAATATTGTAATCATTCCCAAGAAATGAATGAAATATTAGTACAACAAATTATTACATCTCCTTTGTTATTTTGACATAATCAATTACGATTTGCAAAAAAATGAAAGTATTGCACTCTCTTTGTTATTCTATCTAATAACAATACCTCTTTATTGTTAGATTTGTTGTTTGTGCAATGCAATCATAGCTCAACAAAAATCATCTCCTACAAACTGACTAGGTAAGTAGGAGCAAGTAGTTGGCAGATCATTATGTACATAAAGGCAATTGGTTTGTTTATTGCTAGGTAGATTTTAGGGGCCATAATGAAATTAATAGGTACATGAAATAACAATTGAACCTACTTAAATATTTTTAGGAAACTAAATATAGGTGAGTAAAACATTAAATATATTAATTGTGCTAACCTAGGGTAATTAATTGTAGCATAAGGCCCAATGACTTTTTTTTTCTTTAAGCAATATCCATCCAAAATGGTGCCTTGGCAAGTGTTGGTTTAGTGCGGCTAGATATATGTATCTAATGACCCATGCACCTTCATGTATGGGTATTAGTTTAAGCAAAATTGGGTGAAAAAAATAATTTAAAACAAAAATCCATGGCAACCAATGAAACAAAGGACCCAACAACTAAGAAATGGGGGGTTTTGGATTTTTGGGGTCTTGTTGTTCCCAATGTGTTCTCCAATATGTTCCCAATAACATCACATTTTATCCCACAACCTTTGTCCAAAGTTTGGACTCATTTTAAACAATATTCACACTTATTGCTATCTTGTTAATAAAGGTGTGTTGAATTTTTTTGTTTTGAGGAATATTAACATTTAAAATGTTATTAAATACAAAGAATGATGTGGCAACCTTGTTGGCATGCACTATTAACATGATGTCAACTCAAAGTTATGCTTCACATCAAATTTTAACAAAATTTATGTTTAGAGCAAAAAATGTTGTGTTACATAAAATGACACAAAATGAACACATAAATCATTGTTAAGCTTTGTTGCAAAAAAGTTGAAGAATCAAACAACATAGTTTTTTTCTTTACACATAAGTTGTATAGCAAGTTCATTTGTGCTCATGGTGCAATGAAGTGGACAAGTTGTTTGTACTCATGGTAAAAGATCCAAACTAGGTGGCCATGTTCATTGCAAAAAAGTGAACAAGGCATTTGTGGCAAAGAATTGGATGCTTCATGTAGATCGTAGGTTACATGATTTCTAACTTTAATGATGAAAAAGAAATGGAAGAATGTATGTCCCCTCCCTCTTTAAATCTTGAAATCTCCAACCTCTTTGAATCATGATACTTGCAAAAACAAACGTACAAACAATGCATTCAAAACTAATAAAAGCAACTAAATTAGGGTAATTTAATGTATTTAGAATTGAAAAGAAAAAACCAAGTTTAATGAGGTCCATCTTGTTTAGGGTTGCATCCCAACTTTGAAGATGTTCCATCCAAGAATAAGAAAATCAACAAGGGTAAGAGGAAACAAAATCCATAGAATTTGCAAACACAAGACTTTGTTTAAAGATTCATTCCAAGAAATCACGTTAACCCAATTGCAAACACAAGGAGGTTTTTAGGTTAATTCAAATGAATTAGGAAAAACCACTCAAGCTACAATCAATCATGTGGATTTTCACAACCATGAATTCCAAACAATAGTCACAAATTGAAAAAAGATTTTTGCTATCATGATGAAAGTAGAGCATTCATGTCATGTAAAAAATGAGCTTGCTTGCAAAAATAAAAGAGAATTTAGAGCAACAATTTCAAACCATATTTGATTACATGGTTGATTTTAGTCATAATGAGGAGTATTAGAACATGAATTTACAAGATAAAACGTCACTTCAATTTGACAAAAACATGTATGAAATGATGAAAAATATATTTGTGTAGAAAATTAATTTATCAACCACCTCATGTGAAAGACCTTATGGAGGATCTTGACACTCTCTATAAATCAATAAATCTTGCAACAAAAGATGCCACCAACTTCAATGATGATAGTAGATTTTAAGCATGTCTTAAAAAACCACCAAGCCCATTAATTTGCATTGCAGTAGTTAGATGTTCAATCTTGATTCCATTAACACCAAAAAATATCCAATTACAAAACATGATCAACCAACTCTTCATCCACAACTAACCAAAAAACTAAATTTAATAACTCCAAGTTTAATCAACAAAATAGGTCATCATTCAAAACAATCAATCAAAAACACGTGTTAAACATAAGTAGCCTTTACTTCACAAAAGCATGGCAAATGCAACTAAAAAATGAACTCAATTGTTAATGGATTCGAACATGTTGAAAATCTTATCATAGAAGATAAATGATAAAAAACTAAGAAGATTTGTTGTAAAAATAATTATAGTACTTCAAGGTGCAAAACAACACAATGTCATGCCCGTATGCATGGTCTCATACATGACAGCCGGTTACGGGCATGCCAATTATGCCTTTAGGATTAATGTACATTCTTAGGTTATTGTACGCTATTAGGTGTTTTAGGGTTATGGCTTGTTTAGGGTTTCAGCTTTGTTGACGATTGTATAAAAGGCCAAACTTTTTTCTTCTCTTGTTAGTTTTTTTTAAATTCCTTTGTCAAGGTAAGTTTCCTCCATAATTAGATTGGATTTCTAGATGTTCCAGTGGTTATTACACGACCATTGTTTACATACACTATGTTTTCTTTCCTTCTTTTCGATTCAATTTAATTCTAAAAAAACTGTTATTTATTGTTTAATGTTGAAAACAATAGATTTTTCCTATCTTTGAGTTTCTTGGGTTTCTTTTGCTTGTTGGTTTCTTGTGTCCTTAAGTTGTTGCTACTTCTTCTTTTTCTACTATTATACTATAACTACAACAGAAACAATAACCATAACTACTAACAACGTAAGTGTCGTCTTCTCTTCCACAACATGAGGAGTTTCAGTAGCAACCTTGAGTACTCCTCCTCTTGCCACAACTTTAATAGGGGTGAAGGAAGCAACTATGACACCAAGTTCTTCTTTCAACTTGTTCGTAAAGATCCGGGCTTGCTCAAGAATCAAGCTCTTGATTTCCTAAATTAGTTTTTCAATATTGACAATGGCAGTCGTTCGGGCAAAGACCAAGTTCTGTTTCCTTGCGCCAAAGCTACTTTTGTTGTTATGATTCATTTTCATCTAGTTGAACTGCTTCTCACCACTGCAAAATCCAGTTCTACCGGTCTTAAAGGAGAAAGCCACAGGTCTAGTAAGCCCCTAGGTACCACCACCCCAAATCTTCACCTAGGCAAGAGCCGCCATTGCTTCGAAATCAAAAGAGAAGTCGAGGAGGCACTAGAGAAAAGATGAATGTGCGTGTTACAACACAAGAAGATAAGACAACATTCTCTCTCGCTCGCATAGAGACACAAGAGGAGGTCGAAGAAGCCTTGAAGACTTTTGAAGCTATCGAAACCAAGTGCAATGTCAAGTAAAAAGAAAATAAAATAAAATTCTTCTTCTCCAATCCATTATTGTAAAGCTTGTAGACGTGGATAGTTCTACAGTGTTGTCGATCATAGTCGCCATCCGATGCCATCGTTGTCCGTCATAGTCGCCGTTCATCCCAGTCATCGTCCGTCACAGTCATTACTGTCGTCCCTTGTAGTTACCGTCCGCCATTGTCACTGTCATAGGCACCATTTGGCGTCGTCGTCGTTATAGTTGTCGTTCAGCATCGTCGTCGTCACAGGCACTATCTGGGGTCATCGCCATCATAGTCGTCATTCGACATCGTTATCGTTGTAGTCATAATCACCGTTGTCGTCACAATTGCCATTCAGCACCATCGCAGTCGCTGTTCGTTGTCGTCACCGTCCATCGTTGTTCTTCACTGTCACCATTCATCACCATTCGTCGCCATTCATCGTCGTTGGTTGCAGTTCCATCAACGTCGTCGTTCATCATTGTTCGTTGCGGTCCATCATCATTCGTTACTATTCGTCATTGTCTGTTGTCGTCCGTTGTTGTCCATCATTGTCCATTGCTATTTATCATCATTTGTTGTTGTTCGTCACCGTCTGTTGCTGTTCGTTACTATTCATGGTCGTTCATTGTCATTCGTCGTTGTGCGTCGCCATCTATCGCTATGCATTACTATCTATTGTCGTGCGTTGCCATTCTTCTCTGTCCGTCACCGTCCATAGCCCTTTGTTGCCTTCGTCACCGTTCATCACCATCTATTGTTGTCCATCATCGTTCGTTGTAATTCTGTCAACATCACCGTTCATCGCCATCCATCACAATTCCGTCCAATGTCCATTAGGTTCAATTTGACATCCGTCAACATCCATCCATCTGATTTCATCTATTCAGCCCCTTTCTTCCATCGACGTCCATCTATCGCTGTTCATCCCCATTGACGCGTCATATTCTTCAAATCGTATGTACTGCATACATACGTATCTGATATTATAATCTTCAAACCATATGTACATATTATTTGTTTTTTAAAGAAATCTATATACGATCTTGAAGAATATGTACATCTACATATTCTCGTATTAATACATACATCTTCGTATTTCGTATTAATATGCATATCTACGTTATATTTGTATTAATGCATACACTTACGTCATCTTATTAATACATAAATATACGATTTTTTTCTTCTTCTACTTTATCATGTAGCATTGGTGATTACAGAAACCAAGAGCTGCTTAAGGTTTTTTTTTTAAACATTTCACATTTCAATTTCCATTATGGTTGCATTTAATTACATAGGTTATGTTAGAACTTTGTAGTTAGTGCTCTGTATTGCTACAAAACTTTGGGGCATGGGACAACACCATGTCCTTAGATGATGAGAGCATTATCATTCAACTATAGCCAAGGTATTAGCTACGAAGTAACACACGATCATTTGAGCAGATTGTTTTAAGCTCACAATCTTCATTACGATACCATCAAGCATCTACAGCGCCATCGTCATTCGGTACAACTCGTACCAGGAATTCAAATCTAGGTTACACTACATTAACGATACATCAGAGTCCATTTTGAAGGGTTAAGTAATGAGGTACACCTGTTGCCACACTAACCTTCACACCATCATCGTATATTCCGCTGCAAATCGTTACTTCTATGCCCATATACACCATGGAGGTTAGTAGTTCCTCTAGGAGAATTGAGAAGTTCAACAAAAGGCGAGGTACCATTTTTTTTAAGGAGTTCAAGGCGACTTTCTCAATTATGGTTTATGAATTAGACTTCAAGTATGGTGTTAATTGCACCGAGACATTCGTATTCAAATAACTAGCCTGTTATGTGCACTATGAAGCATTGGATGTCTACGAGTAACATTCTCCAAGGATTTTGGGCATCACCCAGATCCCCAATCCATCTTATGCCATAGCCATCACCACCGCCTCTTAAACTACACTGCAAGTTACCATTGCACATCATGGGATTGTGCCCAATAATCCAAATCCGGTACCTACTTGAATAAACATTTCTCTTCAATAACTCATTGTTGTTATCGCAAACATTCCTCCCACCATCAATGCACCAACTTTTGCTGATCTAGTGGGGGAATTCTTTTGAGTTCTTGAGCTGGAATTTTTGGTTAAAAGTTTTTAAAAAATTCTCCAGTTCACCACCTTTTTTCGACAAAAGGATCAAACCTTCAAGATGCTCTATAGGAGGCTTCTCAAGCTTAAAGAGGATACTCAGAGCATCACAGACCTAGAAGCTACCCATCGATATCTTTGTTCATTGGAAGATATTCCATGTGTAGGTTTTACATCGGGTTTTTATAGAATTTGGAGACTTGTACACTTTGTTAAATGTGTACAACATTTTTAAAAAGTTGGAATTGGCTCATGCACACTATGAGGCTAATATTATGAGGCCTCTAGTACGTTCAAGGCCTCAGCCTCCACCATCTACGCCAACCAGATCATCACATTCTTTTTCAAGGGCTAAAGTGATGCGTTCGACTACACCCATCCTACCTTCTTATAACTATTGTGGCAATCCTGCCCACAACGCTAGTGAGTGCAACATTCCTTTCGAGGATCTTTTTTATGATTATTGTGGGAAAGAGGGACATCAGGAAGTTATTTATTTTGTCAAGTTCCCGAAACGGAAGTAATTTTAATTACCACGGCAAAATTTGCTAGCATCTTCCGCTGCCCCTCAACCAAAAACCAAAGCACCTCAGCCTTCCATTCAAACTTTCCCCACCAAGGGTAATTCTAGTAAGAATGTTAAGAAGAAGGAACAATGCTAATAAGAGGGAGGTGTTTCAAGCCCATGTCGTTCAAATTTAAACTCTACAAAATGAACTCGAATCATTGAAGGCCCAATTTGCTAATCTAAAAGGCAAGTCTTCCCAACCAACTAATCATGCACAACTTGTATAGGGTTTAGGATCACGGGAGGGACCTCCTACGTCGTTTTATGGCCTCTCACACCATGCCACGGTTGGGGAGTATGTTTTTTATAGTGCACACAATTTTAGTTTCTCACCAGAATTTGTCACTTCTTTTTACCCTTCCTATTTCATGGCATAAGAGGCTAGTGTGGCACTTAAAGTTTTTGCCACTAGGCAAGTAATTCAAATTAATGGACTTGCATCTAGTTCAACTCCTATTACCAAAACTAGAGGAGCTCGAGTAATCATGCCACAATCTTTTTGTCTTTTCAACACGGAAGAAGAACGCACCTTGTTGGCAAGGGGGGAGAAGACTACTACACCACAAACTGCTAGGGCATCAAATTCTCGTGTCCCAGGAGTACATGTACATTAGTAAACATACAATTTTCCACTAATAAGCTTATGGAGTCTCAACTTCAAATGCATGAAATGGCGCAAAAGCTTATGAGTACATCGTTGTTTAGTTTTCAAGATTTGAAGCTAAGCACCAGGGACATAATTGCAGTATTAAAGGATACCTTGAACACTACATCAAATCTTTTACCAATCCTTGATCCACATGCTACATGGGTCCCATCCAACACCTTAGAGAGACACTCAATTGGCTCACATGTTGGAGATGGCATTTGTAATCTAGTCATTAGTTCTAGCATGGCTAAACTAGTGGGTTCTCCTACTCTGATTTTACATTCACATATTAGAAAGGAACTAAAAACACCTCACTTGTGGATTTGTTACTCAGCAAAGGCGTTGTGGATAACCATTTTCTTCACAAAGTCTCTTACTCATTTTTGAAGGTGGTGCCTAGTGAGAGAACTTCCATCACCACCGGAGTTACCATTGTTGATAATACTTAATCAACAATCCAGGTGGGAGGATGTACACCCAAAATGGTATTTCTTGATACAAGTGCCTAACTAGTGATTCTTGGAATTCAATTCGCTAAAAAGATGGGCATGTTCAATTCTAAACTATGGAAATCTATGTGGCAAATTCACAGTGCTAGTGGGAGTGTAGAGGAGGTACTTGCGGAGAGCTCAAATTTGATTACACTTAACTTCAATGAAAGTACATATCAAGAGTTTTGCCTATAGGTCAGATGTTTAGTCACTAATGCCACCAATTACAATGTGCTCATTGGGCAAAAGGCCCTTTTTCCACTAAGTTTCACAATTGACAACTAGTTCGAGCATGCATATTACCGAGTGGATTGGGAGATTGATGGCCATTGCCTGGGATACTACCCCTTGATTTACATGGGAACCATAATCCTATGGCTCACCATTGTATGTTCAACGAAACACACACAATTTCCTACATCCAACAAGTTAGCCATGAGTGGATAGAAGGAGATGAAGAGGAGACAGCTTACGCCCAAGTTATTGAAAGCTTGAAGGTGGTTCCTATTAACATTCAAAACGGACTAAAGGTTTTACAGAGGTTCAAAGCAACCAACGAGCCCTTGGTCAAAACTCTGTCTAATTTTGAAAACATGGAGAACCATGGCGAACCGATTTAGCCAATATTTTGTCAACTAATCACTTGGACATTGCCTAAGGAAGGGATTACATTATTAGAGCTCTTTGGTGGTATTGGTACAGGTCTCGAAGCCCTACTATAGTCAGGGATGGTGGTTTGGAGGTGTTTCTACGTAAACATTGATCTTATTGCAAGGCAAATGGCGACATCGAGAATGATGGAGCTCACAACCAGATTTCCACAATAGTTTGCAACCACTGCATGGAAGGCCAGTTTCATTTTCTTGCCCTCTGACATACAACTAATTCAGAAGAAGCATATGGAATTACTTGGTCCCATGGACCTCATCATTTTAGGTTGTAAGTGTTAAGGATTTTCAGCGGCTAGATTTGGAGAAGGCTTGAGTGACACAAGATTTAGTCTTTTCACAAACATGGTATGATTGATCATTTGGGCTCAATCCATTTCTCCTATGCTTGGTTATGTAATTAAGAACACCCCTTCTTAGCTTAATCAGAGGAAGAAAGTCCAAGAGCACTACATGCTAGTTAAGCATTATTTTGGAGAGCAGTTCCTACTTGATGTGGCACAATGCTGTTACTATGTGCATTGGCTACGCAACTGGTGGACCAACCTTGCACCATTCTCAGTTCTGCAATTGGCTTTGAGATACACCATTAGAAACCCCAACCTATAAGTTTTTCACATATTAGATGATCAGAGCTATCGCCAACTAATTACAAGGCAAGAAAAACCTCCTTGGTCTCCTGCAAACGCAATAGGAAAACCATGAAGTGCTTGGCCCACCTTTGTTTCCTTCCCAAGAGCACACACCTTTCAAGGAGATGAACTAGGCCTAGTGTATCGTCATGCTTCAACCACTTCTGATGAACCAAGCATAGAAGAAAGAAAAAGCACTATGGGGTTCCAAACTGGCATTACTAATCACACCAAGATGACTAGATTGGAACGTAACGCTCTATTAGGGAGAGGCATGGACCTAAACTCCATTACATGGTTGTTGGTAACTTGTGTACTCTTTCAAATGTACATAACACCAGCACTGATTCAATCAGCTTGCAGTTATAGGGATGTGACTTCATGGCACCTCGACCAAATACACTTGCTTATCTTCAACACTCTACATTTCATTCTTAGTGTTGGGGGGGAGGAAGTACCATGTAATTTGACTCAAGTTGTTTCTGATACATCTGGTGGTACATCAACTTCTAGAGAAACAATTACAACCTTCTACGAATCTATACAATTGGATAGTGGAGAACCTAATACACCAAGTTCTTCAATCACACTTTCCAATTCCATTCCATGTGTTTCCAACTACCCTTTCATTATGGGGAACCAACTCACCAAGCAGGAGAGAAACTAGGTCACAAACTTGTAAATTAAATATGAAAAAGTGTTCGCATTCTCAATGAAAGACTTAGGTAGGTGTAAGACCATGTAATTTTTCATAGACCTTACAGATGAGACACCCATCTATTGGAGGAGACATAGGTTAAGCAAACATGAGTGGGAATTAGTAGATGAAAGATGCAAAGAGCTCCATGAAGCTGGTTTCATTTAGCCATCAAGTTTTGATTTCGTAGCTGTTATAGTAATGCCAGCAAAGAAGGATTTAGATGGATTATGGACTGAGAAAAGGATGTGTGGGGATTATAAGCCTTTGAACCTAGTTACACCTTAGGACAGGTACCCCATGCCCATCCCTAAAAAACTGTTTGATAGCATTGGAGATTCAAACATCTTCACAATTATGGATTTGAGGCAAGGCTTCAACCAGACTGTGTTCGTTGTAAAGGATCAGAAGAAAACGACATTCCATGGAAGCAACAAGTTGTGGGAATGGCTTGTGATGCCTTTTGGATTAAATAATGCATCTATCTTCTTTCAGTGAGTCATGGACCAAGTTCTTGTAGGGGTAGATTTCCTAAAATGCTACATAGATGACATCTTAGTGCATAGCAAGGGATTTTTACAGCACTTGGCTCATCTTGAGGAGTTATTCAAGACGCTCCACGAAGTCAATATGAAGATTTATCCTAAAAAGTGTGAGTTTGTTGTCACTTTAGTAGTCTACCTTGGACATAGAATTTTGCCAAATGGTATTATGGCTCATTGGGCCAAAGTAGTAGCCATTTTGGAGATGCCCAATCCTATTAATGTTCACACTTTGAAGAGTTTCATCAAACTATGTAATTACTACTGGATTTATGTCCGAGATTTCAGTACTATTGCTCATCCTCTCTATGCATTGTTAAAAAAGGTTGTTGTTGGACATGGAGTGAACAAGCTCAGGAAGCTTTTAACACATTCAAAGAAAAGCTTTCAAAGTTCCCCATTCTAAGAAAACTTGATTTTAGCAAGGTTTTCATTCTACACATTGATTGGAGTGCTCTTGGTAGTAGTGTTATTCTTAGCCAACTTGATGAGGAAGGCAAGGAATATGTTATCACCTATGCATCCCGAAGCAACAACAAGGCTAAGAGCAACTACTCTTCATACGAGGGGGAGTGTCTTGCTATTGTATGGGTTGTCGTATGTTTTAGGCCCTATCTTTATGGCACCAAGTTCACTTTGTATATCGACCACCAGCCTATCAAGTGGTTGATGACCAACGACAGGCTTATTGGTAAATTAACTCATTGGGTGCTTATATTTTAGGAATATGAATTCAAGGTTATTCACCAACCTAGTATTACACATCAGAACGCGAATACCTTGTTATGAAGACCCCTCACTACCTTTGAAGATTTCTTAGAAACCATGCAAGACTTCACCAAATTCTAACAATACATGTATCTTATGCATCAAGTTATTTTGCATTACTACAATGTAATCTGGTTGAGCATCCCATTGTGGATATATGGGAGGACTTGGACACTTTGAAATTTCTTTAGCATGGGGAATACCCTCCCCAAGTTATATCAAGTCATCGAGATTGCATACAACAACGATCCAAATGCTACTCATGGAGGGACAATCACTTTGTCAATGCTTACCACAAGGCGACAGAGTGGTTCATCCACCACATGAACGACTTGGTTTTATTTAGAAAATACACTCAGAGCTTACACATTTTGGAGTTAAATGTATTTATAGCCTTTTTTCTCCTCATTACCATTGGAGAGGTATGTATGCTTAAGTCCGAGACATCATTACTAGGTGTGAACAATGTGATAGAGTGAAAACTTCCTTCTCCTCTCGACAATTCACACTTTTTCCACTCTTTATTCAGGGCATGTTTTATCGTTAGTCATGTGATTTAGCTAGAGAGTTACCATAGGCTTCTAGGGGTAATGTCTACATCATGAGTATGATTGAACATTTTTCAAAGTGGGTCAAGCTTGTTGCATTGTTGGACAAGTCATCACATAGCACCAACTAGGCTTTCTTACAACATGTCCTAAGTAGGTTTAAAGCTTGTGTTGAGTGCTTTATTAATCAAGGATCAAAATTCAGAAGAGAATTCCAAGACCTACTTGATCATGCTCTCATTGACCATTGCCAGACTTCAAGGGATCATCTTCAAGCTAATGACCATGTAGAGAAGATGGTTCAAACATGCAAAAAAGGACTTCGGAAGATTTGCCTCACTGGGAACAAAGAGGATTGGGACCTAGCCCTACCTTACATCGCCATGGGTTATAGGATGTCCAAACACGCCTCTTTGTCTCATTTCACTCCTTACTTTCTACTTTTTGGGAGACATCCCATTCCA
>Ga0116231_10006500_pt1 | contig 22232 bp, 17 predicted proteins | sample S1TSphgellanicum_2_FD_89695 | JGI IMG/M metagenome (GOLD analysis project Ga0116231, IMG submission 89695) | Host-associated microbial communities from peat moss isolated from Minnesota, USA - S1T2_Fd - Sphagnum magellanicum MG | ecosystem: Host-associated > Plants > Peat moss > Unclassified...
AGCCTTCTCGACGTACAGCTTCAACGGCTTTCCATCGCCGTCGAAGTCGCGCGAGCTCAGGTGCGTCTCGACTACTGGAGCGCAGCACCGGCCCCCGCTTCCTCGGGAGAAGCGCCATGAGCCGACGCGCCACAATCACTCTGCTGGCGGGTGCCTGCGCGGTCATCATTGCATTGGGGCTTCTGCTCATGCGTGACCGCAGCCATGGCGCAAAGACGCCGCCGACCGCATCCCAAAAAACCCCGCTTTACTGGTATGACCCGATGCAGCCGAGCCAGCATTTCGACAAGCCCGGCAAGTCCCCGTTCATGGATATGCCATTGGTGGCGAAATATCCTGAGCAAGAGCGGAGCGCCAGCGCTACGGCCGATGGTGGCATGGCGATGGACGGCGGTATCGCGATCGATCCGCGGGTCGTCGAGACCTTAGGAATACGCCGCGCCACCGTGGAGCAGGGCGACATGGCGCGCACGGTCGACACCGTCGGTCTGGTTGGCGTCGACGAACACCGCATCGAAGCCGTCCAGGTGCGCGAGGCCGGGTGGGTCGAACGACTCGGCGTTCGCGCCGCCGGAGATTCGGTTCGCCGCGGCCAGCTGCTGGCGGGCGTGTATTCGCCGGATCTGCTCGCCACGCAGCAGGAACTCCTGATTGCGCGCGGCTCCGGCGATCCTCAACTGATCGATGCCGCCGCGCAGCGACTGGCTCTGTTCGGCTTATCGGACTTGCAGGTCGCGCGGATCGAGAGGTCGGGGCACGCGGAGCGACTCGTCGATTACTATGCTCCGGTCGATGGGTATGTGATGGAGCTCGGTATTCGGCAGGGCGCCGCGGTTGAACCGGGCACCACACTCTTTCAGCTCGCCGATTTGGCGAGCGTATGGATCATCGCCGAAGTCCCGGAAACCGAAGCCGCTTGGATCAAGGCCGGCGATGCGGCCGAGGCCGACGTTCCCGCGCTTCCGGGAGAGCGCTTCACGGGCCGCGTCGATTACATCTATCCGGAGTTCACGCAGGCGACCCGCACTTTGAAAGTGCGCATCGTCGTTCAAAATCCCGACAAAACCTTGCGGCCCGGCATGTTCGCATCGACCCACCTCCGGGGAACTCCGCTCAACGAAGTGCTGATGGTGCCGACGGAGGCGATCATCAAGACCGGCACGCGCAGTATCGTCATCGTCGCAGACGATGACACGCACTTTCGCCCCGTGCGAGTACAGGTCGGCGCCGAGTCCGGCGACCGCTCGCAGATTCTGGCGGGCCTGCGCGTCGGACAGATCGTCATCGCTTCCGGGCAGTTCCTCATCGATTCGGAGGCCAATCTGCGCGGTGCCTTCGAGCACCTCGACGGGACGCACTGACATGCTCGCCTCCCTCATCCGTTGGTCGATTCATAACCGCTTGCTGGTGCTGATCGCAACCGCTTTGCTCGCGGCCGTCGGGGTTCACGCGATGCTGACAACGCCTTTGGATGCGTTGCCGGATCTTTCCGATACCCAGGTCATCATCCGCACCGAGTACCCGGGTCAGGCACCGCAGGTCGTGGAGGATCAAGTTACCTACCCCTTGACCACCACCATGCTCTCGGTACCGGGTGCGCGCACCGTGCGCGGCTATTCCTTCTTCGGCGATTCCTACGTGTACATCATCTTCGACGACAAGACAGACCTCTACTGGGCACGATCTCGCGTGCTCGAATACCTCGCCCAGGTCACCGCACGGCTGCCGCCGACGGCACACCCAAGCTTGGGTCCGGATGGCACAGGGCTCGGCTGGATCTATCAGTACGCCCTCGTCGACCACAGCGGCCACCACGACATCTCGCAACTGCGGGCACTGCAGGACTGGTTCTTGAAATACGAGCTCAAGAGCGTGCCGAATGTCGCCGAAGTCGCGAGCGTCGGCGGCCTGGTCAAACAATATCAGGTGGTGCTGGATCCCGACCGCCTGCGCGCTCTGAAGGTCACCATCGAGCGCGTCAAACAGGCGCTGCAGGACTCCAACAACGAGGCCGGAGGCTCGGTGCTGGAGATGGGGGAGGCCGAGTATGCGGTACGCGCGAGCGGGTACTTGAAGAGCCTCGAAGATTTCCGCAACGTGCCGGTGGGTTTGGGCACCGGCGGCACACCGATTCTCCTTGGGGACGTGGCACGCGTTCAGATCGGCCCGGAGCTGCGCCGTGGCATTGCCGAACTCGACGGCAAGGGCGAGGCAGTTGGCGGCATCATCATCATGCGCGCTGGTAAGAATGCGTTGCAAACGATCGATGCCCTCAAAGCCAAGATCGCGAGCTTGCGGCAAAGCCTGCCTCCCGGTGTCGAGATCGTCCCGACCTATGACCGCTCTGGACTGATCGAGCGTTCGGTTGCGACGCTGCGTGATCGGCTGATCGAGGAGTTCATCGTCGTGACGCTGGTTTGCGCGCTGTTTCTATTGCACCTGCGCTCAGCCTTCGTCGCCATCGTGAGCCTGCCCTTGGGTGTCCTTGCGGCCTTCACCGTCATGAACTGGCAGGGATTGAACGCCAACATCATGTCCTTGGGGGGTATCGCGATCGCCATCGGCGCCATGGTGGATGCGGCCGTGGTGATGATCGAGAACGCCCACAAGCATCTTGAAGTCTGGCATCACGAGCATCACGCTCAAGCTCCGACACCAGCGCAACAGGCGCGCCTGATCGCCGGGGCCGCCACGGAAGTCGGGCCGGCTCTGTTCTTCAGTCTACTGATCATTACGTTGAGCTTCGTGCCGGTATTCACGCTCGAGGCCCAGGAGGGGAAGCTATTCGGTCCGCTCGCATTCACCAAGACCTACTCGATGGCCGCCGCGGCGGGCCTTTCGGTCACGTTGATCCCGGTGCTGATGTTCTACTTCATCCGCGGCCGGATTCCGGACGAGCGCAGCAACCCGCTCAATCGTTTTTTGATATTCCTATACCGACCGGTGCTCGATTTTTCGCTTCGGCACCCTAAATCGGTTCTACTCGCGTCCGCATTGCTGCTCATCGTGACGATCGTGCCGCTGCGCGAAATGGGCACGGAATTCATGCCGCCCCTCATCGAGGGCGACTTGCTCTACATGCCGTCGGCGTTGCCGGGCCTGTCCGCCGACAAGGCCTCTCAACTGCTTCAGCAAACGGACAAGTTGCTGATGCAGTTTCCTGAAGTCCAGCAGGTGTTCGGTAAGGTGGGCCGCGCCGAGACTGCGACCGACCCGGCGGGATTCGACATGTTCGAGAACACCATACAATTCAAGCCGCGCGCCGAATGGCCTCGCGATATGAGCCAGGACGAGTTGATCAACCAAATGAACACGGCCTTGCAGATCCCCGGACTCTCGAATCTCTGGGTGCAGCCGATCCGTAACCGCATCGACATGCTCTCGACCGGCATCAAGAGTCCCGTCGGTATCAAGATCGCGGGTCCTGATCTCGCTGTCATCGAGAAGATTGGTGCTCGAGTCGAAGCCGCGGTCAAAGAGGTCCCGGGTACGCGGTCGACGTACGCCGAGCGTGTCCGGGGCGGCCGCTACATCGAGGTGCGCATCGATCGGGTGCGCGCGGCGCGCTTTGGGCTCTCGCTCGCAGACGTACAGCAGGTAGTGGCGCTTGCCATCGGCGGCGAGAACGTCGGAGAGACGGTCGAAGGCCTGCAGCGCTTTCCGATCAACATTCGCTATCCGCGGGAGTTGCGCGATTCGGTCGCGAAGCTTGAAATACTGCCGATCGTAACCGCAGCGGGGGCGGTGACGACCTTGGGCGCGGTCGCCGATCTTGTCGTAACCGACGGACCGCCGCAGATCCGGAGCGAAAATGCACGCCTGAACGGCTGGGTGTACATCGATATCAGCGGGCGCGATCTAGGTCGTTACGTCGCGGAGGCACAGAACCTCGTGGCGCAACGCGTCGCGCTCCCGCCGGGCTATTCGATCACCTGGTCGGGTCAGTTCGAATATCTCGAGCGCGCGACGCAGAAACTCAAACTCGTGGTGCCGTTCACGCTCGTGATCATCTTCGTGTTGCTGTACTTGACCTTCAAGAACATAGGAGAAGCGGCGCTCATCATGGTCACCTTACCGCTCGCGCTCATCGGCGGTTTGTGGCTCATGTTCTTGCTCGGCTACGACCTTTCGATCGCCTCCGCGATAGGTTTTATCGCGCTCGCCGGAGTCTCCGCGGAATTCGGCGTCGTGATGCTGATATATCTCGATCACGCCATTGCGCGACATCGACTGGCGGGGACCCTCGCCACCACGCAAGAACTCATCGAGGCAATCAAAGAAGGCGCGGTGCTGCGCGTGCGGCCGAAGGCGATGACGGTCGCGGTGATCGTCGCGGGACTCGTCCCCATCATGGTGGGCGAGGGCACGGGCTCGGAAGTCATGCGCCGGATCGCGGCACCCATGGTCGGGGGCATGATCACTGCGCCTCTGCTATCGATGCTGGTGCTGCCGGCTGCTTACCTTCTGGTGCACCGGTTCGGCAGAAGTCCGCGGAAGGCTTCGGAGCGCGGCGGCCGATGACTACAAATATTTACCATGACCGGAAAATGTTATATTTCGGCCCTTCGCACTACGAACCATCAGGTCAGGAGTTCGTACCGCTCACCGTTGCTGCGTCAGCATTAAGAAATCAATGACATTACAGCGCGTTTATTGCGTCACGCATGAGGCACCGCTGGTGCCAGATCATCTTGCCGACTATGTTATCGGTATCGGCGATTATCGTCCGCCGCCCGCGCGCGGCGCACACATATCGGTCTTGGATGCGTTTTGGGATCGCATGCGGCCTTACTCGTACGGCGCAGCGGGTAATTACGTCATTCCCCGGGCCATCGACGCCACGGGCTCTACCGATCTTACGGGGATATTTTCGCACCGAAAAATCATCGTGCGGACGAAGATAGGCGAGCCTTCGGCCCGCATGCCTTTTTATCAAGAGATCAGCATCGATGAGGCCAAGTCCGTACCGCGAGAGGAGATCGAGCCCCGGCCAGACTTTGAATTTCTCATTGGTTTCCCGATTGCGTTCGAACGTGGCGTCGTCGCGCACTACATCGATGCGCACTTGGCGATTGACCTATTCGAGTACGTTTCAATGGCAGTGGAAATGGGAATACTGACCGTCGACGGGGCCCAGGAATTTGCGGTGGAAAAGTATTTCATCCCAGGCGGATGCGAACTAGGGGTCTATCCGACCACTTGGGTCCGCCCCATCCTGGAAACGCTCGAGAGTTTGGGACGCCGATTCGTCACTCGGAACGCCGTTCGTCTCGAAACCTATGATAGCTTCCAGGTGCGAGCTGTGGGCTTCCTCGCCGAGCGACTCGGCTCCTTCTTGCTGTTGTCCGAGCTGAGGAGCCGATTTCCTGGTGGAATTCCACAGCAGTTGTGCGGCTATTTGTGCGCCATCGTTCCTCCCGGCGGTTCGTATCGGGAGGCCAGGGTGTGACGCGTCGAACGCTATGCATCGACTCCCGGACGGGCTAGGCGGCGCGCAGAATGGCGGCGCCGGCGGCAATGACGCAAGCGGCCACGACGCGCCTCGGCCCGATGGACTCTTTGAGTAGGAGACCCGCGATCATCGTACCAAACACAATGGAGGTCTCGCGAAGGGCAGCCACCACCGCGACGGGCGCCACGGTCATGGCCCATAGGGCCAATCCATAGGATGCGGTCGTGCCGATACCTCCTGCGATACCCTGACGCCAGTAGCGGCCACAGTACGCAACGAAGCGGGAACGTCTCGTGAAGATGGCCCACAGCATCAGCGGCAAGCCCGTAAGGAGAAACACCCATAAGGTGTACGCGGCAGGCGCACCGGAGCGCCTGACCCCGGCGCCATCGATGAGGGTATATCCCGCGATAAAAAAAGCGTTGAGGAGCGCCAAAGATAAGCCGTTCCGATACTGGAATCGACGCCCACGCGCGATGCTGACGATGCCGATACAGATACCCGTCACGCCGCACCATGCGAGCGGCGAGAGCGCGTCGCCCATGCCGAACACACTCACGAGCGCCACGATCAGCGGCGCTGTCCCGCGCATGAGGGGATACGCTTGGCTCATGTCCGTTATTTGGTAGGTGCGTGCGACCAGAAGGAGGTAGGGTATTTGGAACACGGTCGATGCGACGGCGTACGGCCAGCTTGAGCGCGCGGGGACGCCGAGGAAGGGCAGCATCACGGCGGAGATCGCGGCAGCCGCGGTCGTCACCATCATCGTCGTCAAGAACTTATCGCCGCCGGCTTTGACGATAGCGTTCCATGTCGCATGCAGCAGGGCAGCGGCCAGCACGACGGCAAAAACGATGAGCGACATACGGTGATCCAGACCGAAGCGAAGCGCAGGACTTAACGAATTTCGCCCCACGATTGACGGCGTCGGTGATTCGTTACAGTATCATGCAAGCATCAACGCGGCAGCTGGCCCGATAGCGGGTTGGGCTCATCCCAAAAGCCAGCCTCGAGCAAAGCAACGACCTTCAAGGGACCCCCGATGTTACCGATAGCAGCGTACAGTCCGTCGGCAGTTCGCATTCGCCGCCTGTTGATGAAGGCGATGGTGCTCTTCGCCTGCGCCGCCGCGGTCCAAGCCCAGGTCGTACTGGTGCCCGATGCGCCACAGATCGGCTCCTCGAATCCCGTCACCGCCGAACCGCCGGTTGCTCGACCTCACAGCAAGCCCTGCGTGGTCAAGTTATTCGAGAATCTGAAATTCGCAGACTTCACGCCGAAGACCTACCGCTACAGCCCACCGCCGGGCTGCAAGGGCCCGTGGTCGAAGGTCGTGCTGACGGCTGATTTCACTGTGACGGCGGGACGTCAGTTCGACCGCACGGCGGCATTCTACCTGGGACACGCGAACATCTATTACGGCACGACCGCCGAGCCACGCTCGACATTGAGCCCCGCCTGGCATGTGGAGCGCGACGTGACCGATCTGTCGGCCCTCTTCAAGACGGCAGAAACCGGCGAAGCGAATATCGGAAACTTTGTCGGTGTATCCGGCGGCGTCACGTATAACGGCATCATTTATGCCGATGCGGCGCTCGAGTTTTACCCGGCCTCACGGGAGGAACCGCCGCCGAAGACGCCCGAGATCGTGATCCCGGTGGAAGGGACGGGCGGAGATGCGGGGACGCTCAACACGACGTCGGATCAGATTACCCAAGCCTTGAACCTGCCGAAGAACGTCGAGCGCGTTTATCTGGACGTGATTGCGCAGAGCCAGTCGAACGATGAGTTTTGGTATTTCTGCGTGCCCAACGACGAAACGGGAAACCTGGAGAGCTGCGGTAACACGGCGTTCCGCGAAACCGAAGTGACGATCGACGGCATTCCTGCCGGAGTGGCGCCCGTCTATCCGTGGATCTACACGGGCGGCATCGACCCGTTTCTCTGGGAGCCCATACCGGGCATACAGACGCTCGACTTCAAGCCCTATCGAGTTGACTTGACCCCGTTTGCCGGACTTTTGAGCAATGGCGCGACACACACCGTGGGTGTGAGCGTTTTCAATGCGGACAGCTATTTCCTCGCGACGGCCAATTTGCTGGTGTTCACCGATCGCGCAGCGAAGAAGGTGACGGGCAAGGTGTTGAGCAATACGCTCGGTGCGGCGCCGACGCCTGTGGTGAGCCAGAACATCAAGAGCAACACGGCGGGAACGGTGTTTACGGGATCGATTTCGGTAACCTCCAGGCGTGCGTTTGAAATCGTCGGGTACGTCGACACCTCGCATGGGCGTGTCGAGACGACGGTGCGACAAACCGTGGAGTTCTCGAGTGACCAAACGTTTGACGTGAACCCCGGCGCGGGTGCGCCGGATATCCAGAATGCGCGGCAATTGACGACGGTGGACGCCACGACGACGACGCGAGATCCCTGGCATGAGGAGGTCGTGGAAAAGCACTCGAGCTATCCGCTCACCATCAACTACTCGTTCGTGGAGAACTCCAATGGGACCTACACTCAAGTCACGACCGTGGATCAGCAGGAGTTGGCGAGCGAGGGACCGAGCACGGATCGCTCCGAAGCCGGTGTCGGCAAATTGAGCAACCACGTCCATTCGACGGACACTTTGCAATACGACGCGAACTTCAATTTCCTGGGGAATTCCGGCAGCAAGACATGGCAAACGTACGAGCAGAACGACGGCCGTGGGCAATGCTACAGCCGAACGTTGACGGCAGATGCGCAAGCGCTGGTGGCGGTGGACGACGGAGCGTGCCGGTAATCTATTGATTGATAGTTATCGATAGATTAGACATCGCTAAGGGACGACGTCCGGTCGCGCCTTGACTTCGTAGCCCGGAACTTTGGGCTCGTGGTCTACCATTTGAGGCGGAAAGCCTTCGCCGAGCACCTTCACGCCGCACGCATCTTCGAGACGGCGAATGATGTTCGGCGATAGCTCGCGCGGGCCATAGCGCTCGGCGCCGTCCTTGAAGATCTTCAACACCAGCGGCGATAGCTCCAACGGGACCTTCAAGTCCTGTGCCAGGGCGTCGAACAAGCCCACGTCCTTGATGACCAGGTCCATGGTGAAATTGATGTCACGGCTGCCGTTCAATATCACTTGCGATTCTGTTTCGTGAACGAAGGAGTTTCCCGACGAGATGCGGATCGCCTCATAGCACGTGTTCAGATCGATCCCGGCCACCTTGGCCACGGTGAGTGCCTCGGAGAGGGCCGCGAGATGGACCGTGCAGAGGTAGTTCGTCAGAACCTTCAGCTTGGAGGCTGAGCCGAGCGGTCCTGTGTGCAGGATTCGCTGACCGAGGATGGCGAGAACCGGCAGCACGCGTTCGAAGGTCGCACGCTCGCCGCCGGCAAAGATCGAAATGTTTCCGGTGGCGGCCCGATGACACCCGCCGGACACGGGACAATCCATTGCGAATCCGCCGCGCGCCTCGACGAGCGCGCCGATTCGCTGCACTTCGCCCTGATCGGTGGTGCTCATTTCCAGCCAGATCTTGCCGGGCGCCAGGCCCGCGAGCACGCCGTCGGGTGCCTCCATGACTTCCCGGCAAGCCGCGGGCGACGGTAGACAGGTGATTACTAGATCGACGTCGGCCGTGAGTTGCTGCGGACTCGACGCGGCTTTAGCGCCGCGCGATACCAAACTTTGGACGGGTTTCGGGTCCAAATCACGGACTGTCAGATCCGCACCGTGATGCAAGAGATTGCCGGCCAACTGCGAGCCCACATTCCCAAGTCCAATGAATCCAATGCGCATGGTCCGTCCGAGCATCTGTGATGAAAGGATCATATTGGACCACAATGCTGCGCTCGGCGGTGGCCGCGCTCGCCGTGGACGTCAACGCTCGCGCACTGTCCACACCGGGCGAGCACTGCTACAGTGCCAAGCGATCCCTCCCCCCGCTCGATGACAACAGGATAAGGCAGTTTGGGCTCCATCTACGTGGTCCGCCACGGACAAGCGGCTTTCGGAACGCACGATTACGATCGTCTCACCGACGTGGGTTTCATGCAGGCGCGGCTCTTAGGCGCGCATTTTGGCGCGCGGCGTATCCGCTTCGACGCGATATTCACCGGAACTCTGCGCCGGCAGATCGAAACGGCGCAGGGCATCCTGGAGGGACATCCGGAGTTGGGCGTGAACCTCGTGCAGGAGCGCTTTGCGGGCCTCAATGAGTATCTTTCGGAAGCCATCATGACTGCGCATTTCGGTACACCGCCGGTGTGGGGCGCGGGCGCCGACAGGCGCGACCCCGCGGTGGTGCGCGATCATTTTCGCAAGCTGCGCGAAGCGCTGCTGGCGTGGGCCGATGCGCGAACAGAGCCCGCGGGCATGGCGGCTTTCAGCGGCTTTCAAACCAATGCGGTGGCCGCCCTCATCGAAGCGCGCAGCCGCTTTCCCGAAGGCCGCGTGCTCATCGTCAGTTCCGGGGGGCCGATCGGGGCGATGGTGGCCCATGCCCTGCTGGCACCGCCCTCGAGCGCGATCGAGTTGAACTTGAGGATCCGCAACAGTTCGTTGAGCGAATTTTCCTCCGGGCCCAAGCGCCATCACCTGCTCAGCTTCAACGCGGTGCCGCATCTCGACACGCATCCGGACGCGGCGCTCATCACCTACGCGTGACATGCGGTAGCGGGGGCACTGCTGCCTTTTCGTGCCCCCTACGGCCTATCCCGCCACGCAAACGCTGTACCTACCAGTCAACATCACGGAGCCGACTTACTAGTGAGACAAATCGGTCACCAAAGACATTAGGTACGTGATCGACGGCGGGATGTTCGCAACCGGCACGCGCTCGTTGAGTCCATGCGCAAAATGGTCCGTCGACTTGATGAACACGGGACTCACGCCGTAACTCGCGACGCCCTCGTGGCGGAACCACATGCTGTCGCTGGCGCCGGAGGCCATCGAGGGGAACACGGGAACATCGGGATAGCTCAAGTGGATTGCCTTGGTCACCGCGGCGACGAGATCCGCGCGCAGGGGCGATGCGCCGCTGGCGACGCTGCCGACGGTGACATCCTTGAACTGCACGGCGGGATCGGCGACCACACCCTCGAGCTCCGCCATGATGTCGGCGGGCGTGTGACCGGGGAAAATCCGGCAGTCGATATTGGCCGTGGCGCGCTGCGGCAGTGCGTTCAAGGCGTGGCCGCCGCTCAGCATGGTCGCGACGCAGGTGGTGCCGATGCGTCCTACGAACGAGGGGTCGGCGCGCAACACCGCCACGGCATGCGCATTGCCGGGATCCGCCACGAACTCGCGCATCGCCGCCGCGATGGCGGGTTGCTCGAGAGGCGCAGCCTGCGTGAAATAGCTGCGCGAAATGTCATTGAGCTCGGGCTTGAACTTGTAGGCGCCAATCTTCACCAATGCGGCGGACAGTCGCGTGATGGCATTGTCTTCGCGCGGCGCCGAACTGTGGCCGCCGGGATTGGTCACCGTGAGCTCGTAGTCGACGTCCATCTTCTCGGCACCCTCCCAGCTCAAGTAGACGGGCTTGCCGTCCTTGTCGAGCAAGCCGCCGCCGCCATCGACGTTGAGCACGAGGTCCGCATCGATGAGCTGCTTGGCGATGATCTCGGAGGTCTTCATCGTGGTTTCCTCGTCGCCGGAGAATTCCGCGATGATGGTGCGCTTGGGCCGATACCCTTCGCGCTTGAGCTCGATCAGCGCGGCAATGACCAGCGTGTCGTCGAGTTTCATGTCGCTGGCGCCGCGGCCGAACAAGAACCCGTTCTCGACGACGGGCGTGAAGGGGTCTCGCTGCCAGTCGGCGGGATTGGCCTCGACGACGTCCATGTGGCCGGAGAGGACCAGGGGTTTGAGCTTCGGATTGCTTCCCGGCCAGCGTGCGATCAGAAATGCGGTGTCATCCACGGGCGTGATCGTGATGTCCCGCTCGGAGAAGCCGCCGGCGAGCAGCGCGGATTTGAACAGCGCGGCGACCTCGGGCGTCTGGTTGCCGGGGCCGCGCACGGAACGCAGGGCGATGGCCTTCTTCGCGAGGTCGAGCGCTTGGCTGTCCGCGAGCGGGTGATCGGGGGCGTGCGATGGATTCGCAACCGCATGCAAGCTTGCCGACAAGGACAGCAGAACGACCGACCACACCCCATAGCGCACGCAAATTCTCCTCAATGTCGAGCTCGAGTCCAACGCTGCCGCATCAATCGAACGATACCGCTTCAATCGAATTCAGTCGGCAGCTCAGGATCATCCCGGTGCCGGAACATGAGTTCGATCTGCGCCGCCGTCGATCTGCCGACCGACAATGGCGGCAGGTCATGGCGGGCAAAGAACCCGACTTCACTGGTCTCGTTGCTGGTCCGCGCCTCGCCGCCGACGATCTCGCAGATAAAAAGCAATTTGTAGATCGAGTCCTTGTGATGCGGGTGATTTCTGGTTTGATAATCATGGACCGCGGCGAGCTTGAGCGCGCGCGCCTCGAAGCCCGACTCCTCGGCGATCTCGCGCACCACGCATTGCGCCGCCGTTTGATTCACGTCCGCCCAGCCGCCGGGCAGCGTCCACTTGCCGTCGGTGATCTCGCGTACCAGCAATACCCGTCCGTCCCGGAACGCGGCGCCGCGCACATCCACCTTCGGGGTTGCATAGCCGGTTTCGCCGCGCAACGATTCGAGGATGCGCTCGTAGTCGGCTGCCGACCCTTGCGCGAGCATCTCCGCCGACAGCTCGCGCAGCCGTTCGTAGCGCAGCCGATCGTAGGGGTCTTTGGTAAAAGCCAGGCCGGTCTGCGCCATGGCACTGATCTCGCGGGCCAGGCGCAGCCAGCGCGGCTCCTCGGGCATCAACGCGGCGCGAAGAATTCGGTGTATGAGAGGATGCGATCCTCACTGACTTCCAAGATGTCGACCAACTCGGTGTGCACCGTGGCGCCCGTGACCTTGGAGTAAATGTCGGCGCGCCAGTGCACGGTTGCGCGTGGCCACTCGACCACCGTCGCGAGCACGGCATAGTTGTTGATCTTGAACACCTTCACCATCATCGCCAGCCAGGGCTTGAAACCCTTCAGGTCGACCGCCTGGATGGAAATCGGCTTGTCGGCGCTCGCCCCTAAGATCTGGAAGCGGCCTGTGTCGGCAAACAACGCGCACATGCCGGCAAGATCCGCGGCGACGCGCGCGGCGTGCAGTTTCTCGATGATTCGCTGTGCAACGATGCGCTCAGCCACGTCGACTACCCGCGGGAAGCCCAGGTGTCCCGGACCTGTGCGCCGATTTGCTCGAATGCTTTTGGTGCATAGGGAATCACAGCTCCCAAACCATAGAAGAGGTGAATCATACCTGGATGGCAAGTGTAGGACACTTCGACGTGCTCGCGCGTCAGACGCTCGAAATAATTCCGGCCTTCGTCGCGCAACGGGTCGAATTCGGCGGTATGGATCAGGGTCTTGGGCAGTCCCGCGACATCCGCAGCGAGCAGCGGAGAGACACGAGGATCGGCTGCATCGACGCCGGTCGGTAGATAGTGCATGAGGTCGTGGTCGAGCGTGGCCTGGTCGACCAGATAGCCGCTCGCGAGTTCGAGACGCGAGGCGGTGGTCCGACTGTAGTCCAGAATGGGACAGAGGAGCAGCTGCAGCTTGAGCGCAGGGCCGCCGGCCCGCGCCAACGATTGACAGGTCGCCGCCGCCAGAGTCGCGCCGGCCGAATCGCCGGCGATGCCGATCCGCGCGGGATCCAGCCCGAATTGCGCCGCATGCTGCACGATGTACTGAACCGCGGACTCACAATCCTGCAGGGCACTGGGGAAGCGGTGTTCGGGCGCCAGGCGGTAGTCGACCGAGAGCACGCGGCAAGCACCGCTAACGGCCAAGCTCCTGGCGATGGCATCGTGGGTCTCGATGCTGCCGGCCACCATGCCGCCGCCATGGAAATAGATGAGCCCCGGCAGGGGTGCCGCGTCGAGGGCAGGGGAATACAGGCGTGCGCGCAGGTCGCCGTCGTGCCCTCGGAGCACGCGCTCCTCGACGCGGGCGATGGGGATGTTCGTGCGGCCCAGATTCATCAGGGCTGCCAAGCCGGCGCGGCGCTCCGCAACGCTTGCCTTGCGCGCATCGGGGGGATTGCCGGCCGCAATGAACCCTAGGAAGCGCTGTACACGCGGATCGAGGGGCACCTGGCGCCTTCTGGTTTAGGGTTGAGGCGACCCGGCTCCCGGCGCCGGCGAGGCTTTACAGTTCCAGCGCCGTCCGCGTGCGTGCCGGCCAGTTCTTCAACTCCACGCCGTGATTGGCGAACATCGCGACGGCAAGCCGGTCTATACCGAACGCGACGCAGCTGGTGTGCGCGAGTTCGCCGTCGACGTCGCGAATGCCCCACACCTGGCCAAAGTGCTCGCGGTGATAATTGAAGCTCATGCACGCGGTCGGAGAGGCATTCGGATAGTAGGGGATCAACAATTCGAACTTGAGCGCCTGCTGGCGTTGGCTCACGGCCATCACCTGGCCGACGCGGCCGAAAAATGGGTCGTTCGCCACATCGAGCGTGTAGGGCAGACCCAGATCGTCGGCAAGCTTCGGCGCGCGCGCCATCCAGCTTTCGCGAAATTCCACGATCTCCTGTGGCGAGCCGATGCGTACGAATTCGCGCATGCGGAACGACTGCAGACGATCGAGGCTCATCGAGGGCTCGTGACGGAACACGTCGGCCTCGATGTCGAATTGCACGCCGCCGGCCGGCAGCTGGCCGCGCGAGGCGACGATCGGATACACCGGATAGCAGGCAGCGGGCGAGAGCACCAGGTCAGAGGAGGTCAACGAGGTGGTCCAGTCGCCGCCTTTGTCGTGGCGCTCCACCGCCTCGCGGATCGAGGCTTCGGAGCCGTGCAGCGCGCAGACGCAGCCGAGCAAGTTCGGGAAGCTCTTCAAGTAGCCGGATTTCTCCAGCTGCTTGCGGCTCATCACCGGCGGAAAGCGCATGATTTCGGCGTTCGGATCGCGTTGACGGGTGATGTAGGCTTCGAGCCGCTCGACCAGATGGACGTAAATCTCGGTGCGTGCATAAACGCCATCCACGCCCATGGAGGCGAAAAGATGGCCGTTCAAATAGGCTAGAGGGTACTGAGATGCGCTGTCGGCTGCCATATTTAATCAACCACTGATCGAGGTAGGCAACGGCGTCATGATCGACGAGGTCGCGAGATTGGTCATGATGCGGTCGTTATTGATCATGAGCGGGGCGGACAGCACGTCGCGCAGCAACCGCCCGATGCTGAATTCGGTGTCGTTGCGGTAGCCGGACAGACCGCAGGCGCGCAGCGAACTCAACACCGTGCTGACCGCGAGTTCCGATGCTTGAACCTTGGTCAACGTGATCATGGCCTGGAATTCCAGCGAGCCAATGGCCTTCTCGTCGGACATGATGCCCTGGTATTGATGCAAATTCGACGACAGCATGCTGCGCAGCGTGCGCAGGCTCGATACGGCCTGGGTGAAGTGGGCCGAACCGGGCGGCATCTGGCCGTTCGACTGCCGCAGCACGTGGCGAATGAAGCCTTGAGCTTTGGCGGTGGCGGCCGCGGCGATCCCGGCCCACACCGAACCCCACAGCAGGTGCGCAAACGGCACCATGGTCTGCGAGTGAATGCGCTCGTAGGTCTCGGGCATGACCTGGCCGGCCACGGCACGGGCGCGCAACGTGAAGCCCTCGCTGTGCGTGCCGCGCATCCCGAGGGTGTCCCACACCTGCAGCCTTTCGAGGCTGTAGTCGGATTTCAACAAAACCACGAGCACCTGATCATTGCCGGCCGCATCCGGGGAGCGGCGCGCGGTGGTCACGATGCCGTCGGCTTCGACGGCATAGGAGATGACCGTCGCCTTGCGTTCCAGGGTCACATGATCGCCGTCGGCGACCACGGGTGCTTCGCTCGATCGAACGTTGCCGCCGGCCTGGCCCTCGGTGGTGGAGGAAGCCATCAGAAACTGTTCGGTGGCGATGCGGCGCAGAACGCGTTCCACGGCGGGCGCATTCTTGTAGTGACGCACGAGGCAGGCCATCTTGATCTGGTGCATCGCGTAGATCAGCGCAGTCGACGAGCAAGACTGCCCCAGGATGTAGCAAATGTCGGCCAACTCGGCGATCGTCGCGCCTTCGCCGTCGAGGGCTTGAGGCACCTGGATACCGAGCAAGCGCTGCTTGCGCAGTTCCGCGAACGACTCACTCGGAAAGCGCCCCTCGGCGTCGACCGCATGTGCATTGGCCTTGGCGACATCGGCTGCCGCGCGCGCGCGGGCCGTAAAGTCGCTCTGCCTCACACCGAGAATTCGAGCGCCGCTCATGCGTTGGGTTTCTACTGCCATCCGGATTTTTCACTCTAGGAGGGGGTGTGGCCGAAATTATGGGGGGGTGGGCGCGCAGGGGCAATATGCATCGAGGGCAATTCTTGCAGCTTAGTGACGCCTGCCGCACTTTGACAATCTTATGGTAAAAAAGCTGGTGCTACCCAAATTATTATGCGATAGAGCCGTTCCTGCCCAGGATGGGCGGTATGATCGGTGCGCGCATTTCTCGTGGAGAATAACTTAGTGGAACGACAAGCCGGGGGCGTGACCGAGCGATTGACTGCGCTCGTCAAACAGGTTTTGGGTGATGGCACGGTCCTCCCCGATCCGCTGCCGGTCGATGCCCAGCTGAGCGATCTCGGCATCAGCTCCTTGAAGATGGTCAATCTCATGTTGGCTGTCGAGGTGGAATTCAACATAACCATCCCACAAGGTGACATAACGCCCGAGAACTTCCATTCTTTGGCGACCATCGACGCCTTGGTGACGCGCACCCTGGCCGGCGGCACTTGAGGGTTACTGCGCCGCGCTGCGCTGTGCCGGCGCGAGCCTCGTACTTCTAAGGAGGCGTGTTCAGCGCCGCGACCAGTTCCTCGATGTCCTCGTCGCGGGTCTCGCCGTTGGTCGCGCAGATTCGCACCACGTCTCGACCCTCGAACAGCGTCGGTGCCACCCACGCGCGGCCGGAGGCCACTACCCGCCGCACCAGCTCGCGTACCTCGCCAAGCGATGGGGGCGGAACCGCATCGAGCACGGCCAACTTGGAATCGTTTGCCACCGTCCAGCCCGACGCAAGCAGGCGAGCCTTGACGCGCTCGACCACCTCGACGCCGCGCTCGACGTGTTGACCCAACCCTTCCCAACCCGCGGCCGCGAGCGCCAGGAAAAGTCGCAAGCCTGTGAAACGGCGCGACCATTGCACGCTGTTGAGGTAGGGATCGAGGTTCGAATTGCTCGACGGCATGAAGCTGGTCGAGGCGTGGAACGCCTCCGATAACACGTGGCCATGGCGCGTAATGAAGATCGCGCAGCCCATGGTGGTGGCGAGCCATTTGTGCGCATCGATGATCAGAGAATCCGCGCGCTCGATACCGGCGAGCAGGCCGCGCAGCTTCTCTGAGGCGAGCGCGGCGCCGCCCCATGCGGCATCGACGTGAAACCACATGCCGTTGCGTCGTGCGATCTCGGCGCAGGCGTGCAGCGGGTCGATCATGCCGCCGCCCGTGGTTCCGGCGGTGGCCACCAGCATCACGGGTACTTTGCCTGCGGCGCGATCCTCTTCGATGGCGCGTGTCAGGGCATTCGCATCCATCCGGCCGTGGCCGTCGGTGTCGACCAGGCGCAGCGCGGCGCGCCCGACCCCTGCCTGATGCGCGATCTTGAGCCAGGCGATGTGACAATCGCGTGAGGTGTAGAACACCACAGGTCCCGTAAACGCGCGCACGCCATCGCGCGCAAAGCCGGCATTGGCATGGGTCAAGGCGCAGAGCAGCGCCGTGTAATTGGCCTCCGAGCCGCCCGTGGCGAAGTGACCGGTCGCCTCGGGGCCGAAGCCGGCGCGAGCGGCGATGCTGCGAATCACATGGGCTTCGAGAGCCACCGGCACCGGCGAGGATGCCGAACTCGCCAGCTGCGGATTGAACACGGCCACGATCTGATCTGCTACTTGAGCGGGAAAGTTTGCGCCGGGATTGAACAATCCGAAATAACGCGGATTCGACATCTGGACGATGCCGTGCTCCATTTGCTCGATCGCCCAGCGCATGGCTTCCTCGAGCGGGCGCGGGTTCCTGAAGTCGAAGGCAGCGAGTTCCTCGCGAAACTTCTGCGCATCGATGGTCGGGGTCACGGGACCCGCTTGCACACGCCGTGAAGCCGCCTCCAGCGTCTCGACCAGCCAGTGGCCGATGCGCGCGCGGCTCGCAGCGTCGGGGAACAGCGCGGCGGCCGGATCGGGCAATGAGGGGCGCATCAGCCGGCCGCGCTCAACGCTTTTCTCAAGTCGTCGAGGAGGTCATCGATATGTTCGATGCCGACGCTCAAGCGGATGCTGCCGGGTCCCACGCCGGCGGCGAGCTGCTCCTGCGGCGTCATCTGCCGGTGGGTGGTCGAGGCGGGGTGGCAGGCAAGCGATTTGGCATCGCCCAGGTTGACCAGGCGCTTGAACAGCCCGAGGGCATTATAGAAGCGCATGCCGGCGGGCAGGCCGCCGCGGATTTCGAAGGTCATCAACGAACAGGCGCGGCCGCCGAGATACTTCTTCACCAGCGGGTTGTAAGGATTATCTTCGAAGCCTGCGTAGTTGACCGATTCCACCAGCGGGTGGGAGCGCAAATACTCGGCCACTTTGCGCGCATTCTCGACATGCCGCTCGACGCGCAGCGCCACCGTCTCGATTCCCTGCAGCAACATGAAGGCATTGAACGGCGACAGCACCGCGCCGATGCTGCGCTGATAGACGCTGCGGCAGCGGCCGATGAAGGCGGCGTCGCCATAGTGCTCGGTGTAGACCAAGCCGTGATACGACTCATCCGGCGTCGTGAGCATGGGATAGCGCGCCGCGTGCTGCTGCCACTTGAAGGTGCCGCAATCGACGATGATTCCTCCCATCGTCGTGCCGTGACCGCCCATGAACTTGGTCAAAGAATGCACGATGATGTCGGCGCCGTATTCGACCGGCCGCAGCAAGATCGGTGTGGGAACGGTGTTGTCGACGATCAGCGGCATCGCGTGCCGATGCGCGACGGCGGCGAGCGCCTCGAGGTCGCAGACATTGCCGGCCGGATTGCCCACGGTCTCGCAATAAACGGCACGCGTGTCGTCGTCGATCAGCGCTTCGATGTCGGCGGCGCGATCGGATTTGGCGAACTTTACCTTGATGCCCATCGAGGGAAGTATGTGTGCGAACAAGGTGTACGTCGTGCCGTAGAGCTGCGGCACGGAGACGATGTTGCGGCCCATTTCGAGCGCGGTCATGGCGGCGAAATACATGGCCGCCTGCCCTGAGCCGACGCTGAGCGCGGCCACGCCGCCCTCGAGCATGGCGACGCGTTTTTCGAGAACGTCCGAGGTCGGATTGCTGATGCGGGTGTAGCGGTAGCCCGGAATTTCCAGATTGAAGAGCGCCGCGCCATGCTCGGCGCTGTCGAACGCATAGGCGGCGGTCTGATAAATCGGGACTGCAACCGCCTTGGTGGTCGGATCGGAGTCGAAGGCACCGTGGATCGCGATCGTTTCCGGCTTCATGTCAGGTCGTTGAACCGTGAAAGTAATCAAGGCAGTGTATATCGAACGAGCCGTATAGTCGTGTTATGGTTCGCAATTCCCATGACCACCTGCCGTGAACACACCTACTCGGCCGCTTGAGGGTTCGGAGCCGGGCAATTCGAAATTTGCCCGCGACGCGTGGCTTCGGGCGTTGGCGAACACGGCCAAGATCGGCGAACAGAACGAGGCGCTGCCCATCTTGATCGACCGGCTGGGAAGCCGATTCGGCGAAGCCCCGGCGCTGATCGACTCTGCCAGCGAAATGTCCTTCTCGGGGTTGAGCGCGCGCGCCAATCGGTACGCGCGCTTTGGTTTGAGTGTGGGACTCAAAGACGGCGATGCGGCGGCGTTGCTGATGAACAACTGCGCCGAATACGTCGCCATCTGGCTCGGGCTCACGCGCATCGGCGTCGTCGTTGCGCTGATCAATTCGCAGCTCGGCGGCGATGCGCTCGTGCATTCGATCAAGGTGGCCAACCCGAAGCTGCTGGTTGCGGGTGCCGATCTCGCGCCGCGCGTCGGCGCGATTCGCGCCAAGTTGGCGTCGGGCATCGCCTGTTTCGTCCACGGCGGGTTGGCTGATCAATTCACGCCGCTCGCGCCGCTGCTCGCCACGCTGCCTGGCGATGTACTCGAGCACGGCGAGTGCGCACCGCCGCCGCTCGATGCGACCGCGCTCTACATCTACACGTCGGGCACCACCGGCCTTTCCAAGGCGGCCAAGGTCAGCCATTACCGGCTGCTGCAGTGGGGCCAGTGGTTCGCCGGGATGCTGGACACCACGGCGCAGGATCGGATGTACAACTGTCTGCCGCTCTACCACAGCGTCGGCGGCGTGGTGGCGATCTTCGCGCCGTTGCTCAACGGCGGCGCGGTCGTGATACGGCCGCGTTTTTCGGCGAGCGATTTCTGGCGCGATGTCTGCGCCGAGCGCTGCACGCTGTTTCAATACATCGGCGAGCTGTGCCGCTACCTGGTCAATTCTCCTCATCAGGCCATGGAGACCGCACACAATTTGCGGATGGCCTGCGGCAACGGGTTGCGTCCGGAAGTGTGGGGCGTGTTTCAGGAACGTTTCCGCATACCGCGCATCCTCGAGTACTACGCCTCCACCGAGGGCAATTTCTCGCTCTACAACTGCGAGGGACAGGTGGGCGCCATCGGGCGCATACCACCGTTCCTCGCGAGTCGATTGCCGGTGGCGTTGCTGCGCTTCGACGTCGACGCGGGCGAGCCTTCGCGCAACGCCGAGGGCCGCTGCGAAAGGTGCGAACCGAACGAAGTAGGGGAGGCGGTCGGGCTCATCCCCGCGGATGCCGCACAGCGTGGCGGCCGATTCGAAGGCTACGCCGACCCGCAAGCATCCGCCCGCAAGGTGCTGCGCGACGTGTTCAAGGAGGGCGATGCCTGGTATCGCACCGGCGATCTGATGCGTCGCGACGAGCGTGGCTTTTTCTACTTCGTGGATCGGGTCGGTGAGACCTACCGCTGGAAGGGCGAGAACGTTTCGACGGCCGAGGTGCTGACGGCGCTCGCCGCCGTGCGCGGCGTTCTCGAAGGCGTGGTTTACGGCGTGGCCGTGCCGGGCGCCGACGGCCGCGCCGGCATGGCGGCGCTGGTCGTGAGCCCCGAATTCGACCTCGCTGAGTTTCGCTCGAGCATAACTTCAAGCCTGCCCGCCTTTGCGCGGCCTGTATTTTTGAGGTTGATCGCCACCCTCGATGCGACCGGCACCTTCAAACCGCGCAAACAGGATCTGGCGGCAGCGGGGTTCGATCCCTCCCGCGTAAGCGACCCGCTCTATGTCGACGATGCGAAAGCCGCAGCGTACGTGCCGCTCGATGGCGCGCTATTTGCGAAGATTGCGGGCGGCGCGATGCGGCTGTAGCGCGCGCTGCTAGTTGACGAATTTTCTGCCGCGGCGGCTGCCTGCGGCGTTCTGCGTCGAGTAGATCTCGGGCTGTATGGCGGGAATCGCGCCGTAGCGGCCGCGCAGGTACCCTTTCGCGATGTGTTCGTGCTTGCGCGGGCTCGACCGCAGCAGCGTGTGCAGGTGCGTTGCATGCGAATCGTCGGGCTCGGTCAGCCAGATCTCGTCGCGGCGCAACATGTCCAAATCCATCAAGGTGGTGTTGTGGCTCACCAGGAGCAGCTGCGCGCCGCGATCGGAGACGGCCGGGTCGTTCACGAGCCTGACGAGAAACCGGGCAATGAGTGGATGAAGGTTGGCGTCGAATTCATCCACCACCAGCAATTTTCCGGATTCGATGGCCGAGAGCAAGGGACCGATCAAGCCGAACAGCCGATGAATCCCGGCGGACTCATATTCGGACTGGAGCCAGACAGGGGGCCATCCGCCGCTCGAATACATGAACTCCACCTGCGGCTTGATCTTCGCTTGCGGCACGTGGGTCAATGCGGCGGCACGAACCGTGCCCAAGTCCTGCGCGAGCGCATCGGGCTCCGCGATGCGCACATCGTCGACCCGGATGCCGACGGTGCGCAAAAGCCGCAGCACGCGCTCCTTGAACTCCCCATCCTGGATGCGCGCTGCAATACGCGAGAAATCCCCGGTCTCCATCGAAGACACGATGTCGAGGCAGTGCTCGAACCAGCGGAATACCGGCTTCAACTGGTCCGAGTTGAGCTGCGCAGCGGTGGTGAGGAACAGCGCCTTGGCACGGGTCGCCTTACGCCACATTTCACGCGGGCCGTTGAAGTTGGGCGAGAACGCGGTCCACTCCTCGGAATGCGAGGCTTCGTCATACGTCCGCTCGAACCAGCGTTGCGCCTTGCCGGTCTTGTACACCAGCAGCCGTTCCCAGCAGATGCGCTGCGAGTTGTAGGACATGCTGTAGCGGTAGCGCACCTTGTCGATCAGCAGGTCGATTTGAAACTCGGTGGGCCGCAGTGCCGAGGGACCGAATTGAAAAGGGGTGTGCAACTCGGCGAACCGTGCGTCGGAAAAACTGGTCGACTGCAGCACCAACTTGCGCAAAGTTTGCAGCGCCACGACGAAGTTGGTCTTGCCGCTGCCGTTCGGGCCGAAAATGATGGCGGATTTCGACAACCGCGGCACCGATTTCATGCCGGTGCGGACGCACTGAGTCGATTCGTGAGTGCGGTCCGGCGATGCCGCGAACACGAACGACTGCTCCTCGAGGAAGGAGCGGAAGTTCCGC
>Ga0116231_10006502_pt1 | contig 22225 bp, 17 predicted proteins | sample S1TSphgellanicum_2_FD_89695 | JGI IMG/M metagenome (GOLD analysis project Ga0116231, IMG submission 89695) | Host-associated microbial communities from peat moss isolated from Minnesota, USA - S1T2_Fd - Sphagnum magellanicum MG | ecosystem: Host-associated > Plants > Peat moss > Unclassified...
CCAAAATGAACAAGAAACAAAAGGAAGAGCCCAAAAACAAATGAGACAAAGAGAAAAAACAAAATGAGAAAAAACATTGTTTTCAATTAAAAAAAAAAAAAAAAAAAAAAAAAACCAAAAAAAACACATAAACATAATAAAATAAATAAAAATGTATAAGTCAAAGGGATGAGTCAAAATGCGAACAAACTAAAGCATGGATGAACCAAATGGACAAGCCAAAATGAAGACAAGTCAATGTGAATATCAATGAAGAAAACAAACCAAAGTGAAAACAAGTTAAACATGATGAAAGTGGAATGGGCCAATAAGTCAAACTAAAATGCAAATTAATTAAAAGCATAAGCCAAAATGGGGACAAGCCAAAAAATGTGGCCAAAATGCAAACCAACCAAAGGAACAAACCAAATTGGGGATGAACCAAAGGGACGAACTATAAAGCACACCAACAAAAAGGACAAGCCAAAATGTGAATAATCCAAATGGATGAACCAACTGAAAAGATGAACCAAAATGTAAATGAACCTTGTTTTTAATTATGAAACAAATAAACAATGAATATAACACATAAACCTTTGTGATGGTTTAGAGCATATTCCACCTTGGTTCAAACCTCAACTGCAACTTGCTTAACAAGCTGCATAGTTCATGCACTAATTGCCACTTCATCCAAAAATGAAATTTGGTCTAATTCACAAAATTTCAACATCTGCACAAAGTCACAATAAAAAAAACCAACTTATATTGCATTATTTTCTACAGCAAGCTCCAGATATCCAAGGAACAAATTAAAAAGCATGCCAATGAAGTTCCAAAACATCAATCCAATGACTACTTTGTTTACTTTAACAAATACACTCACCATGATCAAGATTTTTGCTCAAGATCTTGATATAGTTACTAGTAATGAATGCAGCATCCTCCCAAGTATAGGATTTTTAATTTATCCAATACTACCAGATCCACCAACTTTGCTAGGTTGCAAGTTACATCATTAATCAATCATTCAACAAAATTGTTTAAAAGAAACCAATTAGCGTGATACACAAAATATGTCACCTATTGGTTAGCTACTTTGACTAACTATTAATAGGTGAAAGTATTGCATGTGAGTCACAAGGAACAAACTTTCCCAAGGGTATAAGGGAGGAGAATGAATTGAATGCCAAACAATTGCCATAGACTCAGCTTTTTTGCCCCTGTGATTTGCAATTCCAACTCCTTGCTAATTTCAAGCTGATCATCCACTCTATGCAATCAAAACACCAATGGTAAGGTTGAGATTCATTGTGCACTCTCCAAATAGCAGCTAACCATTGCAGAGTTGAATTCAATACACTTCACAAACCCAACATGGAAAAAAAATTCCCATGGAAAATTTCATCATAAAAGCTAAAACCCTTCCCTTAAGGTGCATTTTTTTCTTCATGTGAAACTCAAAAAGGACTAACTGGATCTTATTTTTTAAACCCTTCTTCTTGTTGGTTTTAGCTTGGTTGTGCTCTAGCTCAAGTGCTTTCATCTTATTCTTGTATGCAGGTGTTTGCTTCACCATGTCCACAATCTATAGAAACATGATTTCAACATTCCATATATAAAATTTTGCAATGTTGGGGGAGTTCCAATGTTTTCTTGGAACAGAGAAGGTTGGGAATTATGTTATAGCTGAATTCCAGCTCCTCTTGCCTCATAAGTGAAGTGAGGCGATGGGATTGGATGACTTAATGGCCAAAAAAAATTTACAAGTGGCGAACATCTTGCATGCAAATTGGCAAAGCTATTGTTGTTGTTATTTTTGCTATAGAGGTGTTGGTGATGGCCTAGGAAGTTGAAGGCAAATTTAGCAATAACAGTAGGGCTACTACAATTGCTGAATTGATGTTCTACTAGAATTTGTTCACTACAGAAAGGAATTTCCATATCCATCAGCTCTTCCAAAACCATATCATCTACCTTGAACTTATGATGGTAAAGATTTTTCTCTCCAGTACTGCTCAACCCAGATGTTGTTGTCATCATCATTTGCTAGTGCGAAGGTGGCGGATTCAAGGCTATTAACTATGTTACAACCCATTTCTACTGCTCATGCTCCTCTTGTTGCCTCAAGTAATAGGTAGTAGTGATTTGATTCATAGACATGTCCATTATCCTCCCAGGCCATGGATCTCTAGATTACATCCTTCTTCCTAATCTCCAAGACTTTGATTTTGGGCCTTTCCGTTTCTCTAGATAGAAAAACTCTTGATTCCCTCATAACTTGCAACCAATTTTGTTAGGGATCATGATCTCCCATGAATCTCCTCATAACACAAAACATATTTTCTTGGGATCATCATCAAATAGAACCTCCTGATTCTTTCACAACCCAAAACAAATTTTCTTGCAAATTATCAACTCCCACGGATCTCTTAACAACCCAAAACAAATTCTCTTGGGGAACATCAGCTCCCACAAAACTCTAAACAACCCAAAACACATTCTTTTGGGGATCATCAACTCCCACAAATCTCCTCACAACCCAAAATAGATTCCCTTGGGGATCATCATTAGCCTAGGATCTGTGACACACCCATGAAAAGTCCCTCCTCCAACCCAAACCTCTACCACCAAAGCCAACTTGATCATGGTTGTCATTTGTCAAGTTGCTACAGTCCCTAACAAACTCAATAACATAGTTGAATGGGTTGAAATCCCTCAACCACCCAAGGTTCTTGAATCCTTAATGATGAACTTACTATTTGAGTTCACCCATCTTCAACCCTGGTAGCCATAATTGTTACTTGCTATTATTTGCTTTTTATAACAACAACAGGAGCTGTCGTGTCTCTATTCCTTGTATTTCTAATTTTTCTTATTTAATATTTACAATTGGCACAATAATGGAGCAATTAAAATTTGCAACATTGGGTGAAACAACAACAACAACAACAACAATTACCACAACACCAGCCAACAAGCCCATTCCTAAGTTATGTTCAAATTAGAAATTACATTTGAGTAGGTCAAGTTCCTCTTGAGAAGACAAATTTGAAGCATCTAGACAAACCCACTTGTCAATAAATGATGGAGGCACAAAAGAAATTATAGGATCACAATGTTTCATTGCTCAGGTCAACTAGTTTAATCTAATGGCATCAATCAATCACAACTAGCACACCTTACTTAATCAATTTCAAAATTTGAAGCTATTTACGAAGAAATGGGTTTTCTCTAAAAAAATGAGGCACAACTTGGATAGCACAGAAGATGTTATTGATCTCTATTATGCTATAACTTTCAAGTTGTTGCACCATTTCATATGAGGTACTAGGTCTTGTAGGTTGCTTCCAAATGGGTAAAGCCCATTTGATTTTTTCACACATAATAAGGTGATTCAACCTATTGGGAGGAACCTTTTGGTACATGTGTACTAAAGCGAGTTCCTTAGTTACTAATGCATTGTCAAAGGTTTGGAAAATATCTACCTTAAAAAGTAGCCATAGTTGAGGATATTTAGTTTCTTCAGGAAGACATTATAGTTCCATCTGTATAACCACATAATTATACCAAGGATTCCCATGAAAACTAGGGGATGCCCTTGCATACATAGGCCAATCTGCAAACCGCTTTCCAACTCCTACAGGTATGGCCAAGGCGTTGAAGATGTGTAGAACTTGCACAATATCAAAAAGCTTTGAAAACATTCAATTATCATGAAAGCATATAACTTAGTGCAAGCAATTAATTTTCTTTTGCAACAACTTTAGGTTTCCTTATCTTAAATTTTGCCAATAAAAACATTAAATCAAACAAACATGGTCTGCCATCAACAACATCTACAAAGTTGTAGAACATTGTACCTCTCCACCAACGAGGTTATTGTCCACTTTGTAAACCTTAAAAGCTTTCAAAAGCTCCTCCGTGATCCTTCCATGGAATGATAAGATAGAATATACACTCTTGGGAAAACAATATTTGTTGTTTGCTTTAGCATCCAATGTGCCAATGTCCTTTAATCAAACATTGTGCAAATTCACGGCTATACTTGGTAAGATGTTGAGACCACATTCCACACCTTGCAACACACGATACAACTTTGAATCATTAGACCATTGTACTACATCTAAATGTACATTCAGGTCTATGTATGAACACTTGGGATATTATATATAACATTTATTTGACATTTGGGAGTTCACCTTGTCCAAAGCAGTCACTCGTTCAAGAGGTGCTTCAAACCCATCCATGTTTCTAGCAATTTTTCGTAATGTTTGAAGCCGAAGGTTGTGTTTGGCAATGTGGCCCATGTAATCCTAACGATTGTTCCCTCGATAGGCTTGTTCAAGAAGGACTATGTGAAGGTGTTCATACATATTAGCACTATACTCAAAAGGAGATCCAATTCAACAAATATAATCTATGTAATGCGTCATTGCATGGACTTTGACCAAATTAAATTCGGATTTTTGCCATGAAGACAATGTTCCTTTGAATGAACTTAGTGCTCTACACAAGGCATCATATGAAATTGGAAAGATAAGTTTGCATGATTTCTATTCAAACATTTCAACTCACCATGATCATCATATGGCAAACACCATCTAGTTCACAAGAATTGAATTTCAACTTATTCCTGCATTAGAAGGGCCAATTTCCTCAATGTTTATTTAGTATACTCCTTAGTGCGACATGTTGTTTCATACCATTGGAGAAACTTTGCAAGTTCTTGGATTATGTCTTGAAAATATAGGCCAACCAAACATGGCACAATCACCTACAACATCCAACATCAAACTTGGTTGAATGCAATGGACTCCCTTTAAACAACACTTTGAAGACTGACATGTTCATGAAAACAACAAGGCCATGCAAGTTTCATGGCAACCAAAATTAACCCTTCAAGATTCAAAATGCTCCCACAAGAATGTTGATTAAATGTGGAATTGAAAGTACTTGCATTACAGATCGGTGTTCAAAGGCAGCAAAATTCGCATTTGAGGAAAAATACCCACCCTTGTCGGTTCTAGGAATTCAAAATGATGGGTACCTTGAATGTTTCTTAATATGAAAGAGGCGTTGATCTAGGCTTGAAAGAATTTTGGAGTTTATGGAAGCCAAAACAATTCCCCATAGTATGTCAATAATTGTCTTAAAAACACCTAAATCTGCTTGGTGAAGCATATCCACATGGATTGCTTTATAAGGATTGCCCCACTCTATTTCTCCACCATTAAATCCCCAAAGAGTACATTGTAGTAAACCACAGTGGTTAATGCCAATTACACATATATGCAAATTTTATCTAATCTATGTAGATGTATTGAATAACATGTGCACTTTTACCAAAAAGAAATCCACTCATATGATTTTTCCTACAAACAAACTAATTATCCTTACATATAGATGAAAAGTTATTTGAATTTAAAAGCTAGAAACAAATCAAAACTATTGGGTCAAATTTAACCATTATGAATATTTGTATATAAGTTCTAGTGTAGGTTTGCTATCCTATAAACACATGGAAAGATTCTATCTTCAAGGGAAATTTCCTTAAAACTAACAATGAACATTAGTAAATGACATGATGCAATACAAGGTATTACAAAAAAAATGAACATGCACCTTTGAGGAATAGTTATAAAACAAAAGGTTCATATTCATGGGTAGGAAGGTAGAATTATCTTGCCTTTACTAGATGCACCAAATTCTCCTTTGACAACAAATCAACATCCTTTTTTGTTAATGCAAGCATCCTCATGACCAAAGTTTGCATTCCTTTTTCAATTCAGTAATCAAACTTTTTTTCCACCTCCTTTAAGGATTGCTTTGTACACATGCACAAACTGCATGGATGTTGACATTGATTTGTGTCATAGGTACATGTAACCTACTAATCCACAAACAACATACAAGTCATAAGTCATTTACGTGAAAAAATGAAAAACCTAAATTCATTTCAAGTTCTAATTTTCACAAAGACGAAATTTAAATGTACTTACATGTGTAGCATGAACTTAAACAACACACCTTACAACCCTCAAAGTGATTGCAAACATAAACATATAGCAAAGGGAAAACCCAATGTTCATCACCATGGGGATCAGTTAATGCAAGGCCTTTGAAACTGGCCTCTTTTAGAGGCTTGTGAACAACATCCAAACATTCATGAAATACTTGCAATCTATTTTCATGTGAAGCTTTTGTAGAAGAAATAATAAGTAGAATGGCCAATAAAACATGGCCTTCATCTAAATATTGGTTTTCACATGTAATATTTGCTATGGACATCACTAATGGGTACCCAATCATTCTCCCATCATTGGATAAAGATGTTTGGTCATTGTAGAAAATTAATGGAGCTACTACAGCCCCTGGACATTGTGTGTTTATGAGGTTTTGCATTCTACAAATTGCCAAAAAACTTAGAATCACCTTGGGAATGCCAACTCAAATCTCCAAATGTTTATAACTTGAAAGTTAAGACCAAAATTGGCACTGCATTTGTAGCCACCACAAGTCGGTATTTGGGGTAGAATAAACACCTTAGTGAACACCATTGCTTGGTGCAATTTGAAAGTCCTTTTTGAGACTAGGTGATGAAAACATAGAAGATAGTGCTTCCAATGGGTGCTTGTGATACATGACATGATCTCTAGAATCACCTTCTTTAACATGGATGAGATATTGATCCCAACCATCTTCTGTTTTGAAAATGATCTATTCATAGCGGTCAATTTGTGCAACAGACCTCACACTCACATCTTCCAACTTGAATGATGGGTGAAACAATACTTTTTTAAACAAAAAATTGATGTCCTCATTTGATGGCCCAATAGTGGCTCTATAATGTCTAATCCAATGCACAAGTGAAAATGTGGAATCATAAGGTGGAGGATTAGGGTCATTTGGAATTGAAACTAAATTGTCAAAATCAAACTTAAATTCTTGTTGCAAGTTTTCTTGCTACAAACCTTGAGTTGGTTCAAAAGCTTGAGGATTTGTACTTTTTACCTATTTACATGTATGCTCCAAGTTCTTTTAGGATGAAAAACAAGCAATACTATGTTGATGGTTTGAAAAAGCACTTGCGCATCTAAATTTCAAAGCCCCACAACGATTACAACTATATTCCATTGAACTACAACATTCTATCTCATATACCTTCACATTTTCTCTTACAGCTAGATGTCAACTGTTGATGGCCGAACCATGTCCAAATTTCATGCAAAGGTTTATCAAATGTCACTTTATTTCAACTCCTCTCATCAAGCACAAACCACTGAGACCACAAATTTCCCAACAAACATTCCCTACACACAAGGTGCATTCATGAGAATAAAATTCAAAGTTGGATATGTTTGCATCTTTTTCTACTATGAAGACAAAACCCATCAATCAATGATGTGCTATTGGATAAGTAATGAGCACGACTTAACATGATTCAATACATATTCACATTATTTACCTTTCTTTATTGTGAGATAAAAGAGCATGTCCTTGTAGTTAAACCAACTGCAAAAATGTTAGACCATAATGAATAGCAAGATAATGAAGAGATATGCTTACCAACTCTATCAAACAACTCTAAAACTCTCTAGGCACAGTAAGTTGTAAGGGCACCATATAACACATAACTTCAATCCATAGACCAAAATATTGTGAAACTGAAATTATGTTCAAGTGCAAGCAAAACAAGTGCAAGGGAAGCAAGAGCTTTGTGATAAGGTCTAAGGTTTGTTTATTACCTTTTCTATGTTATTTTCTATTGTCGCAGCCCAAATTTCTTGTTAGAGTATGATGCACTTTCTTGTGTTGTTGTTGCTACTGCTACTAGTTTCCCTGGACTAGTTTCTTGCAAATTAGGCATAAAGTCATCGTCCTTCTTTCCTCCTCCTCCCACTATTGATTTTGAATCAATTGCAGAGTTTTTCAATTCCTGCACTACACAACATCTAAGGTTCACTACTCTCCAAACCGGCAATCTCCTAGCAATCTTCCTTTTCTACTATTACCCTAATTTTCTTGTTGATGATGGTATGCTAAATTACTGCTACTATTGGCTACCTAGAACTATGCTACTGCTTCACACGACTACCACAACATGCGAGCTTAACTAATCTACTGAGTTTCGTTACAAAACTAACATTCAAAAAAAGATTAATTCATGATGCTAATAGTTCAACAAACATTGTAAGAGAATGAAAAGATCACAAGAAACCAAGAAAAAGAACACAAAAAAGGTAGTATAGTTACATAGATCCAATTTTCTTGTAAGGGTGATCTTGCAAGGTATTCAAATGAAGAAATTGATACCAAGGAGGCGTGTAACTTCAATATTGATGCTAGGATTCCTAACCTAGTTTATAACTTGTGCGGATTTCACAGAAGACTTTATGAAAATAATGATTGTACCCAAAGTTAAACCAAACTCACTATACGTACTTCCCCCTTTCAAAAACAAATCTTCAAATCCTACCACTAGCTAGATAATTGTGAGTCAAAGAGAGAACCTCTTCTTTATGCTTTTTGTATTCATCAAATCATAAAAAGAAATACCCCATGTAATCAAAGTCAATGGTAGAAAATCTTGCTTGTAACCACGTGAAATAGTTCTTAGATTGAAGCATCCCAAACAAAACCTATTTGGATGTAATTTCATAATGGACAAAGTTTTCTCCTATGTCCAAAACAAAGAACATCCTTATGCAGAGATGATAGATCCAATAGGAGAACCTAAAGTAATAATACATATCTATTAGACTAATCATCCATGATGCATTCAAGATTTTATCTGGGCTTGAGATTGTGGTATAAAAAGGGTATAAAAAGGGTATGTGCATTAAGTAGAATGACCTGAACATTAGCCCGGCTAGCCCAATACATGTGAGAAAAGTGAGTAGAAGTTGCATTCAACATATAATTTCTCCAATTCTTTTTCAATTGTCTGTTGCAATCTAAAAACACAGGCTTGAACCAAAGAATTTTCAATGCTTACAAAGACACAAGTTCAATTGAAGCGAATTATGTTCCTCTTATTTTCATAGAGGAGTGTATTGAAAATCTCCTACTGATAACTTGTTTCTAAAGGGAAAGGAGAGTTGGTGCATCAAAAAATTGAAGTACAGTAATGAATCCTTGTTTAGCCTTGTCATGAAGAAGTTGGGCTTTCTAAATGCATCCCAAGATGGCAATACATTTTTCACGTTCTCCGAATTGCCTGGCTGTAGGTAGTGTCTAAAAAAGTGGAATTATTTTTCCTTGCTTGGGTACTTGGTACAAATTGTAACATTTATGTGCCAAAGGATCAATGTTAGTCTTTGCAGAAAGAATACAAAACATCAACCCTGCCTGCCCAACTATGGGAAGATACAACACAAGAACAACACAACAAATTGCATGAACTGACAAGCTAGAAGCTGAATGCAAAATGAAATCCAACAACACATACACATATACATAAGAAAAATAGTCAGAGAAGGAGAAACATAAAACCTATAGTCACACTTAAACCTTGCATGCTCATTGAAGTGATTGGTTATGTCATAACCTTGGTAGTTGTAAGATCCATACTCATAGTCAATTATGTAAATTTGTCTTGGATGCATGCATAAACATTCAGTTTTTAAATCACACAAACTAAATGACATCCATATGAGGAGGCTTATCTTAACACATGGATATGACATACATCAAATGTAAACACAAAAGGAAAGCTACATAATCAAAATAAGAAAAAGGGGTGGTACAAAATGTAAAATCTAGTAGACATAATGTCTAGGTAGAAGAAATGCTCATAGAGCTCAAAAAGATAGGCTTGCTTGACCAAGTGTTTTACATAATAAATGCAAGCCTGAGTACTTTCCATCAAACTTCAAGCCAATGTGAAGGCCAACCTTCTTCTTTGTTGAACATCACATTTCCAAAAAGAAAATCATTATGTGCAAACACAATAGGTGCACCAATGGAGTCACTAATCTCATGTAGAAAATGACAGCAAATGTGTGAATAAAATCATTAAAAGTCCTAAAAAGTCAAAATGGCAACCTTGAAAGAGAAGGAGAAAAACATTCACAACTAGTATCAAATGTTGCACACAACTCGTCACCAAATCACAAAGAATAGACAAAGAAGACACACCAAGTTATTGTTAAGAACTATAGCTTAATCTTTTCAACTTCAGACTATATGCTACTAATTGATATTGTCTCATATATATTGCTTCTGTTTATTGTTGTCATCTAATGTCAATCTTGATGCTACACAAATGAGATCCACCATGTAAGAACAAACCAATGATGGTATACTGGGACCTCTGCAAATATCCATACAAGGTGACAACATAGTATATAATAAATCAAAACTTTACATCAAATCTCCAAAGTTCACTAAAAATTACTCCACAACCTGCAGCCAAATATTTAATTTCTAAGGTGATTACAAATTAAATAAATAATTTTAAAATTAAAACTTGTATATTTTAAAAAAATCAAACAAAAGGGGGAGGAAGGAAAGTAGGAAGGAGAGAAAATTAAATAGCAACTCCGTACCTTGAAGAGGGAATCCAAGATGTCGAGTTTTGCTTTCCAACTGCAACATCGTCACCAAAAAAAAAAAATTAATGAATCAAATAACAAAATATTATATCAAAAGAAAACTAGAAAAAAGAATTGGACAATGTGGAGGTATACAAGGGAGGCAAGACCATACACAAAGAGAGATGGTGAAACAATATTGTAGAAGAGAAAAAAAAAACACAACACCTCGTCGCTTTGTGTCTCTTTCTGAACACGAGCTCTCCCTACGTCATTTTGTGTTTATGTGGAGACTGAGATTAGGGTTTCAAGTGATATGAGAAAAAATGGAAAATGGGATTTGGGGTTTTGCGGAAGGAATGAATGTGGATGAATGAGAATCATATTAAAGGAGCTATTGAACTTGTGGATGGATGATATAATAACCTGAATGAAATGTTAGATTATGATGTTTGGATTTTACCATCGTGGACAAAAATTGAACAGCCCCGCACCCCATCCAAGCAATACATATTGTCTGAAACTAAGCAAGTAAAATATCCATTTGCATGTTTTTTTTTCCCATTTAGTTTTTCAATGTAATTTCAATAAAACTCTTTTCACCAATTGAGGATTTAATTTTTAATTTTGCATAATAGAGAATCTCCAACATAGGCTAGTCGGTTGCCTTGATGTTAAGATGTGCTCACATTACAACATTTGCACTTTATTGGAGTAAACAATATAGCGGAATAAATATTCATTCTCAACAATGAACCCGACTATGTTTCTCCCCCTACATATTGAACAATTCATGGAATTAAAAACTACAAGCATTGAGTTATGATTGTCATCACCAATACCTTGGTAACCTCATCCCTACAAAGACCCCATTGAAATATAAAGTTGTTTTGTGGTGTGTCCACTTTTACTTGCACTAGTGGTTTTTAGAAGCACTCAACTAAATGCCTCTTTCTAGCTAACCTGGTTTGACATAACTACTTGCGAAATGCTTTATCAAACATCATGAAGGTACCGTCCATCTAATTGCAACTACTTTATTGCCAGTCACTCCTCCCTATCCACCACATGTTCAGTTAAGCCTTCATTCTAGGCCTAAGTATCGTGATTAATGTTCAAATTTCCTATTCTCTTCTTTAATTGAAAAGAAACTTAACAAAATTGAGGCACTGCTACCCAAGTATTAATTCAATCTGTTCCTGTCATGCTGCTACAACCAAATCAAAGTGTTGAACCTTTGCTGATTCTGGTCGCAAATTGCCAATTCACATCTTTCACCTCCATATCTATCTACCTACCATAAAGTTGAATGTAATATTTGTAGGCATCAAATTGGATGCTAGTCACATGAAATCAATACATGGAGGTTCATATCTCTGATTGGACAATTGAAAGTAATATATGATGCACGTCCTTTGCCATGGCCTTTGTGTCACCGCACACATATACATATGCACCCTTAGATATTAATCTCCATAAGTCACTTGCTTGCAACAAAATCAACCATAGACAATTAGGCTACAAAGTACATTTTGAACTTGTAATTATAAAACTTCATCAATGACTACAACCAAATATTGGTGCCTGATTGCATTCAAGATCTTTAACCTCCTATGAAGAACTTGCATTTTGCAAAAGGATTGATTAGTAACCAACATCAACTAGAACTGCATTGTGCATTTGAAAATGAACCATCACAGTTCATGATTATTAGTTCATAAGGTCATGGGTGTCCAGTAAAAGTTTGAAACCGCAAAAGGGTATTTGACAAAAAAATACTTATGAAAAAGGTCCTTCAAGTATTTAAAACCCCAAAAGTGACCTTGATCCTTTATATCCTTATGCCATCTTTGGCCTTTAAGACTTAAAGGTCAAGGGGTCTATTGTACATTTCTCTTTGTAGCTTGAAATTAAATTTGGGACATATTTTATATTGGCCAAAAGCTAATACCACCATAGGATCTGAATATTCTATCATGCATTAAAATTACCTTCTATGTAGTCAAAATTGTGAGTATTGGGCTCCAGTTTTGCCAAAATTGGGGATGAAATCTCAAGACAAGTTGAAAACAAGACACAAGGAAAAAAAAAGAAAAGAAAAGGAAAGGAGACTAATTTGGTTTGTATGAGAACCTCCCTTGCAATTGGAAGGGGATTTCGGCACCCAATTTTGGTTAGGTCTAGTAAATACACAAATGCTTGTAATGATGCAATTAACTATATATATATTACATGACCTTGTTCGATCTTTGAACTTTGCATTACATAGAGATATATAATAAACTTCTAGACCTTTTGCTTCAAAGTTTGAACTCGATTACTGCCTAGTAATTGATTGGTTTTGTAGGAAATTACAAAAGAGTTATAAGAAAGTTGATGATACAGCCCATTTGCTTTCCCCCCACCCCCCACAACACAGAGAATCATTAGCAACCGACCAAAAGAAAAGAAACCAAATGAGCTAGACAGAGAGATCCAGAAGTCGTGTTGGATAACTTTCATACATAATACATTAGCTTACAATTGGTCAATTGGTACTAAGGACTAAAGTTTAAATAAAAATTTATTGTTTGCTTGCAATTCCTTCTTGTGACGATGGTTTGGTTTCGACTGCAACATAGGAAGCATAGTTTAGTAAATTACATGTTATTACCTTCAATTCCCATTTTCTCTCAATGTCAAAGGCCCCCAAAAGTTGCCTCACTTTGTGATACTTTCCTTCTTTTGTTGGTAAACAATGTAACATTATGAACCCACCTCCTCCTCCATTTTCATGTCTCATCCATTACTTCCATATACCTCTAGGTTGGCAGATGACAAGGAGATTTCAAGAACTAGGGGAACAAAACCAGGTGCCCAAAATAAACTTTCCCTCCCTTTATGCTTTTATGATGAGTCCTTTATAAAGTTCAAGTATGTGGTGTGTTCACTCTATCATAAAAAAACCCCCATATACATAGAATCATATTGTTGAAGATTTCTCTAGCAAATGATTCATGCACACACAAGAAACAACAACAATAGAGCAAAACAATGAAAAAGAAGTGATTTTACAAGTGTTACTTGTAGGGAATTCACTAGAAATGAGAACAAACAAAATTCAAAATCGAACTTCAAAGGATGACTTATTTTACTTTATTTCTAGTTTATAACCAAATATGGCTAAGTATTTCTAGGGATGATCGTCACTTTTTTGACATCTTTTATGGTAATCGCCACTTTGGCAATAAGCAAAAATTCCAAGAAAAAATATTGAGCTCCTAACCCTAACTGCAAGTTAACATTCTAGTTCAAACCTTTGGACAACAACGCCTCATTTTAGCCAAAGTTCCTGCCTTTGATTTTTATTTTGCAATTGAATCAAGAAGAGAAGTTGAATGCTGTTATCTGGGTAACATGGTTTAGGTAACAAGAGCAGAAGAAGGAATTGAGAGTGGACAACGGGCCTGGCAAAAATGCACAATGATGTGTTGTGGTTAAAATCTTTGAGTAGCTTTTGAGCTTGTGATGTGCTCCACAAGCTTTTGTTGTCAAATTCTGATTCATTCATTCAAAGAATGTGAAGTTAGTAGGTATCTCTTAGGACATTTTTTTTTAGTACAAGCAAATTAATCAAATTTAAGCTTATGTATCGACAATTTTTATTATTATTAGTTATGTCCTTGTTTTTCCATGTTTTTCGTAAACTATGTATCCACAAGTTTTTGTTTCTTGGAGACAACATTTCTTAGGATTTTGTTTCTCAATTTTTCTTATTTTCACTTACATTTTCCTTCTCCTCAAATATTTTCATTAGTTTCCTTGTGACATTAGATTTTGTTTGTTGAGGTTGTTGCAAACTGCATTTTTTAAAACAATTCTGATTTTTAAAAAATTATTTAGATTTGCAACAGGCTATTTATTTAAAAATTATTTAGGTGCACAAACATATGAAAAAGCAAAGAGTCTCTCACGGTTTGCAGCAGTAACAAGAGTTTGTTTTCAAGCTGAAAGGTTTCAAAGTCCAAAATGAAGACATATGTTTCCCTTTTCTTTTTTTTCTCTCTCTTTTCCTTTGGTTTTCAGGTCCAACCTTCATAGTAATAAGAGCTTTTTAACACTTCGATCTCGAAAACCACCTCTTTTTTTTTGCAGGGGCTGGGGTGAGGGTGGGGCGTTTAATTCATCTAGGACTGTTGGCTTGGAAAAGCGGGATTGGAGAATGTGGAAGTGTTGGAAACAAAGGTCAACATTCTCAGCGGACAGCTACAGAACTCTAAGATAATTTTAAATTATTTATTATTTTGAAGAGAGGTGGGAAAATGACTACAAGGAGGAATTGGTACAACAACGGAACAACAAAGAGGTGGTTGCACCCAGCTGGTTGAAATTTCCAAAGAGAATGTCGTTGATGAAGCAAAGCAAAAGATTGAGCACCTTGAGCAGTCCTTGAAAGTAGCGATTGAGATTCACAAGCTTGAAGTGGAGGCCCTGAGAGCTGAAAGTCTGGCTGAAGCTATAGAGAAGGAAACCCATCAATGGGTACGTACGGTAGTCACGAAAGGTTGGAGCTCTACAATCTTTGTTTTGTTGGGAGTGAAGAAGGATGTTCTTAGTGAAGAAATTTAGGGCAAACAAAATATTTATTCCTGGGTTTCTTTTGATGGGGATTGAAAGAACCCTTGCAGGATGGCAAGCCACATGAATCATGAAGAAGGATTTCTTAGTAGAAGAAATTTAGGTGAAACAAAATATGTACATGTTCCTAGGTTTCTTTTACTGGCCTAGGGAGCTGTGGTCTTGGATTGCCAAATTTGGGTGGAATTGGTGGACGTGGTGTCACTGGTGCTGGATTCTAGGAATTTCAGCAGGTGCAAAAACAACTGATGCAGAACCCAAGTCTAATGAGAGAGATGGTGAACGTGCCAACAGTGCAGAATTTTATGAACAATTCTGATCTTATGCGCACCTTAATCATGAGCAATCTACAGATGTGGGATATTATTGATCGCAACCCAGACCTATCACATATTCTCAATGACCCTGGGACACTGCAACAGACATTGGATGCTGCCAGGTATCCAGGACTAATGAGGGAAATGATGAGGAATACTAATCATGCTATGAGTAACATTGAAGCATCACCAGAAGGCTTCAACATGCTCAGGCACATGTATGAAACAATTCAAAAACCCCTGTTGAATGCGGCAACAATGGGCAGGGAGGGAGGAAATGACTTAGCCTGCAACCCTTCGCTACTTTTTTGGGCACTCAAAGAGTTGCAAAAGGACACAACCAAACTCCAACTACAACTAACACTGCTGGAACATGATTAGGCATAGGAATTATGGTTTCAAACACAACACCTCTTCCAAATCCCTGGAACCCTTCAAGTAAGTATTACAATCTTTTTTGTTTTATTTCTCTTTCTTTTTAGCTTTGAAGTTGGTGCCAATTGTAGTGATGTATTGTCACAGTGCAATACTGTAGTTAGCTTTGAGTTATGCTTATTGCACCTTTTGAAATGTGTATTTTGGGAGGAGCATGCAAGAAGCTGTGGAATTGGATTATCAATTACTGGAGCGTTGCGGTTTGTGGCAGCTTGCAAAGGACCTATTATGATTATGTTTTTCTCTACTTTTGGCGACAAGTGATAACCTACAATAAAGGAGTTGCCACCTTCATAATTGATCTTTAGTGGGAGTGCTGGTTGATTCTATGGTTGTGAATAGGTTCACGGTTCTAAACAATTGGCTTAGTTGGTGGGTTTTGTAAGTAATTTGTCATACAGATATAGGGCAAGGGTGGGTAAGGTTTAGAAAGTGATGTCTGGTAGTCATCAAATGCTGCCAGTAAATATTTTGGGACCCATCTACACATTTTAGCATATGATTGTTTTGTATGGTTGTGGTACTAGTTGCTGGAGTTAGTGCAGGTGTAGGGAAAGTCAGTCAAACACCAGCTGGAACTAACAAGGGATTTCCTAACATGGGAAGACAAGCAGGTCTTGGCTTGCCAGATCTTGGGTCATTGGGTGTTGCTGGGAGAATTCTGGATCCTGGCACAGAGCAGTAGATGTTGCAGAACCCCCATATCTAGCAGATGATGCAAGACTTGCCATCTAACCCTGAGTACATGAGCTAAGTACAACGATGGTTTCTAACCCCACATGAGTTTGCTTGCTTTCTGATCTGGTCATAATCAATAAAGTTGTTACATGGAAGTGTTAAGTTTGCAGTGCTCAAAGGGTAGGGCTTCAGTGATCATGTTGTAGTTGTGTTTTCTAAAAGTTAAGTTACTCTGCTACCACTAGCAAGCAAGAAGTCTTGCATTAGTAACCTTGCTTCATCTACATTGATTCCACATGTAAAAATGCTATGATATGTCCAAATTGGGCAAGAGTTTCAATCATGTCTCTATTTTATTACTTCAAAGGGACCTCATCAGGTAGGTGAGTTCATTCAACTATTCATGTCAAAGACTTCAAGCATTCCAAAAATCTCAGCACCTTGTTTTCAATAAATTTTAATGTTTTGGCTTTGAGGTAGTGTAATACAGAAACTTAATGTCCAATTTGTGGGATTGAAGAACTGATCTAGCTCCAGCAATCTATGCAAGGCCAACATCAGGGTTGACATCAACCTGAACAATAAGTGCTTTATTGTTCACAAACATTTTGATTCCTGCATCAAATTTACAAACATTTTTGCACTTTCTAACCATAGTAGAACTGATGCAAAAGCAACGTGGAATGTTTGGTGCCTCCCTACTGGTTGAATACTATTAATATGCTCAGCTCATAGTCTGTAGGGTAGGAACTTTAGTTTGTTGTAGGTGTCTTGCTTCTAGCATTGGTGGAAGAATTATCTCACTCATATGATTTGCAAGGAGTTGTCACCCAAAAAATGTAGTGCAGTACTGCAAAGTTTGTTCTAAGCAACCACTATTGACTATGTAGCCCTCTCCATTCCTTAGACTTGATGCTTGCTAAGACAAGCTAAATTGAAGTCAATCTTATCTCAGAAGCTTGTTGCAACTTTGTGGGGATACCTTTTTATTAGCTGGAACTCTTGAGTTCTAGCCAACATCATGAGTGAGTTTACTCATTGCTTTTGGAAGTGTGATAGAAATTAAAGGAGCGGATTTTTTTTTAAAAATCGTTTGCCAGAAATCTATGCAGATTTTGATATACCCATCACCACCTCTATTAGTAGCTGATCAAGTCAGCAGGGTGTTATGGCAGCTTGTAACTGCTATGCATCATGTAGGTGATGAGTAACACCCACAAAAGTTATGACTTCACTCATTTTTGTTATCTTAGTTCTAGGTTTGCTGAAATTGACACTCTGTTGGTTCAGAGCCACTACCACACACTTAGAGAAGTTCAAGTAAGAAAGACTTCTTTTTAGACTCTTTAGAGAACTATGTCAAGAGTCCAGCTGAAGTCACACATGAGCAATTAGATGGTTTCCCACGAAACTTAGTTGAGCATGGTGTTGGGAGTGCAGCACATTCAAGGCAATTTTAGGATGAAGATGGTGTTGAAGCAGATGTAGTGGAGACAGTTGCTGAAATTGGTTTGTCGAGCTATCTTTTCTTATGCTTGTAGTTTGGCCAAATTTTTGATCTAGTTTCCTTGCAGTCTGTGAACTGTCTTTTTTATCCAATCTTTCCTTTCTAGCACTTGCTCTTCTTCTGAAGCAAACATGATTTTTTTAAAGTTGGGGACAAAATTGGTTTGATGCTGGGTTTTAGTGACCAGTCTAACATTTTATATTTTGTAGTGAAAAATAATCTTTCATTTGCATTACTAGGCATTGATTAATCCCTTTGGCGAGTCTTTCACACAATATATTAGACTCTTGTAAACACACAAGGATGTGCCTTAGTATAGAAGTGTTTTTTTAATTGGTTCCTTTGTTAGATAATGTGTTTGTATTTTGATTTTGGAAATCTAGTTTGCGTGTAAGTGAAGTATATTGAGGTTCTTGGAAAGACTCTGCAGTTGGTATCCTTTTGAAATTTGATTGATTTCAAAACAAAGAGATAACTTTAGGGAACTTGGGGTTGAAAGGTTATGCAAGTGTTGCAAGCATGCTTCTTCGATACACTAATTGCAGTTCTATCATGAAAATATGACTGTAGGTAGTTGTAAGCTTGCTACTTAGACAAACTATGCTTGTGATGTAGTATTTGTAAGTAAGTCTTTTCTTTACTTTTCTGCCTTTGCAAAATAGACCACTAGAAATTCATAATCAAAAATATTTATTTGTGAGGTATCTGGTGTGCTTGCATTATTCGGGATGTGTGAGTGGTTATGTATTGGGTCAATTTAATTTTAGGTGTAATTGAAATGATTATCTCTCTCGGATGATCCTTGTAAGTGTAGTTGAAAGCACCTCAATAGTGAGTTACATCATGGTTTACATTCCCACATTTATTTTGTGTGCTTGTTTGTTTGTTTATTTGTTTGCAGGAAATGTGAAGTGCATGGGGTACAAAAGGGGGGCTATGATTTGTGAAGGAATATTGTGCAAAATGACAAATGTAGTACAAAATCATGTCTCTTGAATATGTATGTTTCACAACAAGCTAGGCTACCCTTCACATGTAAAGGTCACTACAAGTTTTTTGATGTGTTTTGGTAGACATCCATTAGTAGTGGTAGCCACAACAACACCTGTAGTAATTTCACATGTGGTTTTGTCTATTTCTTTTTTTTTTTCAATGTTTCTTTGTGTTTCTTCTTGTGGTAATATGTATTCTAATTTCAGGGATTTTTTACAGTCTTTTTCAGCACTTGCTGGATTTGCAACTTCATAATCCTACCTTCAAACATTAGGATTTTGTGACAAACTTAGCTACAATACTTCTTGGTTTCTAGTGTAACGGTTTTGAGGCATGAATAGCAGCTCTCAGAGGGGTTTCTGGTGTCCTTGAAAGGATCAGTTGCTAAATCTAGCTTTAGAGGTTCACAAAGGATCATTGCTCTTGTTGGCTTTTGTTTAGAGCTGATCCATGAAACACACAATTCACTATACAATGCAAGAAAATAGCAAGTGGTGAATGCAGATTAAAACTTCCTAGCAGCACCAAAGCTATTGCATCTTTTACTTAGTCCAAATGGAGCTGCACTACTACTGTAGCTTGAAGCTGATCAACAATTCCGATCCATTTACCTGGAACATAAAAATTCACAATGTAGAGTTTGTATTTCTGACCTAAGAGTTCAGAGATTCAAAGTTGCCTAGCAAGTATTGGGTCGCAACTTTGCAGTATAATAAGGCCATTGCAGTTGCAAGAACTGGATAGGTTTTAATGTGTTTTGTTTTGTAGTTGTGAGCATAGTCTTTGCAGCTAAAATTGCGTGGTTTTGTGGTTTCCTAGCAAGTACTACAAGTAGCATGAAAGCAGATTACTTCAATGTGGTGCACGGTATAGAAGTATGAGATTAATCATGATTCCAGTAGCACTTCCACACTTGGGAAAGAGCATGACCCTTCAATGTGGGTGATGTAGGATGTATTATTTGATGATGAGTCAGCAAAAGTTGTGATGTCATCATTGCGACAGATCAAGACATGTGAGACAAACTATCAACATACTATGTTGTTTCCCTATGGATAAGCTTTTGTAAATCTTCTTCAACAAAAAGACTAGAACTCTAAACTTCTCATAGTGTGTTTGACCTAGAATAGTGGGAGAATGAATAGTGGATTTAGGGTTTAAACAAGATTAGAGGAAGGATGAAGGAAGCATAGAGAAAAAAAGGGTTGAAATAGGAGAGAAAAGAGGATGAAGGAAAGGTGGATGAAACAATATGCAAGGAAGGATGGATATGGAATAAAGGGGGAAATCTTCTTTTATACATTTTAAATTACCCCTGTGTAGTCGAGGTTTAGAATTTCTTGTTTCCTTTGGTTATTATGATTTGCATGCTTTGGTTACTTTTGTTGAATGCTTTTGTTGAGTTGTCAACGATTTTCAAGTTTTTCTTACTACCATTCATTAAAAATCAATCTTGTATATGAACAAAAATCAACTTGAAGGAGTTGTTTGAAAAGCTTTTGAAACTGCATTCCATTACATCAGTAAGTAATCTTTGTCTCTTTGTGATTATTTGTTGCTACTTCTTTATTAATTTGTGTTCAAATTGATTATAGATGTTTTTCAATCTTTTTGTTAAACTGTTTGTTTCTATGTTTTTCGTGGAATGTTAGTCTTTTCCCGTGTCAAGTGGTCAATGCCTACTATGTAGTTTTTTTGGCATTGCATTTTGTTGTAAGAGTATTTGGTTTTTTCTCACCTTGTTATAAGATTGCAATATTGCAGGAGCAAGGTTTTTGATACTATTGGTCAAGTATTTGCTATTATTAAGTTTCAGTTATAATATGTATAGTGTTTTTTGAATGCTTGTAGAGTTTCTTGCAACATCACTCATATGTGGTTACTACAAGTTTAGATGTGGTAAATAAGTTTTAGGTCAATTTTGTTTGTTTTTTTACTTGTGAATTTTTTAAGCAGTGCAAAAGATTGTTCATTAGTAGCTGCTTCTGCTCCTATTCATGTAGGCTACTATTTTTCATGTTGTACTTTGTTTCAAGATGCACCGCTTTGGACCTAAAATGCAAAGCAAGAAACTGAGCACACGCCATGTGATGTTGAATCCTATTGGCCCCAGCACTCCTTTACAAGCTAGAGTGCTTGCATCATCAAATCCTTTTACCGAATCAAATCACTTTGAAGAGGGGTTGCCAAAAGATAATGGACTACTTAGGGATTTGCTAGAAAACATGATAGAGATAGAGGTGTTACTTGATGGTGGAGGAGGGTCAACTTGAATGTCTGCAGTTGATCGCCTTCTCTTCCAAAAACTAAAGAAGAAGTGCAGTTTGTAAAAAAAGATATTAGAGAGGCTTTTTGAAAGTTTGCACCTAGTTATTTAGAAAAGCAAGGTGATTCCAAAATATGCAAATTGGAATTATGTCAAGGTATTCAATTTTTCCATTTTCAATTCAAAATTTTAATAAGATGATTAAAAAACTAGGATGAAGATATGGTTTGTATTTTCATGATAATTAAGATGTGGTTTTTATGTTCCTCTTACCCATAATAATTCCCACAAACTGTTGAGTTTTAGTGCAAAAAAAACTACCATATATTATTAGGGAATTGTTCCTAGGAAAAGATGCAACAATTTGCACACTCTATCCATCAATGGAGATGATGAAGGATGCAATCTTGCATACCTTTGGGATCCTTGAAAAGGACACAAAAACACAATAGGTTTTTCTCCAAGCTTGGGGTCCTCAAACCTTGCAAGAGCCAGGCCTTGGTGGCCGGGTTGCCAAACAAATGAGGGATACAAGAGGTAATTACACTCAAATAGCTTGAGAGGAATTATACCGTCTCCTCCACATCCCGAAAACCCTTTTAAATGCATCCATGATTGTGAAGGAGGAATGGAAGGAGGCTTTGGACACTTTGAGAAATGAAGACAAGTGGCCCATCGTAGAGTTACTAGATGTACAAATTGATCCTTATGGCTCTACAACAATTCATGGAATAATGGCTAAAGTGATTGTGGGATCACATTACAATCCTTCTAAAAAGGTGGATCTCACCTTGGAGCAAGTTTTTTTTTTTTTTTTTTTTTTTTCTTGTTGGGGCTTGGGGTGGGGGTTAAGTATTTTTTGGCCGTGGGTGGTTGGGTACAAGCCCACAAATATAAGTCC